>Ga0105051_10001748_pt1 | contig 29018 bp, 30 predicted proteins | sample FRY02_FD_78383 | JGI IMG/M metagenome (GOLD analysis project Ga0105051, IMG submission 78383) | Freshwater microbial communities from Lake Fryxell liftoff mats and glacier meltwater in Antarctica - FRY-02 (megahit assembly) | ecosystem: Environmental > Aquatic > Freshwater > Ice > Glacier... | reverse complement strand
CGGTCGACACTAAAAAGGCGATCATCTGCACCAAAACGGTGTAGACGACCACTGAGGTGAAAAAGAACGCCTGTGCCAGCCCCCAAAATCCCGAGGTCCGGATGGCATTGCGCAGTGGTGAGGAATGAAGCGCGGAGGTCTGCTGTGGTTTGGTCTGCAGCGCTGAGGTCTGCTGTGGTGAGTCCTGCTGCAGTGAGGTCTGCTGCGGTGTCGTCTGCTGCGGTGTCATCATTTGCGTGGCGACAGATTCTCCACGAGAAGGGGCTCCAGACAAAACACCCGTCGTACCGCGTGCGCCGTAACCTGCGCGAATCACGCCCCAAGGTAGCAGCAACACCAGCGGCAAGGCTAGGAGCAAGCTACCCCCTAGAATGTGATACGTATCACGCCAACCCACTGCCTGATTGAGATACTGCGCAAAGGGCACAAGCACGAGGGTACCGGCACCAAAGCCGGCATAGGCAATGCCAATCGCAGTGCTAGTGCTGTGTGGAAACCACCGGCTGATTAAACTGGCAGAGGGCACCATGCCAATCGCCGTAATGCCGATCCCTCCTGCCACACCGATACAAAGATGGAACTGCCAGAGTTGCGTCAACTGGCCGGCGAAAAAGTACCCCAGTCCCAGGCAGGCAAGCCCCAGCACATACACTAGTCTAGGACCCCAGCGGTCAAACAGCACACCCACAAAGGGCGCTGACAAACCGTTTGCCACCATATAGATGCCATACACGCTTGAGAGCTCTGAGCGACTCCAGCCAAACTCCGTTTCGAGCGGCAACAGAAACGTCACATACGTGTCGCCAATCCCTCGTCCCAACATATTGAAGACAAAGCAAATCAACAACACCACCAACGCCATTTTTGCGTCTGGTAATCCTCGCTTCATATTTGCCGGAACCGTCATAGCGGTGTATCTTTAAAAAGTCTGCGTCATTAGGCTGGTTTACATTTCATGAGACCCGAGCGACGGCAGAGGCAGACAACTTCGCCACGCTGGTTGATACCGCGATGCTCGAACTCGACGATGCCGGAATCAGGGCGGGACCGACTCAGTCGCTTGGAGATAATGGTTGTTTCAACACGCAGCGTATCGCCATAAAAAACTGGGCTCGGAAAACGTGTGTCGGTCATGCCTAGGTTAGCAATAGTCGTACCAAGCGTGGTCTCCCCCACCGTGAGACCAATCACAAGTCCAAGTGTAAAAAGGCTATTGACCAAAATACGGCCGAACTCCGTTTTCGACGCGAACTCTGCATCGAGATGAAGGGGTTGTGGATTCATGGTCAAGGTCGAAAACAATACGTTGTCCATCTCCGTGACCGTGCGCGTCATCGCGTGTTTAAACACCTGACCGATTTCAAATTCTTCAAAATAAAGACCTGCCATCACTCTCTCCAATCCTAATATGATTTGGGTAAGCCCAACACGCGTTCAGCAATAAAACACAACACCAACTGCGGACTCACTGGCGCAATACGCGTGATCAATACTTCGCGCAAATAGCGTTCTACGTGGTATTCCTTGGCGTAACCAAAACCACCGTGCGTCATCACGGCCTGTTGGCAGGCATTAAAGCCCGCCTCACCCGCGAGATACTTGGCGGCATTGGCCTGTGCACCACAAGGCTCGCCCCGATCGAACAAAGAGGCGGCGTTAAACACCATCAGATTGGCGGCTTCAAGCTCCATCCAACACGCGGCTAACGGATGTTGGATACCTTGATTCTGTCCAATCGGCCGATCAAAGACAATGCGCTCTTTGGCATAGTTAGTGGCGCGTTTCAATGCCACACGTCCAAGCCCGATCGCCTCGGCTGCAATCAAAATTCGCTCAGCATTCATGCCATGCATAATGTAGTGAAAGCCTTTGCCCTCCTCGCCAATACGATCCTCGACAGGCACTTTTAAACCATCAATAAATAGTTCGTTCGAGTCGACCGCTTTACGACCCATTTTCTCGATCTCATGGACTCTAACGAAATTGCGGTCGAGATCCGTATAAAAAAGGCTCAGGCCATCAGTATGCTTTTTGCACTCTTCCAAAGGGGTTGTGCGGGCCAAGATCAACATTTTTTCAGCAACCTGTGCCGTCGAAATCCAGACCTTCGTCCCACTCAAAACGTAATGGTCGCCTGCGCGCTCAGCGCGGACCTTGAGTTGCGTGGTGTTCAGCCCCGTGTTGGGTTCTGTCACCGCAAAGCAAGAACGCTCCTTGCCTGAAATCAACGGAGGCAGCATGCGCATTTTTTGCTCTTCTGTCCCGAACTGCACCACTGGATTTAAACCAAAGATATTCATGTGCACAGCCGAAGCGCCCGTCATACCGGCGCCTGACTCGCTGATAGTCTGCATCATGATGGTCGCTTCTGTGATGCCCAGTCCCGAACCACCATACTGCTCAGGAATACAGATCCCCAACCAACCGTCTTTAGCTAACGCCTGATGCAAGTCAACGGGAAAACCACCCACACGGTCTTTCTCGAGCCAGTACTGATCGTCGAAACGTTCGCATATTTTGCTAATCGCCTCGCGAATCGATTGCTGCTCTTGTGAAAATGAAAAATCCATGATTCCTAATCCTTATCCGTGATGGCAGCCGTCTGAGTCACGCCTTGACGGATGAACTCAGCAATCGCCGTGTCGCTATAACCCAGTTCGCGCAAAACCTCTTCGCTGTGTTGGCCAAGCATCGGTGCTGGCCGTCCCGCCTGTGGCTGACTATCCGACCACGTTGTTGGCACATCGACCCGACGGATACGGCCTTCTGAAGGGTGCTCTTCCCATTGGAAAAAATTAATTGCCTCAAGATGGGGATCTTCAAAAATCGTCTCAAGATCGTGCAGCGGCATGGTCGGGATATCGGCTTTTTCGAGTAATGTCAGCCATGCCTCGGTTGTACGCTCCAGAAAGATCTTAGCCACAAGACCTTGTAGATCATTGATATGTTGCGTCCGGATACTCAAGCTTTTAAATCTTGGATCGTTTTCAAAAATCTCTGAACGTTCAATCGCACTAAAGAACGAGGCCCATTGCTTGTCGTTGTAAATCACAGCGCATACATAACCATCAGACGTCTTGTATGGGCGTCGCTCGGAGGCCAGCAGACGCGGATAACCAGGTGGCCCAAACTGTGGGTCAAAGGTCTTGCCACCGATATGATCACTCAACAAGTGGCTGATCATGGTTTCAAACATCGGGATATCGATGCGCTGACCACGCCCCGTTTTCTCTCGATGATAGAGTGCCGCGCATAACGATGAAGTCGCATACAAACCAACCGTGCGATCCACCAAATTCGAAGGCACGTAGCGTGGCACATCGGTACCGGCCTGCTTGATGAGAGAAGGTAAACCAATCGCCCCCTGAATCAAATCATCGAAAGCAGGTTTGTGCGCATACGGTCCATCTTGCCCAAACCCAAACGTCCCCGCATACAAAATGCGAGGATTGATTTCTCGGACAACCTCGTAGCTCAAGCCCAATCGGGCCATCGCCTGTGGACGCACGTTGTAGAGCAAGATATCCGCTGTCGCGATCAGCTTTTTGATGGCCTCAAGCCCTTCGGGCTTTTTAACATCGAGCACCATCCCGCGCTTACTGCGGTTGACATGCAAATACAGCGAACCCATGCGGGGATGCAACATCGGTCCCACATCCCGCACCATATCGCCTTGGGGTGATTCCACTTTGATGACATCCGCCCCCATGTCCCCCATCAACTGCGCGGCATAGGGCCCCATCAAAATCGACGTCATGTCGACCACACGAATACCCACTAAAGGACCTGCCATTATTTTCTAACTCCTAAAGACTGCACGCAGATAATGATGATGATGCGCATGACACAAGTGCAACGCAAGATTTACGCAAGTTTCGCGGCGGCGATGACTTTTTTTGCAAGCCGCAAGTGCGGTGTATCGAGCATCTTTCCGTCGAGCGTTGCCACACCCACACTTGCGCTGGCGGCAAACGCGGCGATCACACGCGACGCCCATTCCTGGGTCGCGGCATCCGGTGTCATGGCCTGATTAATCACAGGCACTTGACCGGGATGAATGGCCGCCTTAGCTGAAAAGCCATCGCGATACGCTTGACGCGTCTCACGCGTCAGCGCCTCCACATTATTGATCTCTGTCGGGACGGTATCAATCGCTGGCACGCCGGCTGCGGTTGCCGCAAACAAGCATAAGGATCGTACAAGCTTAAAAGGCGAGGACCACTCGCCCGAAGCGCCCTCTTCCTTGTTCGTGAGCGCACCGATATCGCCAGACAAATCCTCTGCGCCCCACATCATGCCCGCCAGTCTGGGCGTCGCGCCACGGTACTCATTCAACCCTGCCAGAGAGTCCGCCGTTTCAGTCACAATCGCAATAATAGAGGTCAGTGCCGACGAGGTCAGCGCTGAACTGCGCGTACCACCCTGTGCGGTGTCAACTTGAGGGTATAAGTGTTCAAAAGCCTCTAAATACGCAGACAACAAGGCCAAATCCTTGGCGCCGGTCGACTTGGGCAGCACGATGCCAGCGGGTCGACAGGGCATCACAGCGGCCAGGTCAGCCAGCGTCATGCCCGTGGTCAACGCATTAACTCGGACATATAACTGGGGTGTTTCAAGGCCAGTTTGTCTAATATCGGTCAGAAATTTGACCAGTTCAGTACGCCCTTCTTGTTTGCGGGACGGCGAGACGGCGTCTTCTAAATCAAATATCAGGACATCCGAGCCGCTTTGTAATGATTTTTCGAGCTTGCGAGGACTATCAGCTGGCACAAACAGCAAGGAACGCATGACCTCTCTCCAAAATAAAGTCTCGGCATTAGAAATGCCTTTAATTTTCTTCTTCGAGTATAGCGTGGGAGTATTCAGCGATAATTTGATAGTTAAAGCGCAGGAGTCACAATAGTCATGACCCAGATTGTCACCCTCACCATGAACCCCGCACTCGACATTTCGACTTCCGTCGCTCAGGTCGTGCCGACGCATAAACTTCGATGTTCCGAGGAAAAAATCCAACCAGGTGGCGGTGGCATCAATGTTGCGCGCGTGATCCGAAGACTCGACATGCCGGCCACGGCCATCTACCCCGTTGGGGGCTTTACCGGACAACTTCTCACACAAGCGCTTGATCGAGAGCACGTCAATCAGCACGGCATTCCAATCCTGGGTGAAACGCGGGAGTGTTTTACCGTCCACGAAACGTCGAGCGGCAAGGATTTTCGTTTTCTCTTGCCGGGTCCAGTGTTAAGCGAGACCGAACAACAGTCTTGTCTCAGCGCAATCGATACACAGGGCCCATCTGCACGATTTATAGTCGCGAGTGGTAGCCTGCCTCCAGGTGTGTCGAAGGATTTTTACGCGAAGATCGCGACACGCACCAAACAACGCAACCAAGCGTTTGTGCTTGATACGTCGGGCGAACCCCTTCGTGCCGCGCTCGACGTGGGCGTCTATCTCTTTAAGCCCAGCCTGCGTGAACTTGAGGAGCTGATCGGGACGACCTTGAGCTCGGAGAGCCAGTGGCGTGAGGCAGCGCGTGACATCGTCCGCAGTGGTCAAGCACAAATCGTTGCGCTGTCTTTAGGCGAGGATGGTGCACTGCTGGTGACGGCCAACCAAACCTTGCGTGCACCCGCTGTCCCCGTGAAAGTCGTCAGCACGGTTGGTGCGGGTGACAACTTCGTGGCCGGGATATTGTGGGGGCTTTGTCAAAACATGCCCCTAGAGCAAGCGTTTGGTTATGGCATGGCAAGTGCTGCGGCCGCGCTATTGAATGCGCACACCAACCTCTGCGATCCCGCTGACTTACATCGTTTGTATGAGCAGGTCCGTATCTCAAGCCTCTGATTCGGCAGGACGATCTGCGACTTGCTGAGCGTGAGTCTTAGTCTGAGTCTTAGGACCGGTGTAATGCTCGGGCCAGAGTTGGGCGATCACCTCGGTCTGACTAGCGTAGGCAAAGCAACTGTCAATTTTGGTTGGTCGACCGTTCGCATCCAGTTGTTGGGGTCGTTTGCTAGTCACGGGCCAGAGCGCCTGCAAGGCGGTCGTTGCCATCGGTCCGAGTAACTCCATCATATGCGTACAGCTCGCTGCACCTTTCAGGCGATCCCTGACGAGTTTGGTCCAACCCGCACCAATTTTTTCGCCGATCAGGACTGCAAGCGTAGGAGAGGCTTGGGTACAAATTGCAAAGGGCGTCGCATCAGAGCTTGCGGCAACGTCCTGAATCACAAACCACTCATCAATCACCAACCTGACCCAGATGTCGTGTATCGGCTGATTGGCATCTCGCTTGGATTCGGCCAGAGGTCCGGCAAAACCGAAAGGCTTGGTATCAATCACACGTCCCTCAATGTCATACAACCCATCAGACCGACGATACGCCTTCATGACGATCTGACGGTGGTGAACTTCTTCACGTTCAACGGTGGGGAGTAAGGGCACAGTGTTTCTCTCAAAAGCAAATACGATTAAAGCAAAAAAACCTCATAAGTCTGCTATTTTATATTCCTTGGCAAAAGCCACAAAAAAGTAAAGATTATTTAGCGCACACCGACAGCTGTACTCAGGGACCTCACTGAATGACCTCGTTACTGCAGGCGTTTACCAATATCCGTCGAAAGGAATTGATGCCTACGCTCGTGGCTGGGCTATTTTTCTTCTGTATTTTGACCGCACTGATGGTGGTACGTCCTGCTCGCGAGGCACTCGGTATGCAGAGAGGCATTGACGCAATCCGCTGGCTATTCATGGCCACCTTGCTCACGACGCTGCTGGTGAATCCACTTTTTGGCTGGCTGGTGAGTCGCTTTCGACGGATGACGTTCATTGCTGCGACCTATTCATTTTTCTCACTTGGACTCGTAGGGTTCTACGCGCTACTGACGTTGACGCCCACGCATATCGGCATCATCAGCGGACAGGTCTTTTACGTTTGGTTTAGTGTGTTTAATCTCTTTGCGACGATGCTTTTCTGGGCACTCATGACAGATCGTTTTTCAAAAGAGCAAAGCGAGAGGTTATTTGCAGCCATCTCTTTAGGTGGAACACTCGGTGCCATGTTTGGACCTTGGCTCGCAGGCATGTTGGCCAGACCTTATGGCACGCCTGTTTTACTGCTGGTGGCTGCCGTATTCCTGATGGGCGCTATTGGTGCGGCCTGGTGGTTGGTGCACTTGCACACTGACACAAACACGGGCTATGCAGAAAATCCAGGCAATCAAGATCCCGACCGTGTGGTGATCGGTGGCTCTGCCTGGGAAGGATTGACGGCTGTGGTGCGTTCGCCCTTCTTACTTGGCATTTCAGCCTATGTACTGATTTTGGCCGTCGTCGCGACCCTACTTTATTTCACCCGTTTGCAAATGGTGGCCGCACTGGCGCTAGACACCGACACGCGCACCGAGGCCTTTGCGCGCATTGATCTCTACACACAGGCCGCTACCTTTGTGTTGCAGGCGTTCCTCACAAGCCACCTGATCAAGCGCTTTGGCATTGCAGTCACGCTTGCACTGTTACCCCTGACGGTCGCGTTTGGTTTCATCGGTCTGGCTGTGATCGGGTCATTGGGTGCCCTCATCGCTTTTGAAGCCTCGTTTCGCGCCGTGCAGCGCGGCGTCATGCGCCCTGCCCGCGAGACGCTATTTACCACCATCCCTCGCGCCCAACGCTATAAAGCCAAAGCCTTTATTGATACGTTTGTTTATCGGGGCGGCGATGCGATCGGCTCGCAGACTGAGGGTTTGCTTGGTCGTCTAGGCATGGGTCTGGCTGGCCTTGCCTGGTTTGCCGTGCCGCTCGCTGTGATCTGGATGAGTTTGGGCCTCTGGCTCGGTTATACCCAAAATAAACGTAATCAATCCGACTTCAATCTAAAACCCCCTCAGGAGACTTGAATGATGAATCGTCGCACCTGGCTTCAAACCACACTCGCCACTCTCGGCGCTTCGGCGCTGCCTGCCGCATGGGCACAAAATATTGCAAGCGCGGGTCCGCTGCTCACCCGCGCGATTCCCTCGAGCGGACAACATTTACCCATTATTGGTTTAGGAAGCTCCGCGACCTTTGCGCAGGTCGCCCGCACAGCAGACCGAGACGCACTCAAAAATGTGATTGCAAAAATGGTGGAGTTGGGCGGAACAGTCTTTGACACCGCCCCGAGCTATGGATCCTCCGAGGAAGTTGCAGGCAAGATCGCCCAAGAGCTAGGAATCGCACAAAAGCTCTTTTGGGCCACCAAACTCAACGTTGCACCACGAGGCGCTGGCTCAGCCGATGCGGCCGCAGCCCAAGCCCAACTTGAGGCGTCCTTTAAGCGCATTGGCAAACCGGTCATTGACCTCGTGCAGATCCACAACATGGGCGATATCAACACTCAATTGCCGATCTTGCGCGAAGCCAAACAACAGGGCCGCATACGCTATCTAGGGGTGACAACGACCTTTAGCCAGCAATATGACAGTCTGATTGAAACCATGCGTACACAAAAAATCGATTTCATTGGTACAAATTATGCCATTGACGATTTATTCGCCGAGCAAACCATACTGCCGATGGCAAAAGAGCGCGGGATCGCCGTGCTGGTTTATGCCCCTTTTGGGCGCACGAGGCTCTGGAGTCGTGTCAAGGGTCAAACAGTACCCGACTGGGCCAAAGAATTCGACGCGACAAGTTGGGCACAGTTTTTTCTAAAATTCGTCGCAAGCCATCCCGTGGTCACGTGCATCACCCCAGCGACTAGCCGAGTCGCCAACATGATCGACAACATTGCCGGTGGTGTCGGACGCCTGCCCGATCCTGAGATGAGGAAGCGAATGATTAAACTGATTGATAGTCTGCCAAATGCCTAAGGGACTAGAAAATGGGCCAGAGCTCGGCCAAGCAAAAGTAGGGATTCGCCTCGTTGTGCTAAATTCTCTTTGGCGTAGCTGTTTGCGTCGCACCATTTTCTTGATGCGCTATTGCCTCACGCACAATGTCCCTATTTAAACGTTCCGTTGTCTCTGAAATCACCAACCACTTCAGCGTCGTGCTTTCGACGCTGATTGTTGTGTGGCTAAGCGTGATCTTAGTTCGACTGCTCGGCGAGGCCGCAGCCGGTCGTATCGGTGCGGATGTCGTCGTCGGTCTAGCCGCTTTCACCACCATCGCGGCCCTACCCATCATTTTGGCCGTTTCAATTTTTATTGGCGTGCTGACGACGATCACCCGTAACTTCAGAGAATCTGAAATGGTGGTCTGGTTCTCAAGCGGCCTGTCGTTAATCAACTGGATCAACCCTGTTTTGCGTGTGACCATCCCTGTCGCCGTGCTCATTGCCTCCTTGACCTTATTTGGGACGCCCTGGGCAAATAGACAAATTGGTGAGTACCGCGCGCGTTTCGAGCTACGGTCAGATCTTTCTAAAATCACGCCTGGACAATTTCTTGAGACGGAAGGCGGTGCCCGTGTTTTCTTTGTTGAGGGTCCCACCACGCCTGGTGCGCCGCTTGGACAGGTTTTCATGCGCATCATTGATCCCGACTGGCTCACACTCATCACAGCAACGTCAGCTCACACCGCCATCGAGCCGAACGGCGATAAGTTTTTGGTCCTAGGTCCCGGCCATCGTTATGACATCAAGCCGGGATCTGGTCTGATGCGACTTGCGGAGTTTGATGCCTTTGGCGCGCGTATCGAAAGTAAAGATGGCGAAAAATCACTTGAAAATGCTCGTGAGCAGACACTGAATAGTCGTCGCGCACGCCCGACCGAGTTGTTGTTAACAGACAAAGTACCCGCATCATATGGACAACTCATGTGGCGCCTCGCGGTGCCGATCGCGGCACTGAACTTAGCCCTGATGGCCATCCCACTGGGTGCCGTGAATCCTCGTATGGGTCGCTCTGGTGATCTATTGATTGCCGGCCTCATCGCAATGCTCTATCTAAACTTAATCAATATCTCGCAAGGCTGGATCATCAATAACAAGCTGTCCTTCAGTGTAGGCGTCTGGCTAGTTCACGCTGTGTTGGCCGCCTTTACGATTGGCTTGCTCTGGCACCGCCTAAGAGTCAAAACCCCGAAACCGCCTGTCCTCAATCAAGCGGTCTGAACTTTATCAAAAGGAAACAACGTGAGCACATTAGAAAAAATTGAAGTCGCGGTCGGCAGCGGTGCTGAAGCCACACCCGGCGCGCAAGTATCCGTCCACTACACCGGTTGGCTGCATGATGCGACTGCACCAGAAAACAAAGGGGCTAAATTCGACAGTTCGCGCGATCGTGGCGATCCCTTTGGTTTTCCTCTCGGTGCTGGTCATGTGATTCGCGGCTGGGACGAAGGTGTCGCTGGTATGAAAATTGGTGGTAAGCGCACGTTGATTATCCCCCCTGAAATGGGCTATGGCGCGCGTGGCGCAGGTGGCGTGATTCCGCCCAATGCTACCCTCGTCTTTGACGTCGAGTTACTCGCAGTGAACTAAGTAAGCGCCACTCAAATTCACTAAGCCCTAAAGTCCGGACCGCTCGTGTCCGGATTTTTTTTATCTGGCCGGCCCCCCGCGTATGCGCGCATCGCTTCACGCAAAAAGGTCAATTGCTTTTTATAGGTTCTACACCCGCCGCACATCATCAGATGCGTGCGCGCTGCAAACGCCTCGGCAAAAGACATCGGACGATCTTGCGATTCGGAGAGTAGCTCCGTAATTTGGGCACACGTTTTCATCTAGACATTCCCACTTGAAACCACTTGATATTCAAACACTCACGCAAACGCATGCGCGCTCGATGCAACAACACATTCAGATTGGTCAGACTCACATCCATTTCCAGACAGATTTCCTCTGTGGACATCTCAATGAACTCGCGCATCATGAAGGCTCGCCCTTGTTTGACAGGTAATTGATCCAGGCATAATTCGAACACTCGCCAAAACTGAGTCTGATCCAGTGCTTCTTGAGGGTGACTCCATGCAGCAGGCCGTGACACCGGCTGCCAGTGGCCGTTTGGACGAAAGGCATCAGAAAAATCCTCGCTTTCCCCATCCTCATGTAGCAACGCTCTTGCTTCACCTGCGCGATGCTTTTGGCGCAAGGCATCAGCGATCTTATTTTTCAAAATCGCAAAGACCCATGTTTTGAGCGCGGCCTGACCGCGAAAAGCTTGAGTTCCCTTTAGCGCACCGACCAAGGCCTCCTGCACAACATCTTCGGCTAGATGACTATCCGACAATTGCACCGTCGCAAAGCGCAACATTTGCCGACGCAAGTCTTGCAAAAAAGTATCGTCAGTCAGATCAACCATCAGCTGTGCGCTCCCGTGATCCGTCCGTAATATGAAAGATAGGCATCTGAGCCTTCGGGCCAGTTCGCAAGAAACCGCGCACACCATTTCTCATGATCGTAAGGAACTGAAATCGCTGCAATCTCAATATCGGCGAGGGATGTTGCCTCGATGATCTTTGCCTTGGGCACCGACTGACATTGAAATGATGTCCGACTGATCCGTGTGATGCGCCCGCTGAGATCACGCAAGTCATTAGGCATGCCTGCTGCACCATTATTAATGATGACGCCAAGATTGTCGGACTTCTGTAGAGGACTAGAGCGTTCAACGTGTTTTAACACGGGTTCACACGTGTGACTCGAGGCAAAGACATCGACGGCTGCTTGCTCAAAAACTTGGGTAAGCCAAGTCTGAGACAAAGGATTGTCGAGTTCATCGCGACTAAAGCGCCAGCCCGCCAATGACTCCGCGTCTCCATGCACAATGCCTACACGACAGTCGCCCACAAGGTAGCGTGCGAACATCGGTAAAGTAGAGAGTCGAGCCGTCAGCCATGCATCGCGTGACGCCGTGGCTTTCAGGCGGGCATGAATGCGATTGGATCGCTCAACCACCTCTGCCGAGACTGATTCAGGGTAGGCGCAACCGCAACCTGCCTCATCTCCCTCAACACCTAACTCCGCCTCGACATTACCAAGTAGGGCATCGTGCTGGAGTACCCGTGACATGACAGAATGAAAACTCCCCTCATCAACATTAAACCAGTTGAAGTCTCCGTTAAAACAAACTCGAACACGCCCGCTTTCAGCCGCCGCCAAGCGCTCAATTACCTCAAGCGCTTCGACGTTGCCATACAGCCCCCCCACGACATAAAGCGTGTCAGTCTCTACAAGAGGCACACGGGCGATCGCAGACGGACCATAGCGATATCGCAAAGGACAGCTCCGTCCTGGCTCTGCGTCGGGAGTTAACTTCATATCAATTCCTGGGTTTGAACATACACAGTATCAGGCAACACCCCACCAAGGCGCTCAGACGGTCGTTGATGATCACCGTGATAGAGCGCCAACAATGCGCGGTCATCGACTTGACCCACTGGCAAATCAAAAGCAATCCTGCCCTGTCGCAGACCGATGACGCGATCCGCAAGCTGAGATAACAAAGTCGTATTGTGAACAACCGTCAGTAAAGTCGCCTGTTGGGCAGCCTGTAACAGCAAACGACAAACATCGCCTGCTGCGGCGGGATCAAGCGCGGCAGTCGGTTCATCCGCCAGAATCAATTGAGGCTGCTGCAAGAGCAGTCTGGCAATCGCGACTTTTTGCCGCTCACCACCGGAAAGACGATCCGCTCGAGTATGCATCTGTCCCAGCAAGCCAACAGCACGCAAGGCCTCACAGGCTTGTTGTCTCACGGCGCTAGGATATAAACGAAACCAGCTGCGCCAGCCATGGAATCGACCCAGGGCGCCAATGAGCGTGTTGTCCATCGCCGTTAGGCGTGTCACAAGGTGCAAGCCCTGAAAGACCTGTCCGACGTTTCGCCTCCAAGCGCGTCGCTGTGGGCCACTCAAGGTGGACGCGAGCTGGCGATTCAGGACCGTCACCGAGCCATGCGCGGGCATGACATCACCCGCTAACACACGCAAGAGTGTCGACTTGCCAGCACCATTCGGTCCGACGAGCGCAATCCGTTCACCGGCCCTCACGTCGAGTGACGCAATGTCTAGGACCGTGCGTCCGTGTACGCGCCACACAACATCACGCAATGCAATCGCGAGCTCCGTCATGAGAGACTCCGTCGAATGCGACGACTCAAGGCATCGAATGACATCACTAAGATTGTCACCACCAACAACACAGTCGCCAATCGTCCCCACTGAAACAGTGAGATCGCCTCAGTGATGAGCAATCCCAGTCCCCCAGCGCCAATCATGCCGAGAATCGTCGAGTCGCGGATATTAAACTCCCAGATATATAAATGGCTAGAGACAAACTGGGGCAGCACCGCAGGCCAAATTGCATTAAAGAAAACCTGTATAGGCTCCGCGCCGACACTTTGCACAGCATGAATCGCAGCCATATCGAGTGCCTCGATTGACTCAGCGAATAACTTGCCATAGGTGCCCATCGAGTGAAGCGCAATCGCCAGAATACCTGCCGTCGGACCCAAACCGACGATACCCACGAGCACGAGACCAAACACCAACGTGTGAATCGAACGCGACACGTCCAAAATCCCCTTGGCACACCAGGCAAGCACCTTGGGTGCGTGCAGATTACGTGCGGTCAGCACAGCCAACGGTAAAGCGAGCATCGCACCGAGCAAAGAACCTAGTGTTGCGATGGTGATCGTCGTCCAAGTCGCACGCGCCAAGCCAGCGAGATACGCGAGCTCGACTTCGCGACGATTTTCAACACGCAATACGCGTCCATCATCGCTTCGGTACTCAAGTGCCGTCTCACCAAACCAAACGTCCAAAAAACTAGGATAAGAAAACTCTGAAGCCGTCTTGAGCAAGTTCGCCCAAGGATTGCGCCCAATAGATAAGTCTCCCGCGCTAATCAGAGAACCTAAACAGATCGCCACCAAGGCAACATACACAAGCGTCAGCATCACAAAACCTGCACGGCCACGAAGCAAGGTTTGACCAACGTGCGTATCAGTAGGCGCTGCAGAGTACTCAGAGGCTGACATCTCTAACGTGGCCTTAGAACACCCGTCGCGAGACCCGCATCGCGAATGGGTTTATAAAAAGTATTATCACGTGTCACAAAGCCGGTGTAGTGCGCAGGCAAAAGCGCCGGTGTGACCTTAAGAGCAGCACCTACCGACTCAAGCGCCTCTTGGAGTTGCGTCACAAATTGCTTATCTGCAAACAAAGTACGACTCACGGCAAAGGCATCATTCGGTAATGGCGCGGACTCCCAGATAATTTTGGACTGCTCAGCCTTGATCAAACCTTGCTCGATCATCGCATTACGATTTCGGTTGTAATCTGCGCCTGCGTCCAGTACACCCTGTGCCACTTGCGTCTGAATCGCCTGATGTTTTGTGTACACCACTTTTCTAAAATACTTCTCTGGCGTGATGCCTTGTGTCATAAAAAAATGACTTGGGATCAAATACCCTGAAGTCGATCCCTTATCGCCAAAGGCGAACGTCTTGCCTCGCAGATCAGCAATATTGTGAATGCCAGATTGAGGATGGGTCACGATAATGGCAAAGTACTCTGGCTTATCATCGTACAAAATCGTCGAAACCACTTGTGCACCCGCTTCGTTATTGGCCAACACATACCCCCAAGGTCCCATCAAGGCCATGTCGGTTTCTCCGTTGGCAAGTGACTTGGCTAAGCCCTCCCAACTATCGACTGTTCGAAGCTCCACAGGTCGATTGAGCTTTGCAGACAAATATTGTGCGAGCGGACGATAGGTCGCGTCATTTTTCTCTTTGTCAGGCTGAAACATCCCGACACCCAACTTGAGTGTCTGGGCGTTCGCAGACGATAGGCCCAGCACACTAAATAAAATGAGCGATGTAAATAAACGAAACATAGAAGCCTGAGATCCAATCATTTAATTAAAGGGAAAACGCATGGCTGATCACGGCCAACAAAATGCAAATCTGCAAAACCTGCTTGTATAGATTCTTTGGTGTTGTCCGTATCGGAAGCCACGGCCAGTAAATGAATCTTTGCCAATGGACTGCCATAGGCGCGCACAACGTCGGACAGGATATCGACGCGCTCACTCATCCACATCCCAATCTGCTGAGATCCGCTGCGTTGGACGATCATTTGAGTGCGATCGGTATACGCATTGAACTGTCTGTGACCGACCGGATTTTTATTATCCCAAACATAATTCAATGCTGCATCTGGCACGTGATCACCATAAATGCTGCGCGCAATGGCAAGTTTGAGACGCAAACCAAAATCAATTTGATCGGCAGGGAGCTTAAACGCCACATACACTCTGGCGGCATAATCATCTCCCGACTTTGTGTTCATATCTGCGCTTTTCACAATATCTTCTACGCGCCAGCGCCAACACAATATTGGCGTGACATTGAGATCAACCTCAACAGGCCGAGCCAGCAAAGCCATACTACCTGTTGCCTGTGCTTGAACCGCAGAGACACCGTCCCATTCCCGAGTCTGATAGAGCGTTGGCGCGATCGCCTGATCAAACTGAATAATGCGCCACGGCTCAGGAGGCACACCGGTGACCCCACCAAACTGACCCACCACATTGATATTGGATTGGGCATGCGCGAGACTGACAACACTGACGACGCCGAAAACACCGATGATACCGATGACATTAGCAAACAGCGATGCCGCACTGGTCGCTGAACGCATCACCGCACTGGACACCGCACTGATCACCGTACTGATCACCGCACTGATCACCATCCTCATCATCACACTCCCTTAACCGCTTGATCCTGCAACATCGCTTTTAACTCAATAGATAAAAACGCCAAGTCATCGGGTTCATCAATATCCCGCATCGGTGCGAATTGAGCGAACGTCCAATCCAAACGCTGCAACCGAGCGATCGTATCCGCACAAACGGAGAATGTGCTCCACGGAATATCTTGAAACAGACTGCGATCAAATTGGCGAAGCGCCAGCAAGACATAACCACCATCAATCGCTGGCGTAATCACAGCGTCATGAGAATCAAGCGCGGCAGCCGCTTCCTGCAAATGCTTCACCTCAAGTTCAAGACAATCGGTACCAATGCAGATCACATTCTGATGGATGGCCAAGGTCCGTTGTACGGCATCGGCCATGCGCATCCCCAGATCACCCTCAGACTGACGACTCCACTCGACCGTTCGCGTCCATTCGTGAATATTCGGAATGGCTTGCCAACGCGCATGCGCAGGATCAGGTGATACACAGAGCTCGACGGGCCCAATGTTGGCGAGTTGCGCGATCTTTAACGTACGCAGTAGCATCTGCTCTGCTAGTGTCGCGGCGCCTTCTGCACCGAGTGCACCTATTAAGCGGGTTTTGCAAAAGCCCGGTATCGGTGCTTTAGCAAAAATCACGATCCGAGTGGGCAGTCTCTGCGTCGTCATTTCGTCACCTATCGATACAAACGTTCAAGTGCGCTTGCAGGTGTCCCCCGCCAATAAGCCCAGCGCAGACGCCACATCAGCACAATTGTTTTCCAGACTCCGTTTTGCTCCCAGCGTCGGCCCGACGTTTCAACACGGTCGTTTAAGCAAACGGGCGCACCGAGTCGCTTGAGTCGTTTGCTCATTTCAATATCTTCCATCAGTGGCTGAATCGGGAAGCCGCCCACGGCATCAAACGCTTCGCGTGTCATAAAGAGCGTCTGATCGCCGGTCGCGATCCCAGTCAAACGTGAACGACTATTCATAAAAAAAGCGATCATGGCCAGCCAAGAGGAGGTGCCCACAATGCGCACATCAAAACGACCCCACTGTCGACCCTGACTCAAATGCTTTTCCACCATTAAAAGCGCCTCTGGCGGCAATCGAGTATCCGCATGCAAAAAAATCAATATCTCACTGCTTACAGCACTTGCACCCGCATTCATCTGTATCGCACGACCACGTGCGGATTCGATCAACATCAATCCCTTTGCACGGATGATTTCGCGAGTGTTGTCAGAACTGCCCCCATCGACCAGCAGCACTTCGGCGCCTTGCTCTCGCAACACACTCAAACGTGAGAGCTGCTCTGTCAGTGCAGCGCTTTCATTTAAAACGGGAACGACAATCAAGGTCTTGGTCACACTAGCCCCTTCGCCACGCGTGATAGCGGGCCAACCAGTGCAACACGCGGGGATTGGTATGCGCACGGCGCCACTCACCTGCCACATATTTATTGGCCTCGGACATCGTCGGGTAGGTGTGAATCGTACCGAGAATTTTATTGAGCCCTAAACCGTGTTTCATCGCCAAAACAAACTCGGCCAGCATATCCGCGCCATGTTCGCCCACGATCGTCACGCCTAGGATCTTATCCTGACCAGGAACCGTCAAGACTTTGACAAACCCATGGTCAGCACTATCGGCGATCGCACGATCAAGATCATCAATGCCATAGCGTGTCACCTCGTACGCGATCCCTTGCTGCTGGGCCTCCTGCTCATTTAAACCCACTCGCGCGATTTCAGGAGAGGTGAATGTTGCCGCCGGAATCACTGAATAGTCAACTTTGAAACGCTTGAATTGACCAAAGAGTGCATTCACCGCGGCATACCACGCCTGATGCGCCGCCGTATGGGTAAATTGATAGGGACCTGCAACATCCCCCGCCGCATATATATTTGGAAAGAGCGTCTCCAAGTACTCGTTCGTCACAACCGTACGCTGTGTCGGAATGCCTAAGTCTTCGAGTCCATAGCCTTCTAGTCGGGCCACACGACCGACAGCACACAACAATTCGTCAAAATCGATACGCTGCTCTTGGTCCTGGTGCTTCACGATGATGCTCTTGACGGTCACGCCCGCCTCCACCCGCGACTCACAGCGTATGGCCTGATGCCCAGTCAAAACGCTGACACCCTCTGCCTTCAGTACCTGAGTGAGCGTCTCCGAGACCTCTGGATCCTCACGACTCAACAGACGCTCTGACATTTCAATCTGTGTGACCAATGACCCGAGCCTTGAGAACGCCTGTGCAAGCTCGCAACCAATCGGGCCGCCGCCCAACACCACCAGCCGTCTTGGCGGCGAGTCATGCCTCGAGAACTTTTCCCAAAGCGTATCGCTCGTGACATAACCGACTTCGGTCAATCCGGGCAAGTCAGGAACAAAGGGCCGTGCACCTGCTGCGATCACAATGCTGCGGGTAGTCAGGCGTTGGATATCACCCTGTGCCGTTTTAATCTCTACCGTCCATGGATTGATGACACGACCATAGCCCTGCAAAACCTCAACGCCGAGTTTTGTGTAACGCTCAATGCTGTCGTGGGGTTCAATTTTTTTGATCACAGCGTGGACACGCTCCATCACCTGACGGAAGCTAAATTCAGGTGCTGTCGCAGTCAGACCATAGAGATCAGCCTTGCGCATCTGCTGTGCGAGCTTGGCACTTTTAATCAACGCTTTACTTGGGACACAACCATAGTTCAAACAATCACCGCCCATTTTGTGCGCTTCGATCAGCGTCACCCGCGCCTTAACTGCAGCGGCAATATAGGACGTCACAAGTCCAGCTGCGCCCGCGCCGATCACCACGACATTTCGATCAAATTTCTTTGGCTTTTGGGCTGCCCACTTTTTATAAATCTTGTTCTTCATCATCGTGTCCACGAGCTTTTTAGCGATCAGCGGAAACACACCTAAGGCCACGAGTGAGAATAAAATTTCTGGCGATACGATGCCTTTGAGCGAATCGATCGTCGCCAGTAGTGTACCGGCATTGACATAAATCACCGTACCGGCCAACATTCCAACCTGACTGACCCAGTAGTACGTCAAGGTGCGCATCGCCGTCAGGCCCATCAATAAATTGATGAGAAAAAATGGAAAGACCGGGACCAGACGCAGCGTGAAAAGGTAAAAGGCACCATCTTTAGCGATACCCTCGTTGATCGGTTTGAGTTTCTCGCCGAAACGTCCCTGCACCCAATCTCTCAACACATAGCGCGCAGCAATGAAGGCCAGGGTCGCGCCAATCGTCGACGCAAAAGACACCAGTAAAAAGCCTTGCAAAAATCCAAAAACAGCACCACCCGCGAGCGTCAAGACAAGCGCACCCGGCAACGATAAAGCCGTCGTCACGACATACAAAACAAAATACCCTAACGCCATCTTTAAGGGTGCGCTATCTCGCCAAGCATGCAATTGTGCCAACCCCGACTTGAGCCCCTCAAGGGTCAGTCGCGTATGAAGATCAAATGAAAAAAACAGGCTGAGCAATACTGCAATCAGCAGCAGTATCCATACTTTTCTCAACGTCTTATTTTTTGTCATTTTTTTCTCAATCGTCTTTAAGAGCACCGCCACAGCTACTCCCCTGACCTGCTGTGCAGCCATAACAGTGATCCGCGACCAAAATGCCTCTGCCGTTTATATCGGTGCTTAGAAGATCGCGCAAATGCATTTCCCCCTCTAAACCATCCGAGCGCAGCGCTGTTCGGGGACTGGGTAGGGGCAGACCCAACTGTTGATTAAAGTCACAATCGAAGAGATAGCCCTGCCAATCCACGCTCACGAGATTTTTACACATCACACCCGCGAGATTGGCCTGTTGAAAGCTGCCCTTGAGTAAGTCCATATAGGTCTTGAACGTCCCCTTGGAGACCAACATGGAACCAAACCGCTGAATGGGCATGTTGGTCAGCGCGAATAGTTCGTTGAACACAATACCGAAGTGTTGATGCAACTCTCTCTTGTAATCACCTTGCAAGGCCTGCTGCTCTGGTGGCAAGGAAGGACCCTGCGGGTTGTAGACCAAGTTCAGCACAAGCGATGAACCAGGTTGACCGTAGCCCAGCGCATTCAATCGTTGCAGGCCCACGATACTTTTATCAAAGACGCCTTGTCCACGCTGTTTATCGACATTCTCAACAGAATAACAAGGCATCGAGGCGACAACTTCGACGCCTTGCGTTGCCAAAAATTCAGCGAGATCCTCAAAACCGGGTTCAAGCAAAATAGTCAGATTGCAGCGGTCAATGACACGAACCCCGAGCGCGCGTGCGGCCGTCACTAGACGTCGAAATGACGTGTGCAGCTCAGGTGCCCCACCGGTCAAATCCAGCACCTCTATGTTTTGACTTTTCAGGACTTGCAAGACCAGATCAAGATTGGCCTCGTCCATCATTTCCGTTCTGTTTGGCCCGGCATTGACATGGCAGTGCACACAGGACTGATTGCAGCGATAGCCCAGGTTCACTTGGAGCGTCGTGAGTTGGCCACGCTTGATGCGCGGAAAGTCAGTATCTTTTAGGAGAGGTAGTGTCGCGTGCATAGCGTTCCTGTGTAGGTTTAATAACTTAGTCGCACAGACAGTGTCTTTTATTACAACTTTTTTGAATGTTGCTGCATACGTTGGGTAGACTGGCCTCCAGACAGCAAACTAAAGCGCCGAATAAAACCCAGATCGATCCAGTTTTTCAAGAACCAGACCCATTGACCTTGAAACGACCATCGCCCCCAGGAAGCGATGGCATAACGAGGTCCACATGCCAACAAGTAAAGCGATGATGCACGAGGATGATAGGATTTAAGAGGCTCTGTCGCATTTGCCGGCTCCGTCAGCACGGCATACAGATTTTCAGCCAGCACCGGGCCCGCCTTAACCGCATGCACTCCGGAACGCGCCATTTGCACATCTGTCCGCGCACAGGTGTCACCCGCAGCAAAGACCTCAGGATGTGATTGAGTGCGATGATGCGCATCGACCAAAATATAGCCCTGCTGATCCAAAGCAAGCTCAACGCCAGCGGCACCCCCACCGACGACGACCAGTGCGTATTCTTTTTTCTCGCGCGCTCGTTGACAAATTTCGGGCCATTTTTCAAAAAAATCATCAAGTGGCTTGACGGGTAGCAGTCGTTCACCAAGTCCCTCTAGACCCTCCGTTTGCGTTTCGCTCCCCACATCCAAGGATAAAAAATCATAGGTCAATGAGGAACCATCCGAGAGCGTCAGCACCCTTTGGTCGGCGTCCATGTTCAGCAAACTAACATTGATCATGTTGACGCCAGCCGCGTGTACCAAGGGCATTAGGTCGATACGACTCTGCTCGCGGGTATAGTGGCCAGAAATCCATCCTGGCAACATACCCGAGTAATTCTGATAGCGATTAGGTGTGATCAGGATGCGTTCGACCCCATCAATAGGTTGACGCGCAAGCTTTTCAAGCACCGAAAGATGAGCGTGCCCCCCTCCAATCATGACAAGTCGCTTCATTTCATTCCTAGTTTGCAATACGGATGACAGCGTAAAGTAGATATTCTGTATGTATAGTTGCAGGTGAGTAAACAACTATCAAGGTTCAGTATGCAACAAGCTTTAGTTGGCGTCATCGGCGGCAGTGGTCTCTATCATATGGATGCACTTGAGGACCCCATTGAGCATACTCTCCTCACGCCCTTTGGCACGCCCTCCGACGTGATGATCACCGGTTGCGTCGCGGGTGTGCCAGTCGCTTTTTTGGCACGTCACGGTCGTGGGCACAAGATGATTCCTTCTGAGCTGCCCTTTCGAGCCAACATCCACGCCTTTAAGCAATTAGGTGTGAAGTATTTACTATCGGTTTCTGCGGTTGGTTCTCTCAGGGAAGACTATCACCCCTTAGACATGGTGCTACCCGATCAATTCATTGATCTCACTAAGACGCGTGAACACACATTTTTTGGTCAGGGTGCTGTTGCGCATGTGTCGATGGCGCAACCGATTTGCGCCAATCTGATAGACATTCTGACACGTGCGTGGGGCCAGCATGATCATGAAACAACGACCAAACTGCACTCAGGTGGCACCTATGTTTGCATAGAAGGCCCACAATTTTCTTCGATCGCAGAATCACATTGGTATCGCTCAATGGGTGCCAGTGTGATCGGCATGACCAATATGCCAGAGGCCAAGCTTGCGCGAGAAGCACAAATCGCCTACGCGAGTCTCGCAATGGTCACTGATTTTGACTGTTGGCACCCAAAAGAAGCGAATGTCACCGCTGTGTCAGCTATTGCGAATCTGATGAAAAATGCCGAGAGGGCTCAGAAAATCATCATTCAAGCCATCGCCCTATTAGGTCGCGAACGCCCATCATCCGAAGCACACAATGCCTTAGCAAGTGGCTTAGTCACGCAACCTGAGGATATGAGCCCTGAAGTTCGCGAACGCTTAAGGGTCATCCTGACCTAAATCGCTGTCAGGAACCCGCTTGCACCCAAGACACCACCGATCGCAAGCAACAACAGCATATGCACCTTGGTCCGCAACACAATCAGGGCTGCAACCGCCGCCAGCAGCCAAAGCGGCCAGTCGCGAAGCGAATCGGTATTGGTGGTCGCCAATAACCATCCCGCAGCAATCATCATTGAAATCACGACCGGACTGAGACCGAGCTTGAAAGCGCGCACCGCGCGAAGCTCACTGTGTTTTTGTACCCAGCGTGCTGTGACAAAGATCAAAATCGAGCTGGGCATCAAAATCCCAAGCATGCAAATGACAGCCGAAAACGCTGCCCACCCGTAGCCGCCCGCATTGAGCCCGATATTCCATCCCATGAGTGCTACAAACATCACGTTGGGACCAGGGGATGCTTGAGCGATCACGACCGATGCGCTGAATTGGGCATCGGTTAGCCAACTTTGTTGCCCCACCAGATAGTGATGAATTTCCGGGAGCAAGACCAGAGGACCGCCCACCGAAGCAATCGAGATCGAGGCAAAATGTTTAAATAAACTTAACCAATCCGTCCAGAGCATCGCAAGCGTTAGGGTCTCGTTCATGATCGATCCTTGAGCTTAATAAACGCCAGGACATAACCGATCCCACCCAACACAATCAAAACGTACAACAGCCGCCATTGCAAAATAGCAATTCCGACAAAACTCAATATCGCGAGCGCCGCACATACTTTCACGCCAAGCGGGTTGGTCTTGAGCGCGGAGAGTAATTTAATGCCGGTTGCACCAATCATGCCTGCCGCCACCGCACCCATGCCACGCAAGGCATCCACAATCTGAGGCTGATTTCCAAACTGAGCATAGGCAATCGCCAACGTCAAAATCAGCATCGTTGGATACATAAACATGCCAGCTAATGAGACGAGCGCACCGCGCCAACCGAAGTAACGTGCGCCCACCATAATACAAAGATTGAGCGCTGGCGGACCGGGCATGGTTCGGGCAATGGCCTACTCCTCCACAAATTCCTCGCGCGTCATCCATTTCTTTTTTTGAACGAGCTCGCGTTCGATGAAGGCCAATACACCCCCAAAACCTTGAATCGCGAGCATGCTAAATGTGTTGAATAATTCACCTAGGGACTTAGGCTGAGAGGTCGAGGGTGGCGTCATGTGTGCAACTAAAAAAGCCTTGCGGTGAGAAGCGTAAAACAGATGAGTTAAGGCTATAGCTTGCTATTTAACTCCAAAATAGATTCCAGCGCATGCCGGGCCAAGCTCTCGCCAGCTTCTGAGTAAATATTGAATGAGGGGATGCCAAGGGCCTTTAATTCCTCAACTTCGTTGGGGAACTTGGCAATCGCAACAACCTTGGTCACGATGCCGTTGCTTGCAATCTGCTGCGCTGCATAAATATTGCTCCGGTGATTCGGCATCGCCAAAACGATCAACTCTAATGTGGTGCCCGTGCGCAGTTTGCTCCAGAAATCTGTATCAGTCGCATCACCCGCCACCACTTGACGACCTGCTTCACGCTGCTGCTTAACACGCTGCACATTGTGTTCAATACCGATAATTTTTTGATCAAAATACGAGATGAGCCTGTCATAGGCTCCACATCCGACACGCCCCATGCCAATCACAAGCACCCGGGCCTCTCCCGTTTGAATCAACTGATCACGTTGATGATGGGCCGGTTGCTGAAATACTTTCCAAAATTTTCTGTAGCGCTTATAGATCGATTCAGCACGTATTGAAAACGGTGCAGCCAACGCAAAGCTCACACTCACGCTGATTGCCATGATGATCAACCAGTCAACGGCTAGCCAACCATTCACCACACTCATTGCAGCCACAATGAGTGCGAACTCAGAGTAAGTGGCCAAATTAAGTGAGACAAACAAAGAAGTGCGTGCCCGCAAGCCGAAGCGCTCAAGCACCAGATAATAGATAAAGGTTTTAAACGGCAGTAATGCACACAGCAAGATCGATACAATAATCATGGTGGACGTTGGAAGCCCTTGCATACCAATGGAGAGAAAAAATCCAACCAACATCAACTCTTTGAAGCTAAAAAGGGACTTAGACAGATCACTGGCTTTAGGGTGATTTGCCAGTAACGCACCAAACACCAAGGCACCGAGATCACCTTTGATACCAATCGCAGAAAAATACTCAAACCCCGCTCCAAGTGCAAAAAACAGACCGCTCAAGACTAATAGTTCTCCATGGCCTGCCGCATCAAGTAACTTAAAGAGTATTTTTCTAATCACGGGCAATAGCAACAGAGATAAGGCCCAAACAGAGGGATATTTAGCCTCGCTCACAGTCAAAAATATGACTGCAAAAATATCCTGCACGACGAGAATTCCGATTGCGACTTTGCCATAAAAGGCTCGCATATCATCACGGTCCTCAAGGACCTTGACGGTGTAGACCGTACTTGAAAATGAAAAGGCAAACGCCAACAACACAATGACAAAAGCCGGAATATCAAACAAGGTGGAGGGAAATACGGTCGCGCCTAGCCAAAGCACTGCCGCATAAAATAGTGTTGACAACACAATGTGCGCAACAGAGACACCCCATATTTCGTTATTTGCCAAACTCTTGAAATCAAGCTTTAAACCGATCGAAAACAGCAACATCGTGACCCCGACCTGAGAGATCATACTTAATCCCTCTGGGGCTTCGAAACCTGCGAAGTTAAATACAAAGCCCGCAAGTAAAAAGCCCACCATTGGCGGCAGACCAATACGTTTGAGCAAAATACCAAATAAAAAAGCGAGGCCGACAAGCGTCACTAGCATCGTATTCTCTCTGCCATGACCATTACCCCCCGACCGCCTTAGCAGGCTGCGCCACCGTACCCCTTAATGCGGCTAACACCTGTTGGCCTGCGCGTCCGTTTACAGGCAACCCATTCGATTTTTGAAAATCACTAATCGCCTGGCGTGATTTAGTACCAATCAAACCATCCACCTCACCGATGTCGTAACCACGATTCAGCAACGCTTGCTGAATCTCACGTCGCTCGGCCCGGCTTGTGCCGGGATCCTCTGTGGGCCAAGGTGTCTGGATCACACTACCGCCACGCAGCCGATCACTGAGGTGTGCGATGGCTAAGGCGTAGGACTCTGCCGCGTTGTAGCTGTAGATCGCGTCAAAGTTACGAAACACCAGAAACGCAGGCCCCTTGGGGCCGGCAGGCAACAATAGTGCCGCTTGCGTCTCATCTCCCGGCAAGGATACAGCGCTGGACTTTTGTCCCGTCTGTCCAGCCTTGGAAAGAGGCTGAATCCCTAGATTTTTCCATTGCGCAAGGGACTGCTTAGTCCTTCTGCCAGACGGTCCAGCATAACTGCTCGGTAGGCTGACTTCGACCCCCCAAGGTTGGCCTATCACCCAACCTGCCCGTTTCAAATAGTTTGCCGTTGATCCCAACGCATCAGGCACAGAGCCCACAATATCCCGACGACCGTCACCATCGAAATCGATGGCGAGCCGCTGATAGGTCGTTGGCATGAATTGTGTTTGGCCAAAGGCACCCGCCCAAGAACCCACCAACAATTCAGGCGCAATATCCCCGTTCTGGAGAATACGCAGCGTTGCCAGCAACTCCCCTCTGAAAAAAGCCTGTCGCTTGTCCGCACAAATCAGTGTGGTTAGAGAGCGCACCAACTCACGCTTTCCCTGAATACGCCCAAAATTAGACTCGACCCCCCAAACCGCCACGATCACATGTCGGTCTACGCCAAACTTCTGCTCGGCTTCGGAGAGAACCGTTGACCACTCTTTGAGTTTGGCGCGTCCATCATCAACACGCTCCTGATCGACCAGGCCCGCAAGATAATCCCAAATAGCCGTTCTGAACTCAGGCTGAAAATCAAAGGCCTTTAGCACGTCAGGGTCAGGCTCAACACCGGCCATCGCACGGTCAAAGACGCTCGCGCTAATGCCCTGAGAGACGACAGACTGTTTCAAGCCCCTGACACAGGACTCGAAGTTATTCGTCTGAGCGGTCACAGCCAAGCTCACCGAACAACATGCCAAGCTCAACAATACTCTGGTCGCGAATCCGAACAATCTGTTGGACGACATAATATTTACACAGGGCATATTCAATATCCAAGCAGAGGTTTTTGTTTGGTAATTGTATGACCCAATTTGTCCAACAGGCCGGTCTAGATTTTGGTTCAGAGTCAGGCATCGGCCCTGGTCATTAAACGGTACTTGTACCGTTTAATGACCAAGTGCGTAGCCCTCATTCACGCTTTTACTGAATCGGCGTGAACTGGTAGCCATTACCAGAAGGTGTCATGGTGCCCATGGCTGGGAAAGGAAAGTGAAATCCACCTGTCATCATCTTTTCTTTCACAATCATGTCAAAAATTTTGCGGCGTGTTTGACGCGCCATTTCTGGATCCATATCAAACGTGACCGCCCAATCGGGGTTGCGCGCAAACAGCTCAGGCACGTTCGTTAAGTCAGCCACATAGACAAACGAATGGTCGCCAGATTTAACCGTGAATAAAGTGTGGCCTGGTGTATGACCAAAAGCTGCCACTGATGTGATGCCAGGCGCAACCTGCGATCCAGACTCAAATTTCACCAGACGGTCCGCCGGCAAGTCACCGAAAATACGCTGCGCGTTCGCAAAAGCGGCTTTCAGGCCAGCAGGCGCCTTTTCCATACGCTCTTTATCCATCCAGAACGCATACTCAGCGCTTGGCACATGAATCTTTGCGTTTGGATAAACCAACGAGCCGTTCTTATAACGAATGCCGTTGATGTGATCACCGTGAAAATGACTGATCACCACATGATTAATATCCTCAGGCTTGTAGCCCGCAGCCGCCATATTCGCAATGAGTTTGCCGGTCGAGGCGGAACCATTGTCAGCAAAGCCGGTATCCATCAAATAACGCTGATTGCCATCGACAATCAAAAAAGGTGTGAAGGGAATATCGATGTAATCCGTCGGCAACTTCTGCGAGGCAAGCAGTGCCTTGACTTCATCAAGCGGTGCATTTTTAACAAACTCGGCCGCCAGGGGACGGCGTGCTATGCCATCGTTGAGCGCGATGACTTCCATGGAGCCAACTTTTAGCTTCTTAAACCCCGGTGCTGGCAGTGTGGGGGCACCTAGGTTGGCGGCAGGCTGAGCCCAAACGGGCGAGAACATGAGCGTTGAAGCACTCGCGATAACGACACTGAGAAATAAACGTCTTGCGATCATGGCATGTTCCTATGCGCGTGTGTTGGGAAAAATTAACAGCCGAATCAAGCGCACTCACCACGAGGCAAAATACGCTAGTGAAATTTAGCAGCTTTGATGGATTTAAAACACATCTTTCACAAGGCAAAATAATTTAAAACCGGGTGAAAAATTAAGTGACAAACACTGGATTTAATAGTACTAAAACCAAAAAAATAAGAAACCCACGCCATTTTCTATGTCGTTTCAGCGATAAACTTTTTTAATCCCCTATTTAAAATACGTCATTTAGCGAGTTGAATGAAACCTGAGCGGTAAAGTAGTAAAAGACTACTAAAGTATTAATCAAAAGACTACTAAATTAAATTGGTGAGGATCCGCGAGCATTACAAATATTACCCTCATAAAGAATGAGTGCATTGTGCTAACGTAGTAAAAAAATCAACAATCATCTGCCACATGACAATCTCAGTAACGCCTCAGCTCATTATCCTTCTGTCTGGAATATCCAGTGCGTTAATGGGTTTATTGCTACTAATACTCACAAGAAAAAATACTCAGTATGTCAATGGATTAAAGGAGTGGACGTATGGATTACTGACGTTATCAGCATCCATTCCTCTCTTTCTCCTCAGAGGAATCATCCCTGATATTTTCAGTATTATTCTTGCGAACACGTTGATATTGATCGGTTTTATGCTGATCAATAAGGGACTTAGAAATTTCTTTGCAGTACCCCTCTTTTATTCAAAATTATTTCTCATCCTCTTTATTTGTGCCAATATATCTGGCTTTTTATGGTTCACCTACATACAAGAAAATTTGTATGCACGGAGTATTTTGTTCTTAATATGGGGGCTGCTTGTACTCATCGATGCGCTTTGGATTGTCATCAAACATTGGCGGCAGGGTGCAGCGGTCTTTATTTTAGCCTTCGCGTTCGCTTTACTTGTCATCGGTCGACTAATCCGCCTCTACTCTCTCATCCTAGTCGTTGACAAACCAAGCGAATTTTTTGAAGCCAATTTTTCTCATTTGGTATCGTTGCTTGCACCTCATTTTGCGATACCGATTGCCACGATTGCCTTAGTCGTGTTGGCCTACGAAAGATTGACCCTCCAACTCAATACCTTATTGCGACAAGATGAGCTGACAGGTTGTCTGAATAAAAAGGCGTTTTATGAAGAGGCCCAGCGGGAAATCAGTCGTGCCATCCGCTATCAACACCCGACCTCTTTTCTGATGATTGATATTGATAACTTTAAGGCTATCAATGATCAGCTAGGACATCTTCAAGGTGACAAAATCTTAAAACAAGTGGCAGATCAAATCAAACAGTCGTTGCGTGCCACGGATATGGTTGCGCGCTTTGGTGGCGATGAATTTGTAGTCATTTTGCCTGAAACAAAAGTAACAACTGCCCAAAAAATAGCAGAACGCATTATCGAAAGTAGCACAAAAAATGTCATCACAGCGTTTACAGTCAGTATTGGACTGTCTGCACTCGTTGACCAAACGGACACTGTCGACTCAGTATTATCTCGCGCGGATCAAGCATTATATAAAGCAAAGAAAGCAGGCAAGAATCAGTTTTCGCTGATGTAGCGAGAACTGATTCTTTTTAAAATTACTCAGGCACAACGCCAATCCGAACTTTTGCAGGCTGATCGAGTAAGGCTGCAGCGAT
>Ga0105051_10001747_pt1 | contig 29018 bp, 26 predicted proteins | sample FRY02_FD_78383 | JGI IMG/M metagenome (GOLD analysis project Ga0105051, IMG submission 78383) | Freshwater microbial communities from Lake Fryxell liftoff mats and glacier meltwater in Antarctica - FRY-02 (megahit assembly) | ecosystem: Environmental > Aquatic > Freshwater > Ice > Glacier... | reverse complement strand
GTCGCCACTCAGCGCTTGGCTACCAACGGCCCAACGACGTCCACTACGCTTACAAACAGCAAGTCCTAGCAGCATAAAAAATCAACCGATACCACTGTCCGAAAACCCCGCAGCAGCCCACTACGCTGGTTTTATGGATAATGGTGGTTCAACGCTCGATTTGGTTGCCGCTTTGGTCCTGTTGGTTGCGTTCCACATCTTTGTCTTATCCGCAACCAAAAGGTTCGGAGTTTCCAAGTGGGTGGCGCCAATTGTTGTCCCTACCGTCTTCTTCGTTGGACTGGTTCTGTGGGTGCCCTCCAGTCCCTTCTTTATCCCTAGCGATGGGAGCTACTACCAGGCTTGGGGATATTCGCTTTCTCAATCTTGGACAGGTCAATCTGCTCCTCTCGAGAGCACACCTCCCGGAAAAGTGGTATGGCCTCTGATAATAGGGGTCTTTCATTTCTTTCTCGGGCCGGTGGTGGTTACCCTGATTGCCTTCAACTCGATAGTTTTCGGATTTAGCGTTGTCGCCCTTCAGAAAGCTATCCTTCTACTGACTGGCAAAAATCCAACTTGGTCAATTCTGTTGTTGGTCTTGTCGTCTGCTCCATTCGTGATGTTCGGCCCGTCTGTTTTGCGGGAGTCGCTTTTTTGGTTGGGCGCGAGCGGAGGGGTTCTGGCGCTCTGCTATCTCCATCATGGGAGAATTCCCGCCGGACTGTTTAGCCTGATCGCAGGTAGCGCTTTGTTATTGCTGATTAGATCAGACGCCGGGGTTGTCATCGTATACGCGTTGATGGTTGTCTCAGTTTTCCAAATCGGCTTCGTTCTTGGAAAGCGCTCAAGGTTGCAGAAAACTTTGGCTTGTCTTGCGCTCGTCGGGTTACTTGCTAGTTCCCCACTGGCATTCGATGGAATGCGTCCTGGACCGACTGATGGCGAAATAGTGGCCGCTGCGCACGAAGACCTGAACCGCCCTTCGGTTATTTCTGGCTTTAACAATTTATATGACTGCGGTACCGAAACGTCCGGTGGGTCTGGCATGCTAATTGCTATCCTCTGCCACTCGGCTGTCAATCTTCCGCAAGCGATCCTTGGTCCATTTTTTTGGGAATACGGTCCTGAACCGATTTGGCTCATTTCCGGCCTCTCGACTCTCCATTTTCTGGTCGTGCTAGCACTGTCTTTGGTGTTCCTGACGAACAAGGAAGGTCGGGGGTGGGTGCCGATTGGGATCTTTTTGGTTGCAGGCCTGAGCTTTATTATGTTTTCCGGCCTCCTCTCTAACTATGGAATTCTCATCAGATTTCGGGCGACAACTGAGATACTCCTTCTTCCGTTAGCTGTGTCAGGGTTGATGACTCTCCTGCCCCAGTCCAGAGCCGTGTCAAGAACCTGAGAGATCGGAGAGTTGTGCCTACGAGCACGAATGGAATCCAACGTCCCACGGCACTGCACGTAGTTCATTCCTTGGATTTTGGTGGAGTGGAATCACAAATGGTAGCCATTGCAGCCGGAGCTCATTTGTCCCATTTTTCACATTCTTTTGTGGCCCTTAGGAACGGTGGGGCCGCCAGCAAAAAACTAGAGGAATTGGGCAGAGCCGTTCAAATTCTCGGTGTTCCAGCCAAAATTCCCTCGGGCAGAGCGATACTTGCGCTCTCACGAGTTTTGCGAAAGGGACCACCAGCCGTGCTTCACCTTCATGGAGCAGAAGCAATTTTTCACGGAACCATAGCCGGTCTAATTGCCGGAGCTAAAGTCCGGATTGCTGAAGAAATCGGCGTCCCTAATCACTCGACAGCAGCCCGTATGGTCTTCAGGTTGTGTTACAGATTCACCCAGAAGGTCATAGCCCCTTCCGAAGCGATTAAAGAAGAAATCGTAAGAATCGGAGAGGCAACATCTGATGGTATTTCTCTACTCGCCACCCCAACAACCCTCCCGGCTCCGAGGAAAATTGTGGGCTCTGGAATGGGATTTGAAATTGTATACGTCGGGCGCTTTGAGCCGGTTAAGAACTTGGATATCTTGTTAGAAGCTTTCGCGGAGTTTAGGCAAATCCGGCGCGACGCTCGTCTATCTCTAGTTGGAACCGGTTCTAAGCGGGCTCAGTTGGAGGAGTCTGCCCATGAATTGGGAATAGCGCCACACGTGAACTTTTTGGGGGTTTCGTCAGACCCCTGGCGGCAGGTTCGTCGCGCAGATCTATTCGTGCTCCCGTCGTCATCAGAAGGTTTTGGACTTTCCCTCGTTGAGGCAATGGCTTTTGGAATACCCTGCCTGACAACGCCGGTCGGGATTGTCCCAGAATTGATTGAGGAGGGAAGAAATGGCTGGCTAATCAGCGAGCTCACTAAGAGTGCACTTGCGCGCCAGTTGACTTTTATTTCCCTTCTTGACCAAACTTCGATGAAACGGGTTGCTTTTGAGGCTCAGAGAATAGTGTTGAAGAGGTTTTCCGTAGCTAAGTATTTTGAAGCTGCTGACAACATTTATTCGGACCTTGGTGCTTAGCTCGCAAGCGCGATTTCGAGATGGCAGGGACCTATAACAAGTGGTCCGTCAATCGCGTTCCGTTCCCATAATAAGACTGCCGGACCGCCAAGGGCTTGTCACTAGATCGGGAAGATTAGTGGGGTGGTTTTGGAGCCTGTCAGCGTTTGCAGAGCTCAACCATCGCTTCCGGCCTTCAGTGGTTGCGGGCCAATACGTCTCTGGGTCAAATAAACCTAGTTGGCTAAACAACTGACGGAAATGGGCTACGCCAGTCCCCCCTCTTAGCCCAAGTCGCCGATTGATTACATCCATGCTTTTTCCAAGAACGTTCGATGACGAGTAAAAGTTTGATTGCAACAAGTCGTTGTGATGGTCTATGAAGTAGCCCACAGTTGAAGCTGCAGCGATTCCATGTGGCACACGATGTTCGGAAGTCAAATAGTAAGAAAGCGCATGCGGGCCGGTGGTCCGGGAAATATTTATTGCTTGGCCAGAAAGATGGCTAGCCCACTGCATCTGGCGAGCCCTATCGGCTTCGCCGCCCACGAACGGCACAAGATTCTGAGCCAAGAGTTCCAACGCTTCTTCGGCATAACGAAAACTAGAAGACGTGGACCTCCGGGACCACAAGCTCTCAATGCATTGAGACAATGCGTCGAGGCCTGAAGCCGCCAGCTGGTCGGCTAATCCGGTTTTTAGAAGCTCGGGGTCGAGTGTAATGTGATTTGCGATAAGCGCTCTGCCGGTAACGGAGTATTTCACCCCTTTACGGTAAAGGACGGCAAAATGCGTGGATTCGGCGCCCGAACCCGCTGTCGTAGGAACCAACGCAAGTGACACCTTGCGGTTGTCAAAGCTGGAGCCCTCGACAAATAGGTCCTGTGACTTTGCGGGGTTGTCGAGAAGGGCCGCAAGTAGTTTTGCCATATCCAATACGCTCCCACCGCCGATACCAATAATTACATCGGGACGATATTTTTCAGCAAGGGCCAGACCTTCGCGAAGCTCATCGATGTCTGGGTTTGGAAGAAAATTGGACCACTGTAGGACAGAAATTTCCTGCTCCAAGAGGGGTACAAAACCCTTTTCTTCGAACCAGATGAAGGATTGCTTACCTGTGACGAGAAGCACCCTACGAAAACCACCATCAGAAATGTACTTCTTCAAGTGCAAATCTGAAGTCCCCGGTTCGACGCTTTGTCCGAAGAGGGGTTCTGATGCACCTGTGCTCATCACGGAGTTGGGGCTCCGTGATGGCGGAATCTTGTTCCACGAGCAAACAATTCCGAGGGTGGGCGACCTAAATCAGAGCGAGCACCACGCCGAATCTGCACTTCAATGATGGCGGGTCCATCCGAATTGGAGAGGTTTTTGGATACAGCAAGTAACTCATCGGCACTTGAAGCTGATCCTCGCCACTTATACCCGAGAGACCTGGCCAGCCCCTCAAATGAGATTGTGGTGGCGGCGGTCGGTTGGCCGCCGACACTGTCGTGAGAGAAATTGTTGAACAGAACATGTTTCAGGTTGCTTGGTTTGTGGTGTCCGATAACTGCCGCCGTTCCAAGATGCATAAGCAACGATCCGTCTCCATCCAGACACCACACGGCTTGTGCCGGATTTGCTTCGGCAACGCCGTGGGCGATGGCGCTCGCGTGGCCCATCCCACCTGCCACCATGAAATCATTATCGGTCGATGCGCCCGTCTCTTTTCTCAACTCCCACAATTCGCGACCTAACATCCCTGTTGTAGCGATTACTCTTGCGCCCTCAGGAATCTGCCCGGCGATGAGGCCGAGGCCGGCTTCGCGACTGAGGGGAAGCGTTTCCGGAGGCATTTCAGCGGGACGTGAGCTGGTGAGTATTCCACTCCGGACAAGGATCGCCACGGGCTGGAGGTTTTTAGTCATTTGCACCCACAACTTCTTGATTTGATCTCTCGCGGCGCTTTCATCGGAGTCCAGGACGGCGTATGGAATGCCAGCTAACTCGAGAAGCTTTGTGGTGATACTTCCTGTCACCATGTGCTGCGGTTCGTCGAGTGTTCCAGGTTCCCCTCGCCAACCGATAATTAAGACCATAGGGGTTCCATACACATCTTGATGCGCGAGGGCAGTCAGCGGATTAATGGCGTTCCCTAAACCAGAGTTTTGCATGTACACCGCGGCTGGAGCTCCCGATTCCAAGTACGCGCCGATGGCATAACCGACGGCGGCACCCTCGTTCGCGGCGATGACGTGCCTCTGGACGTCCTGGGAACCATCGATTGCTGACAGCAGAGGCTTCAGGAGGCTGTCGGGGACACCCACGAATTGTCGAATGCCGTCAAAGGACAACCACCGGAGCAGGGTTTCAGAATCGATCAATCTTGATTCCCCGGAACGAGAGTCAAAATTGACGGAATTGGTTCAAGAAGCTCCTCGGCTTCAAGAGAACGTCCATTGAGCAAAATACTTTCTGCTACCTTGCGCATGTTCGGGTAAGCCGCCCGCAACATATGGTTAGCGTAAATCAATACGTTCACTCCTGCTTCAGCTAGTTCGATGTCGATTGCCGCTCGATACGTCGAAGGAACGGCAATGATTGGCACCGAAGGAAACTCAGACCTGAAGGCCCGGGAAAATTCCATGACCTCTGATGGCGATTTGGACTTGCTGTGAATCAACACCGCGTCAGCCCCAGCCCCAACGTAAATGCGCGCCCGGCTCAGCGCATCCGCCAGGCCCTGCTCTAAAATTAAGCTCTCAATACGGGCAACAACCATAAAATCTTCTGTTACTTGGGCCAGTTTGGCTGCGGCGATTTTTCGACCAAAGTCTTCTGGGTCAGCCTGTACTTGATTTGCTTCATTACCAAACAGTGAGTTTCGCTTGAGACCTTCTTTGTCTTCAATGACAATTGCTGAAACCCCCAACCGCTCCAAGGATCGCACGGTGAAGGGAAGATGCTCAATACGGCCACCTGTATCTCCGTCAAATACCATTGGCTTAGTCGTGACTTCAAAAATCTCGTTGGTTGTAGATAATCGCGAGGAAATATCCACCGCTTCGATGTCTGGCTTGCCTCGAGACGTCGAATCGGTGAGCGAACTCGACCACACCGCGTCAAATTGCAGCGGCGTGCCCCCCCTCTCAACCTCCATTGATTCGACGATCAGGGCGGACAGTCCGTTGTGAGCCTCGAGGATTCGGATCAACGGTTTTACCTCAATCAAACGGCGTAAGCGGGACAGACGCGCATTAGGTGTTATGCCCCAACGCGCCTGCTCGGCAAGTAGCTGTGTTGAACTAATCCCAGGCGTGTAAGTAGGTTCAATCAGCTCCCCACCCCATTCAGCGAGAGCAACGAGGCACTCTTCCCGTCGTTCCGCCTGCACACCATTCACCCAGTCGTCCGCGTGGACCATGAAATCAGGCTTCAAGCGACGCAAATTGACCGTGTAGTCCCAGGAATCCTGAGCTACCACTTGGTCCACGCCTTTGATGGACTCGACGATTCGCATTCGTTGGTCATAAGACATTAACGGCACCCTTTTGTAGCTAGCAATTGCCGAGTCCGTTAACAAACCGACGGTCACTGACCCCACACTCGCCGCGTGGGAAATCACATTGATGTGACCAGGATGAATTATGTCCACGGCCATCGGAACGTACACTGATTTTGTTCTTGGCATTATTTTTTCCATATTTCCCTTGACTGACGGCCCCAGCCCAAATCCGCTAACTGAAGAAAAGCACTGAGTGTTTTTTAGTCTGTAAGAGCTGGAATTCTTACCCGTTCGACTCCCAGTCTAGCGCGCTGCCTGCCCAATCAGCTTCGCTCCTTGCCAGAGCAGGACCACTTTTATACCACCAGCGCGACGCAAGTAGACCTGCTTTCGCCCGCGCGTCTCAAACTACTTGGGCAGGTCTTGTCGTCCTTTAGGGTCAAACCACTGCATCGACTCAACTAGCACTCGGTCCAAATGTTCGGACCCGACAGTTGCCAACTCGTGCAGGACGTCCCCGCCGATGCGCCCTCCAATGCGAAGTACGAGTAAACGGGTTAGCTCGCCCAGGTACGCATGGCGGACCCCAGGTTTCATGTAAAAGGAATCTCCAGGATGGATAACCTCCTCGAACGACTCCAACCCAGCCTCCCACCTAAGGGTCAAAGCGGCATCCCCGAGGTTGTAAACGTACTGGTGTAACCCGACATTCAGCCAACAGGTTTCGTCTTGGCTTCTCGAGGTGACGGTGATTTCGAGCGCTTTCGAGAACGGCAATTTCTCCGGCCCGCATAGCTCGACGATTTCGTAAGCAGGGCTGAGGGAGTCCGAGGGGACGGTCCATCTTCGGCAATCACTGTAGTTTCTGAGTTGAACTGGGTCGTCCCCCGCGCCGCCCAGTAGAAGTTCTCTGAGGGAAACCCCAAGCTCGCGAGAGATCGAGGTAAGGACTTCAAGACTAGCCTGATGCTCGCCGTCTTCAATTTTACCCACCCACTCGGCTGTCTTGCCCAAATTCTTAGCAAGCGTCTCGATAGGCATACTTAAACCTTCGCGGTGAAAACGGACTAGCTGACCTGAGGCGCCGTCAGGAGAATCGAAGTTCATTACAAGTTTTTGCGCCTGTTCCTTCCCCAAAAGGCCCAATTCTTGCTTTGCCTCTCCGCCAAGTTTGTTCGAATATGTCAGCGCGAGAATCAAGCCCAGTCTGCCATCAGTATTCTTCCGAGTAGTAAAAGTGTGCGGCACAAATGGGGAAATGTGCATAGAGTCGCCCGTCTTCATCACGGCAACTCGCTTATTTCCTTCCCGGTCCCGATAGTAAAAATTGACCGGTCCGATGAAATAGGTAAATTGATGAAGAAAATGACCATTATTCCATTGCACTAGGGGATTGTTGGGATCGTCATCCTCGACGACACAGAGCTCCTGAATCCACTCAGGCCTGAAGGCCGCGACCGAGCTCATCGCCGTGTCGCGGTATTCGTAGTAATCAATTCCGGCACGTGCCATAACTCTCGCACTATTTTTCGAGGCGGCAGACCTCATAATTTTTACGCCGTCGGGACAGTCGTCATGGAGGAGAAAAAAATCTCTCGGGCTGACTGGCCACACCTCGACAGCCTTCTGCACAAGCGCCATTGTGATTTCCATCTCGCCTGAAAGGTATGCAGCCACTTCATGCAGGCTTATCCCCAGGTCCCGAGCAGCGTCCTCGGGCCGCCGCTTTAGATCATTGATCATCGATCTAAAGTTTGACGCCACCATTTGGCTATCTCTTAGGCCAGAACTACTCATCTGCACCACTTCCTCACTCGGAAAATCTTCGTAGTAAATCACCTTCGCCAACTATATCTTTTCATGGGGAGGGTTCACCACCTGGTGCGCGAGATCCCTTCCAATTATTCCTCAAAGCGCGCAGGTACATCTACTCAGGCCGCACTGCGAGCCTTTAGTGGTCTCAAATTTTGGCCCCGCAATGACCGCGAAGGTGTTGCAGACATCTCCATTTTACGAGGTGCAGATGCCTGCACACATGGGGCCGCACCCCCTCCCCACAAGTTTTGATCTCGTGACCCCCTGATTTGGTGTGCGGTTTATGAAAATTGACTGCGGACCCTCTATCCCACTCGCACGTTTATGGCGGATGCACAGGTTTGGTCGACAACAAATTTGGGTTTCCAGCTAGTCCTTGATCGCTTCAGCTGGCAAGCGCAACCTCCCTTGCGGCAAGGTATGTTTCCACGACATCGTGCCGGAGCACCCGATCTCTCAAGGGCATAAATTCATACTGGATCCCAACGTTGGCCGCCGACCTTCGTAAGTCGAAGTTTCTGTATGGAAAAAATGTTGGAGTAAAGCCAATCCACTCAGCCAAAATAGAGAGGGATTTCTCATGATGCAGAACGAGGGAATCAAAGTCTACGATGGCCACTTGGCTTGGATACCTTTTGGCAAGGTTCGTCATGCTCTGATTAAACGTAGCTCTATCGTTCATCCAGCCCTCCAGCTGAGAAAAAAAACGGAGTTGCTCCTTTTGCGAGCGGACTTCGCAGCGAAAGAAGTCGGCAAATTGGTCGAGAGGGTTTCTAATTACCAGGATGATTTTTGCCGGACTCGCCATCTCGAGAAGTGAGAGAATCAGCTGAGGGTTGGTTGGAACGCTCTTGTCGATCGCAATGATGTCTTGGATGTGCTCCACCCAGTCACCGTCCCAGACTTTTCCTCGATAAAGGCCCGCCAAGGTCTCGGCTACGCTGAGAGAATCCGTCCGGTCTTCGTCCTCGGCAATCTCACGAAAGATCTCAAAATCTTTGACTAGGGCGCCTCCTGGCTGAGGTAGAGACTGTATTTCCGGATTCCAGAAGGCCTTACCTCGGCGCGACACGAGAGAAATAGCGCGTTTCGCGCGTCTGAACGATTGAAGTGCTGCTGGGGCCAGTATCTGAGGACCTGAGCTTGCCACTTGTTCAAGTCGGGCGCAGATTTCTCTTGCGAGGGCTCGAGCTGTTGTGGAGTTTTTCTCGGAGAAAAGCTCACAAATCTCATTATGCAAGTATGTGCGACGATCTCCGCACGCATACCTAAAAGGCCTGAAGGGCAGGATATAGACGGATTCCTGCTCCCTCAGGAAATCCAAGACGAACCCGGAGCCACTGTAACCGGACCCAGTTACGAAAACTGAGCACTTGAGAGACTCTTTTCGATAAAACTGCTTGTTCGCCAACATTTTTCACTAACCTCATGGTTGTCGTGCAGCGACATTTGACTGGGCAAGTCTAATACTCAGCCAAGTCAGCCCCCTTGCAGACCAGGCCCGCCAAAGTTTTCTCGTACCGGGAGCCCAGTAGCGCTATAAGCCTCCGGATCGCTGGACACGGAATATGGTTCTGGTCAATGCCCCGAGATTGGCGTCTAGCCAAAGTTTACCGTCTGCGAATTGTCCCATCGTAAGAAACTCGAGCAGCAATTCCGGAAAACTAAGGCTTGAGCCCAATCTGTGAGATAGGAAGCTTAGGTTACCGACAAGAGTCCATGGACGCCTTGGCCGTTGAGCCCTGCAAAAAGACCTAGTTTTAGAGTATGCAACATGGCAGTGAGCTCTGCGCCTCGCTGCGGTCACTGCAAAGTCTTGACCCGACCAGGGTGGCCCGGCAATAGAGAGCTAACCCCATTGGGGATTTTCCCACACGTCCACATCCCCACTCCAGCCGGGGCCAGTCTGCACGCTAAGTTTTGTCCAATTTTCGCCGGCGGGGCTTGTGAAACACGACTCGGGCAGGTGGTACGAACGGACGAGGACAAAACGTACGCCAGAAGCCTGGATTATTGAGCAATATTCTTCTACATTCCTCGGCAGTTTAAAAGATGCGAACTGCTGTTTGCTTTCCCAATTCCCATCCTTTATCGCGCTGAGTGCCTTTCCGCCGGGCAAACCTACTCTCGACTCAGAAAACACCCAATGCGCGTGCATTTCTCGCGGAGCAATAAACGAAACGTTCGCTCGTCCATAATGTTGGTTAAGCCAGGTTACGTTTGTGACGTAGTCAAAGGCTCTTGAGGGCGGAGGTTCCCTGAAGAGGGCGCCTTGGAGTGCGGCTGCTGAGCCGACAGAAACTAGCAATGAGGCGGCCAAAACCGCTCTTTTCCGGGACCATTTCGACCCTAATGCCTCCGCTGGAGACTTCAACTTACTCGACCATATTGTTAGCATCAACGCAACTATTCCTGCAAAATACCAAGCGTAAAAAGCCACGTAATGGTTCCAAAAATGTTGTGACGAGATTATTGCCGTCAGTGCCACGACACTCAGAGAAAAAAAAGTACCCAGTGGATATTTTCTTCGGCTCGAAAAGTAAATCCCTGTAACCAGGGCGAAAAGAGCCGAGAGGGTCAGGAAGAGAGCGGCTTTCAGGGTGAAATCTGGCCGAGTCGCCCCGCCAACGGCCGAAATTCCATCGAGAAACGCGGGAAATTCGCCCAAAAAAAGGTAAGGACCCACATTCATGAGCAGGCCACCTGCGCCAGTCCATAAGAAGACACCCACACCCGGATTGCTAGCTATGTTCCGGAGAGACCAAGACCTTCCCCTAGAAGAGGAAAACCCTACCCAGACTGCAAGGACAAGAAAGACCGGAAAGAAATAGGGCCTCAGAGAAATTGCTAGGGCTAGGGCCAAGCCTGAAAAAGCCAGTGTGTTCCATGAGACTCTTGATGGCGTTTCGTATCGGTCCGAATAGAGCGCGACACTCGCGCCCATTGTGAGGCTCGCAGAAATCGAGTTCATCGACGTGAAGCCTCCTGGGATAGCAGTCATCATCGTGAAGTACAGAACGACCATCAAGTGGGACGAACTCCAGCCTCTCCGGGCAGAAAGTCCCATCTCGTGGGCAAGAATCACAGGGAGCCGCCAGAGAATAATCGCCGCCGTTAGGGCTGAAGCGGTCAGAGAGATTACTCTCCAAGCAGTTATTCCCCCCAGAAGAGAGGGTAACGCCATGAAAATTTGAGAGGCAGGAAGCTTGTCGAAGTACTCATCGGTCCAAGGCAAGTCCCCGAGCAATACTCGCTGACCGAAGTAAATCTCGTGTGTAAAGTCACCGGTCATCGGGTCAAAAAATTCTTGAACAATCGCCCATACGACCCATCCCCAAAGGAGAGAAAAAAGCACATACCTCCAAGCTTGGCGTGACCCGCTGATTTCGGTTATGCGGGGTTTCAAGATTGCCTCCTCTAGGGAAAATATTGCTGTTCACGCAACCCAAAATCTAGTCGCTGCCCGGGACCTCAAAACGGCTGTCGACCATGGTGCGTAAGGCCCAAGAACCCATTAGGCTAAAAGAGTAACAGCATCGGCTACCCATGATCTGTAGCTCTCGATTTACGAGAGTAAAATTTGGAGTGAAGCAACATTATTCTTCGGCTCACTAAGCTAGTGAACAGGCTCGCTCCGCGGGGCCTGAAATTTGTAATGCACGGATTAGGGCTGGCAGTCTTTGGAATATCAGTCTTTGCTATCTCTCTGGAGTTGCTCTGGTGGTTCCCTTACTGGGCTACATTCTATTTCTCGGCGTTCCTCGTGTACTCGTGCAATTATCTTGTCTACGCACGTCGGGTGTTTAGAGTCAAACTATCCCTCGCAGGCTACGGCAGCTACCTATTCGGTTCGTCCGCCAACATAGTCGTAACTAGTGGGTTGCTAATCCTCTTTGTGGATTTTGCTGATTTGGAGCCACTTCCTGCGCGTCTCCTCATTGCAGTATTGTTGATCCCCTTGGCCTACCTATTTCATACACGTCACACATTTTTGGCTCCCGCTGCTCTCTCCGGTGCACCAAGCAAAATGTTCGAGCCAGCAATGACTAAACGCGGGGGAAGACAAAAGAAATGAAAACTGCGCTTTCATCGGAGTCACTTAACAGTGCTATGGCCGCAGTGACGGACTACCTCCTGCCAGATCTGCCTTTGTTTCCTTTTTTTGGGAGCCTTCTGGGCTACACGCGAAACGGTAGTTTGATTGAAGGCGACGATGACCTAGACTTTTTCATTGATCGCCGACGTTTCGATGAGCTTGTTGGCAAAATTTCTAACTCTCGGTCGTTTGAAATCTTGATATACGACTTAAGGTCGCCTTTTATCGAGTTTCGTGCAACAGCTGTGCCGGAGGTGCCGATAGCCGTGCACGGGTATCGGACGGAGACCCACTCAATTGTCGACAGGTGGAATTTTTCCGGGCTCCCGCACTTCGGGCTCTTGAGTCTGAGGGTGCCTAACGCGCTTGTCTTCCCGCTCGAATATCGTTCAGATCTTGCCTTGTGGATGCCATGTCACTCAGAAGCCCTTTGTCGCTTTCTGTACGGAAAAAAGTGGCGCACTCCCCAAACCAAGTTTGTCGATTACAAAGCCGTCGCAGTCTTGGGTACGCCGCTAAGGCTTTACGGCAAAGCCGCACGGCTTTCCCAAATAATCATCAATAATCTAAAAAAATTTGCTCCAAACCGTTCGGTTAAGGCTTAAAAAGGTAGGGATTATTGGGTTGCGAAGTAACTGGAAACTCTTTGTGGCAGGTCCTCGGGGCGGGCAGATGGGGTTTGCGCTTGTGCTCGAAATCGCGCCCCCCACCCCAGGGAGAGTTTCCACCTCACCAATCACTAGGTGTGACAATCCAATGCTCGCTTTGGCACGAACGTATCTCCGAGATCTAATTCGTCAGGAAATCACGACTAGAAGGTGGCCCCGCCGCTTGCATCTCCCCCTTGAACGCAGAGAGAACTCACAACGCTCTCAAACGAGGTTACAGTCGGCTGTTCCATCTTCATTGCTTCGAGAACACAAACTATGTCTCTGGGCATCAGCGAGTACCGGACCTGAACTTTCTCAGCTATAACCGTGGCCTGCATGGGCGCCGTGATGCTTCCAGCTCTGGTGCTGGCGATATCCGCCGAAGACCGCCGTCGCGGTGGTTTCACCAAGCTTACGTGCTCACCAGCCGCAAATATGCCGGCGGGCACACCAACCGTTAGCCGACGTCCCCCAACCTCGACGACAACAGTGCGATAGGGATCCTGTGCATGTAGACCTTCCTAACTTGCTCCGTTCGATCGTTCAATGTTGGAGGAAACTTCGGATTCAATCCAGTTCGTATGGACCAGGAAGTGAGTGGAGTCGTGTGCCGCGAAGCTTGGTTCGGTGACTACCACTCTATGGAAAGGAATCACGGTGGGGTGCCCGTAAGTCCAAATTCTGAGAGGCTCGACTGGCCTTCGCTAGTGCATTTTGACGTGTTGCACCGGTGACAATCAGTTTTGGGAGCACTGAATCAAAAGCCTCTGTGTGACCCAAAACTGCTCTTGGGGACTACGTCGGGGGCCTCCGGCGCGAAAGGTTTTCGCCAGGCCTCCTACTATCGAGAATGCTCGAGAGGTAATCGCATATCTCCGACGCTGACTCTTCGAGAGGGCGCGAACCGTCCACCGTAAGTGCTCGGACCTTTTGCCGTGCCCCCATCGTAGCGTTCTCGAAGCTTGCGAGATACTGGTTCCGAAACTCGGGATCTCCCGCGATTGCCCTTGACTCCGGCCCTTTTCTGAGGCCGCGACTATGCAGTCTCGAGACGACCTCAGCCTCAGAAATCTCAAATACGATAACGGCCTCAGAACGCAAGGGAAGAGTGCAGGACGGATTCTTTGAGTAGAGGGCTCCATCGATCTGAAAAAAAACCTCACCTTGTTCAATCAGGAAGATATCGGGGGCCTTGGCCCAAACGATGCTCATCCTCCTCATGTAGTTTTGCACCCGGGTCAATAGCAAGTATGCGCGGAAGCCATTTTTCCCAGCAAAGTCTCGGGGGATGATGAAATCGTTCCTCAGCCGCGAGTAGATAAGCATTAATTTTACGAGAGTCGATACGGTTCCCCACGGTTTAAGAAATAGTCCTGTCCATGAGACCTTTTGAAATCGATGTTCCACAATCAGCCCCTTTGCTCCCAGACGGGCAGAGATTTCTGGAGCGATACTGCTCTTCCCCGACCCGCCTGGGCCAAAAAGTTCGACAATCAGAGGTTGTTTCACAAAGTCAATACCGCGACCTGGCGGTTTGGGCTATCGATGAGCCGTTAGCGACCCCCTGATTTTCGTCTAAAGTCTCGTGAGATGGCACTTTTAAGAATAGAGTCACGCTTCTTAGTTTAGGGTGCAGATAAAGTTTGTGGCGGAACCTCCGGGCTTTTTTGAAAATGCATGTCAGGACAACCGAGAAAACGTCCCGGGACGCACATACTTTGTGTCGACGGGGAGGAATGGTCCTATGACCCAGGGGCTGACGAACATTTTGGTGAAACTTTCAGTTATTGCCCCGGGCCCACTTCTGGGAGGTAGGCACATTTTTGGTTATTTCATTCCAGCCGACCTTTTTGGAAACTTGTTCGCAGTACTGAACCGCTCTTCAACTATTTTCGGCGGAATACAACTCGGTAAATGAACCGGTGATGACCAATGGCAAATCTCGATCTGAGCTGAAACTAACAGGACATCTATTTGCAGGACTTTTCGACACCATCCCAAGATCACAGCATAGAACGTAGATTTGAACTGCGCAGGGGAGTGCTTGGGGCTGATGCAGGTCTTGGTGACAGTTTTAGTCACGCGGCCAGGGCGGCCGGTGTTGCCATCATGGTCTCGAATTCAATCGGCGTCAAACAGCCGAGTGCTGCCTGGCGGCGTTTGCGATGAATACGTCGGTTCAATCCACCACACAATCGCTGATCTCAGTTCCTCACGGGTGGCCCAGGAACGCCGGTTGAGAACGTTTTTTGCATGAGCGCGAAGAACGATTCCATCGCGGCGTTATCCCCGGCAGCACCCACTCTCCCCATAAAACCGACCAGCGCGTGATGGCTCAGGGCAGTGATGAATTTTGTGCTTCGAAATTGACTACCTCTGTCCGAGTGAACGATGCACCCACTCACATTCCCGCGCCTGGCGATGGCGTTATGAACCGCGTCAACAGCGAGGCGGGCTTTCATCCGGTCTGACAGCGAGTAGCCAACGATGCGCCTAGAGGACGCGTCTTTGATGGCGCAAAGGTAAAGTTTTTCCGCTTTGGCCCCATGCTCCGTGATGTCGACAAGCCATAACAAGTCCGCGCTTGCCGCGGTGAAGTTTCGTTGCAAGAGGTCGTCACACACCGGAGGTCCGATCCGCCATCGGGAAGCCCGTTTGTCTGGCTTCGTCAGCTAACAGCCGATAGCCAGACTCGGCATCATCCGCATGGGCTTCCCGGAGGGCAGTAACTCGTTTCCTCCGGAGTGTCTCTGCTGGACCGACTGGTTCACGCAACCACCGGTGATATGGGGCCTTGGCAGGCTTTAATACCCGACACGACACCGCGACGGGAATCCCATCAGCAGCAAGCTCGCTTACGAGCGGGTAGAACCTTTTCCCGGGAGACTGCCCTGCGATACATAGGCCAGGGCACGTTCCAACACTTCCGCTTCTTGCGCCAACAAACGAATACGTTTGTTGGCTTCCCGAAGCTCAGCAGACTCAGGTGAGGTGACACTAGGTCGGACACCGTCGTCGATGTCGACTTTTTTCAACCAGGTCGACGATGTGATCGGGTGAATCCCAATATCATGGGCAATCTTCTCCGGGCTGACGCCTGGCTCACGGTTCCTCGCGACTTGGACAACGTCGCGACGGAACTCACTTGGATAAGTGTTAGGCATGGTGAACATCCTTCCAGCCAACCCTCCGGGTTAGCGACCTCAGGTGTCACCTAAACCTGCATCAGTCCCCTTCTCTCGCTCTGGATTGAGTACCTCTTCCTCAGATTTCCCGATATTTTCCTAGATGCGTGCACCCTGTCGGCTAATCTGGCCAAGGGTCGATATGCCTGTCAGTGAGGCTCTCGCACTCGCATCCCAGACTGTCGCCGAACCCTCGAATACCCCGTCGCGGCCATCAAAGTTGGTCGCGGCTTGCTTGCTGTCCGAGGGGATTATCACCGCAGACTGCAAGATGGATCGGGGCGGTGCGCGCGAAAATCAGCAAAATGCTCGGAGAGCGCAACGGCCCACTTTGGTTCGATTAGACCTACAAATTCGTTGCGACTATATTGGTTTGAACCATCACTCCGGTTGTTGCTTCCGGGCGGGGAGAGGACAAACTAGATTTTAGAAAAAACCGAACAGAGCCTGGCCTTTGTAGTGCTAGTTGCGCGCCTAGAGATGGCAATTGAAACAATCCAAGAATTTATTTTCCATAGTGAGCTTGCTCGCAGAGCCCCAATATTTGCCTACTATTTCCCGGGTTCTTTGTCAGAAAGTGCACTTGCTCGGCTTGGCGACGCTGGGCAAAATGTTGTTGTTATTCCTACATCGATACCGTCCCCGCGCTTTGAAAAATCTGAAATGTTTTATGCGAGGAAAAATCAATATGCGAAACGATTCGGGAAAGGTCGCATTGGTTATCTCGACATGTGTCACTGGACGACAAACTTCTTCGCGGAGCCGAGGCTGTCGAAATTCGACTTTATCCTCAGATTTGACGACGATTCATGGCTGAAGGCGTCTCCGGACATCAGCATTACCGCTGCCTTGAGAAGCTCAGACTGGACAGTCGCATCGGCGGGTTTGAACTCCACGTTGAGCCAAAACAGTTGGGACACGAGGGAAAACTTTTTCTCCTTCACGAGGCGTTTCGTCGAGACGCACCACGTGCGGGTTGCAGATCAGCGCATGAAGTTCGCACTAGACACGAACGATGAGGCCAGTTTTCATTCCCTTCCGCGGAGCTTAGGAAACTTCAATCTTTACCGCGCTTCAGACTTCCGTGGCGACACTTGGTTGAGTTGGGCTTACGCGGTCAACCTCTACGGGGGCCATCACCGATTTCGCTGGTCGGACATCATCGTAACTGGCGCGTTTGCAAGGTTTGTCCGTACAGACGCCCTTCTCGATCTGGGCTTGGTTGCCAGCGGGATCTATTGGAAAAGCAAACTGGGAACAATGCCTTTGCGTCACGGGGTTTATCGGATCCTCACACTTGCGCGATTGGTCTTGAGAACCCTGGGTTTTCGGGGGCGGAGCTGATTTCTGGAGCTCCGAGTTTTAAGGCTCTCCCCGAGGTACATTGTGCGGTGCCAAAAATGAGGCCCGCAGGAGGGGGGGCAACTGCTGATGGCAGAGACGGGGCGGCTTCATTAGCTTATGCGACCAGTCACTTCGAATGATGAGCGTCGCGGGCTAGGCTGCAGCCGCATACAGTTCTTCCCCTAAAATCTGTGAAGGCGCTTTGAGGTGTGTTGCCTACCTCCGCCAAACCAGCTGCTGTTGCTTCAGCCCTCCTCCTCTTATTTGGTCAGAGGATACCCTCAAGTTTCATTTTTTTCAAAACCCTAGACTTCCATGGGACCTCAATTAGTCCGCGCTGGCGGAATAAATTGGAACCCAGCTTCCGGCGGGGGCGGGGCGCGAGAAGAGCAAGAATTCGACCTGCATTCCAGGCTATGTGATCGCCAATTGGCAGAGGAGGTACCAAGTTTCCAATCTCCTTGAGTGCTGGCGGAGCTCTGAACAGTTTCTCTCTCGGTTTCAGATAGTGGAACCCAAAGTTTCCCATCACTTCCTTGCGGACGTCACTGGAGAACATGAATTCCTCAAACGATACTGTCTCAACGCCACGATGAAGGAACGAGGTGGCCAGGCGTTGTAAACGAATAGTCGTAACTGCGACATAAATTAGTCTCCTCATTCCCTTCTGTCTCTCGAGTTCACCCCGCAAGGAGTCCCGAGCGAGACGGTCAGGAATTATCCCGCGGATGTCACGAGTGACCGCCATAACCTTGGCACTCCTCACAATGTTCGCGCCCCAGAAATGCCTCGCGGGCGGATCGTTGTTGAGGACTAAAAGTGTCGTGTCCGCAAAGGAACTAGCGATGAGGCTCTCGACAAGGCTGAAATATGGCCCAGGATTGCCCAAACCAATTGCGGCTAAGACGTCCTCGCCATCTTTCGCAACCTGTTCGAACCTCTCATACGTGATTCCCGGGAAGTTGCCGCTGTTGACGGTACGATTCTTCGACACGCCGCTGCTTACGAAAGTCTCAATCAGGCCTCTATGTTCAGATTGGTCCAGGCCAACTCTTCCCTCTGTGATGAGCGCCAGCAGTCCGGGTAGGTCCAACTCCTGTGGGTACTGTCGGAAGTACCGTAGCGGGGAGTGAGGGCGCCCCGGTGAGAAAAGCGCGGTTTCATCCGGATAGCCACCCGAGAGCCCCACCGCTTGACCTTGGTCGACCAGAGCGTCAACCAAGGCGCTCGAACCCGACCGCCGAAATCCCATCACATGAACAATCACTTTAACAACCTTCAGAGGACGGGGCTCGTTCGGAGGAAACTAGTACATTAACACAATCTTACCGTGGCCCAACGTGATAAGCAGACTCTCACACTTTAGCAACGAGGAGCGAGTCATGCAACAGCACGACGTGCCTCACGTCTTTTGCCGGAGTAAGGGTGCCGAAGCCTCACCTAGGACTGCGGGCGTGATGATGCGGCCCTTCCGCTGTGGAAAAGGAACTGTCAGTGAGCGCTCGAACACAAACGATACGGAAATATGCGATGGCCTATAAGGAGGTGGCCCGTTCGGGTAAATCAACCATGCTGGCTGGATTGTGTGAGGTTATGAGTCGGTCCAGGGATAAAGCCCGCAGGCGCCCGACCGGTCACGAATATGAAACCCCGGGCAGGGAAGTATTCCTCCAACGCGATCAAAGTTTCGCAAGCCGTTTGGGCAGTACCCGGTGGTAAATGCGGAAAATACCTCGCCAAATCGATGCCATTTCTTCTCGATGCCTGGGGAAGCCGCGGGAACTCGTGCCGAGCAGGCGACGCTTCAGGGACACGGTCCGGTCTGAACTCTGAGCGAGGAGCGGTTAGTGCCGCGACGATTGACCGTATTTATGGCAACAAGGTCCAAGGATGCCCTCCACGGTCTCTTCAGGACAGCACTGTAACCACTGTTGCGCTCCACCATCCAGACCCCATAGCAGGCGACGAAGTCGAAGCAGCACCAGGGTTTTTCGAAGTGGATACGCTCGCCCACTGCGCGCCGAGCCTGAAAGGTGAGTTTCTTCGTAGCCTGTACATGACTGACATGTTCACCGGTTGGGTCCACGCCCACAGCGCAGGCAGTAGCACCCATATTCTCAAACGTCACGCCGTTGAGATGATTCCTTTCGAAATCAGGGATGGATTTGGGTAATGGTTCCAAGTTCATCGACTAGGGACTGGTGTCCTGGGCCGCCGAGCGCGACATTTACTTCTCCCGGTTGAGGCCTGAGAAGAAAAACGGTCCAGCAACCGTCGAGTCGAAAAACAGTCACGTACTCCGAAAATACGCCTACTACTTGCGCTATCACACCCCGGAAGCGTTAGCGCTACTCGGTCAACTTTGGCATTTAATCAAAGACCAGATGAACCATCTCCTCCCCACGAATAGACCCATCGGGTTCACCACTATACGAAAGGGGAAACGTCGCCGAGTGTGTGATGCTCCCCAAACACCCCTCGATTGTTTCCTAGCCAGCCGGGTCCTCAGCCAAGATCACAAACAGGACCGCCTCAACCGGCGACTGCTCTTAACCCCACGGCTCTGCCCCCCCCAACGTTGACCGAGTCCAACAGAAACTCACCAGCCTTGCCAGAACACCCGCCCTGCGACTAGACGCCCAACACCGAAAATCATTGCCCAACAGCCACACAGGGGTGTACAAAAACGACGCCAGCTAACCTTTGCACGCGGCCTTTTTGATTTGAGACACCGAATGTCCGAAGCGGGCAACTTTAAGTGAGGCACCTCGCAGCGCAGCGGGACTAGCGGGCTATGTCAGGCTGAGAACAACGTTGCCGCAATTCGGATGGCGAGAATACCCGGGGTTGAGTCTGGAAAAGCCTGCGGGATTGCATCGTAGACGGCGCCCCGTGGGATTTAGCAGCCCAAATTTCCTGGCAGAAAAACGTTGGGATGGTGGCATAACCTTGCCCCCAATGAGTCCCAGTCACGAGATTCCGCGAAGCAAGGTGAGCAACCGCATTGGGACTCAGGAGCCCATTCGAGCAGGTGCTGGACCGGGGCTCCGCGGTCGGGCTTCTTGTCTCTGGTGAAGAATATCCAGATAGACGTTCTTGATTCCGACGGGAAGGGTGGTGGCCGCAAAGTTCTCAGGAGAGGCGGTTGGTGTGATTCTGAGATCGCGAGCTTGAGCGGCAGCACTTGAGTGAGAACCAACCGACAGTGGAATTCGAGTGCGGAAAATTACCTGGGCGACCTGAATCACGTATCCAAGGCTCACAGAAAGGCCAGAAGCAACTATGTGAGTTGAAAGAGTCTTGGAAGTACAGAGAAGAAGGCGGATAATCGTTTTAGCAGCATCTTCGACGTAAATATAGTCCCGCATGGTGTCGAGAGGGACAAAAATTCTAAGTGGCTTTTTTGTCAATGCGGAGACTGCAAGCTGCGAGATTACCCCCTGAAGCTTAGAAATATCTTGGCCTGGACCGTAGAGATTGCTGATCCGCCCAACTACTACTCGACAAGTGCGGGTGAGTTGCTCTTTCACTAAATTTTCTTGGGCAAGTTTCAGTTCACCGTAAGCACTCAACGGATTGGGATCGGTATCGATGGTAAACGGTGGGTGCTGCGATCCTGCGTAGACGCCGCCCACACTCGAAGTCAGAAAAAAAGTTCCCTGACCGTTTATGCCATTCTGATTAATCACGTCAATCAGTATTTGAAGGGTTTCGAGTTCCTGTGCCGTTTCATCCCGTGTGTTGGATGTTGAAGCGTGGCCGGCCGCCCAGATGACGGTCCAAGGGGCTGTAGCTGCTTGAATCATGAGTTGTTGGAAGCTTCGCTCAAAAACTTGAGTGACTTGATTCACGTCGGCCCATGTAATTGTTTGATTCGGCAACATTGTGAAACGCTCGTCCCCGCTCAATTCGAGGGTGAGGGCACTGCCGAGTAGTCCTCCTGCTCCAATAATCCACACATGGTTGGAGCTCACGAGTCTTCGTGTGCTTTCGAATCAAAAGTTCTTTTAGGATCCCCGACTACCACGTAGAGAGGTTTACCGAGTGACATGTTCGTAGCTGCGCCCACATATTGAGCTATAACCCCAAGGCTAAGCAGGATTGAACCTCCAATCAACATGAGCACAACGAGCGTGGAAGCCCAACCGGAGGCCAGTAGTGCTCCGGTTACTCGCTGGTAAACTATGAATAGACTGCCAAGCCCACCACCCACCATAAAAAAGAGCCCAAGCCAAAAAACGAGGAGAAGTGGCCGGGTCCCACTGGACACTATCAGTCGCCCAAAGTGTTGGGCAAGTTTGCGATAGTTGTAGTTGGTCGCTGGTCGGCCTTCTTTGCGCGCAATGACTGGACAGGTGGTCACGTCTGCCACGACCCAGCTCAAAGCGACATCAAGGTAGACGCCGGCCCCAGTGTAGGCGGCGACGCTACGGCCAACTTCACCCAAAATAAGGCGGTAACTGTTGAACTCGGCAAATCCATCGCCGGAAAGCACTCCAGCAAATAGTCGTTTGGCAAATTTTGAAGAAAGGTTCCGAACCTTTGAGTGCGGTGCTCGGGTTCGTGGACTCGCGTAAACTACTTGCGCTTGGTTGGTGTACGCGGTGTCAATCATGTCGGCGATGAAGGCTGGGTCGTGTTGTCCGTCTTCGTCCATAGTCACAATCCAGTCCCCACCGGATGAGGTCATTCCGGCAAGGGTCGCTGCGTGCTGGCCGAAGTTGCGGCTGAGCCAGATAGGTTTCACCCAAGCGAACGCCCTGGCAAGATCACGCATCGTCTGGTCGGTGCCTCGAGGGCCTCGGTCCCAGACCAGGAAAACCTCATTGACCACAAAGCTGTGGCCCAGAGCAGTTTTTGTTGGCGATGTGTACTGCTCAAATTCGTGCACCAGGGCAGGAAGCGTGTCTTCGCCTGAGTACACTGGAATCACGACACTGACGTTCAAAGTGGATGAATCAGTTGTGTTAGGTTTTGCTTCCGAAATCACCTTTGCATTCTATCTGAAGGATGAAGAAAATTGGCATAGCCTGCCTTCGAGTGCCCCGTTCCTAAAGATTACCTTTGGCTTTGAGTAGCGCGTAGCCCGTCCGACGCAGACTCACCTGTAGGTGGCGGCCGACAGCCGCTCGAGCGCGACTGACTTTGGTGGCGCGGTTTTCCTGGGCGTAAGCTCGCTGCCATTGCTTGGTTTGGTCAAGTTGGAATTTTGCAAGGTGGGTAGACCAGGAACTGGCGCTCACTCGAAAAGCCCCGAGCGACTCATGCCTAGTGACAACTGTTCCGAACGGCGCAACTTTTTGATAAGTGTTTAGGTCCAGCATGAGCGGGTTGTGGTCAGACCAGGGCATGGCGGCCAGCAGTGGTGAGCGCCGGAACAGAACCGCGACTGGTTCTCCAATCACATTTGTGCCCCTGGAATAACAGATTTTGATTATTCGTGAACCTTCAATTTCTTTCCCCTTGACACCGGCCAAACCATGCTTGGCAAGGAGGACTTTGCGATTGCGATCAACGACAAGGCGCTGCGAGACTGCCATTACCGCATTCGGAAAGTTAATGAGGTCTTGGAGCTGTTTTTCAATCGAGTCGGGGGTGAGGAAGTCGTCCTGGCAGACAAGTTTGATGTAATCCGCGGAAGCTGCCCGGGTGGCCTTGGTCCAATTCTCGGCTGCAGTTATTTGCTTTTCAGTCGGAATCAATTTGATTCGAGGATCAGCGTTGGCGTATCCCGCGATGATTTTCTGGGACGAGTCTGTGCCACCCCCTTCTGTAAAAATTATCTCGAGGTTTGTGTGGGTTTGTCTCTGAATCGATTCGATTAAGTCTCGTAAGTAATTTTCTCCATTGAATACGGGAATGACAATCGAAATGAGCGGTTGAGCGCCCCGTGTTGTTCTCACCCGGTCACGGTTTCCAGATGAAATGAAACATTGAGAGGCACCGCACAGACGCTCCGAGTGTCAAAAGAACGGGGCGCGGGATACAACCTTGAGCCACCGTTGCGTAGCTGCAGGAGCCGCTCTCCCGAGAGGAAAAACTAGCACAGCCAAGCGCATTTGCCGGCAAAGGCCCGACCGCATCGCCCACCCGCAAAGCTCCTGCTTTCGGCCAACGGGCGATGTGCACAAAAGAATGCCTCAGGGCTTCTTGCACTGAAACCGCCTCCCTCTCACAACGGAAATTCGCACCGGTGCGTGGAATGGCAATTGCGACAACTTGTGAACTATGCCACGCTGAGCTGGTGAAAATGTCCCTAAGTCTAACAGGTTAGCCCGCGGATCCCACTGGGCAGGGCGGAGATAGCCTTCTGGTGATACGTCAGCTACCTCTCATCGGCACAGTTCCGAGAATCGCTCTATGCTGGAACTCCTGCAACCAAGTCGTGGCAAGAATCACAATTGCGGGATGCCTGCAGTAGCCGCGGAGGTTCAGCCCCAAAAGAGAGAAGAGTGAAAGTTGTCGCGAGTACTGGTCACCGGTGGTGCAGGAATGATTGGCTCAAACCTGGTAAAGCGTCTGATTAGTGAGGGGGATTCTGTCACCGTCATAGACAATTTATGGAGAGGATCGTTGGCTAACCTCAGATGGGCGATGGGGTCGGAGGCTCTAGAGGAAAACTTCGTCCAAGCGGATTTGGCGCAACTCGATTCATCCTCCACAATTTTTGACGGGGTCGAAGTGGTTTTCCACTTAGCGGACATTGTTGCGGGAATCCAATACGTATTTGAAAACGAATACTCGGTGTATCGGCAGAACGTGCTAATTAACTCCAACACTCTATCTGGGGCAATCCAGGCAGGCGTGAAGCGAATTATTTACGTTGGCACAGCCTGCAGTTATCCCGAACACCTGACAAAACACACCGCCGAGCCCCGATTACTGCTCGAGGCGGATGTTTACCCTGCGAACCCGGAATCTGCCTACGGGTGGAGCAAATTGATGGGTGAGTATGAAGTCGGCTTAGCGGAGTCTGAGGGCCTAATTGAAGCAGCAGTCCTCAGGCTTCACAACGTTTACGGTTTCCCTACCGAACTGGCGCAAAGTCGCTCACAGGTAATTCCTTCGTTGGTTCGAAAAGTTGTCGAGGCTGAAAGCACCACTTTCGACGTTTGGGGCTCTGGACGTCAACGTCGGTCTTTCATCTACATCGACGACGTGGTAGATGCTCTAATTTCGGCCAAAACAATGGCCGCAAAACAGGGCGCGGTGCAAATCGGGCCAGAAAGTTCGACCTCAATTAGGGAACTAGCGGAGCTAATCGGCAAAACCTCAGGGAAGGACATCGCTCCTGTCTTTGACCCCACCAAGCGTGAGGGCGACGAAGACCGAGTCGGGGATATGTCGAAAGCTAAGCGCCTCCTAAATTGGTCCCCGAAAGTATCTTTAGAGTCAGGAATTTCTGCCGTCTACCGTTGGGCCCAGGAAGAACTAGCGCCTTGAAACGTCGCGGTTAATCTCCGGTCAGTTGATCGGGAGATTGGTAGCTTGCTTGATGAAATCTTGGACCCGGTGCGACCAAGTATGGCCAAGATAAACAAATTTTTTCGCCCTGTTGCGGATTTGACTCGCCTCGTTCGGATTACCTAGCAACCAGAGCAGTTTTTCTCGGAAGTCTTTTACGCCACTAAATTCCACGTAGGTGTCCTCAGGAAAGACCCGGTCCAACCCTGGAGTTGACGATGTCAAAACGATAGCGCCCACTGCCATGCACTCGAAGTACCGGGTGCTGATTAGCCCCAGAGGGGAAGGGCCATTGAGCCAGATTCCTGTCTCACTTATAAGCGACACATATTTTTTCTCGGAGGCTCGGGGCCGCAACAACATTGCTGACACGATGTCCTTAACTCGATTTCCGGTCCAAGACCGCCACTGAATTTTGATATTACGGTAGGCGTTCCTCTTGATGAGTGGGATATCCAAAAACGAGTGAAAGAGCTCCGACTGGACTTCGGCTCGCACATTCCCTTGAAGCTCCGAGTTACTTGGGTTTTGCAGGATTCCAGTAAATCCAAAGTCTTCTCTAATTTCGCTCTCCACGCGTCCGAAGCGATCGTGCGAAAACGCGAAGGGCAGGAAGAAAGCCGGAAACGCCCTACCTCTTGCCAGTTGTTCGATCTCGTGATGGTGAGAGAAGACCGCATCTATAGAGGATGATTCTGCCCAGTCCAACTTTTCTGACAGCCGGGTGTACTCCTTATTCAGGAAGAGGGCAGCCGGGATTGTTGCGGATTTGAGGTCAAAAGACCGCATTGGGGAAATAGGTCCGTTGGGAGTGTCAGCAAGCCAAGAATGAGCTACAACAATTAAGTCATGGGGGCAATCGCGGACTTGGGTTTTTCGGAGCACAGTTTCAGCGGAATCTTCCTCATTAAACCCGAGGAATCCCGGACCATAGTAAACACACGTGTGTTGCTTGGCCAACTCAACAAGAAAATCTGACTGATAGAAAGCCGCCTTGTAGGCCCTTACATCCCTGGTCAAAACGAGAATTTTTAGCTTCAAAAGAGCTCCTTGACTGATGCACTACGCTGTAAATTACCATGAAAAAGGGGAGCCGAGATAGAAACCGCGCACTCTTGCTCGACTAATCATAAGCCTTCCGTTAAGATAGCGGAGCGCGGGCTCACCGCAATTCACGAACCGACTTTCATCAATTTCGCATATCTCCTGACTAAGGAGTTTCTTTTGAGCAGTTCGTCGAGGGTGCCCTGGTCGACCACCCTCCCACCTTCCATTACAAACACGACATCAGCACTCTGAACCGTTGATAGGCGATGAGCCACCACAATCTTCGTGGTCTTCGCGCCGAGCTTCCTAAGGCTCCGGGAAATTGAAGCCTCGGTGTCAGCATCGAGTGAACTCGTAGCCTCATCGAGTACGAGGAGTTGGGGACGTGAGTACAGGGCCCGGGCTAAACCAAACCTCTGCATTTGGCCCCCACTGAGAGAGTCCGAATGCTCCCCAAGAAGGGAACTCAACCCGCTCTCCAAAGTGCCAACGAATTCCACCAACTCAGCTGATTCGAGGGCGGCCCAAACTTGGTCGTCATCCACCTCATCTTCCGCCAACCCAAGCGCAACATTTTCCCGAACGGTACCCGAAATCAGTCCCGGTTTTTGCGGCACGTAGCCCATCATTCCGGGAAAGTTGACTTGAAGGCTTTTCGCCGATCGGCCCGAAAACCGAATATCGCCCGAAGAAGGATGGAGAAGGCCTAAAATGAGGTCCAACAATGTGCTTTTTCCAGCTCCCGATGGTCCGATCAAAGCAACCGTGGTTCCTGCCTTTATCGACATGTTTACGCCTGTCAGCACTTGAACATGAGACCGGCCATCGGAATAACCGAACGTCAGGTCCGTGACATCTACGGATAGTCCAAACTGACCGAGGCGACTTCCCGCAAAGCTGGGCTCCTCCTGACTTGAAGGCCGCGAGAGAGAAGCAGGCGGATCGCTAAGTTCACGGAGTAGCGCAATTGCGCCCTCTGCCTGCGGAATTTCGTGGCGAAGCGTCATCGTGTTTCGTTGGAGAGGCAGGAGTGCCGACATAATCCGCAGGCTTCCTACGAGAAAAATACCTAAGACAACAAAATCAGGGCTTTCGCTCCCTACCAGCTGAAGCGCGAAGAATCCCATCGCTCCGATGATGAGAGCAACTTCAACAATTAGGCGCGGAACCGCAGTCACGTAACTCATAGTGGCGGTTCCTGTTGCAACTTCGCCTCGCCCAAAAGCAATTTTTTCAAGAAAGAAATCCAACTTCCCAAGAACAGAAATTTCCTTGAAGGCCACAAGAAAGTCTCCGACTGTTTGAGTCACCAGGAGGGAACCTCTGGCCATATCTGCTCCTGTTCTCGCGACTTTTGACCTAGTGAATCTCTCGAACACCACTAACACGATGGAGAAATAAACCATCACAGCTAATGCTGAAAGAGGGTCAATAACGATAAAAAGTGTTACGACGGATACCGACAGCGACAGTTCGGCAAACAGGGCTAAGAGGCTCCCTAGAATCTTTCCAAACGCGGTGTTGCTTGAACGCAAAATTGCCCACTCTATGTCTGGCCGAGCGTAGCTCTTGACCCCAGCGAGCCCCGAGAGAAAGATTCGGCCCGCTATTTTACTGGAGAAGTGAACCTCCACTCGAGCAATGAATCGTGCCCGCACTTTCGCGAGAAAAATACCACCCACCGTCTTGAGAGTAAAAAGCAGTCCCGAACCCCCAAGGAGGTAAAGAACGGCCGCAGTCGGGGTCAGCCCAGAAAGAATCGAACTAAAGCCGAGGCCGGACCCGTCCGTTAAAAAGGCGATAAGGAGACCGATTAGACTCAGGGCCGCTAGGTCGAGGAGGTTGAGCGTCATCATTGCAATCGTTAAAAGAAACACTCCCCTCCTTTGGCGCGAGGTTAGGAGCTGAATAATGTATCTAAGCGAAGTGACCACGCAAGAAGCCTAGCCTCCCTTAGAGTTGCACTTAAATTTTTTCCAGGATGGGCCTATCACGCAGCTAAAATTCCCTGCGCTCCACTGTCTATTGCAGCGTTCCAGGTTCCACTCGGACCGTTGCAGAAAACTTAGCCGCTCCTAGGACCAAACTAGGTCACCTCAACCAAAACCAAGAAACCTGGGATGTGGACTGGCGCGGTGTTTTCGGACAGTGGGCCCTCTTGAAATGGGGGTGTCACTCAAAGAGAGGACCGTATGTCCGCCACACGTCGATGTTTCGCCCAGGAGTTCAAGGACGAGTTATGTCGGGAGGTGATTTCCACCTCAAATCCAATTAAGGAGGTTGCCCGCGTCTATGGTGTTTGCCCAGGAACTTTGCGCAACTTGCTCCAGAAACACCTTGGAGCTCATGGCGGGACCGATAGTGAGCTGAGTGTTCCCGAACGCGCCCGTCTGAAGCAGCTGGCGAGGGAAAATTTGGACTTGCGGGCGCAGACCGCGTTCCTAAAAAAAGCGTGGGCATACTTCGCGAGGGAGTAGCGGTGATGGCCAGACACGAATACGTCGACTCCCAACACAACGAGCCTGGCAACACGGGCCCGTTGTCGAATATGTGCCGCTGGTTGGACGTGTGAACGTCGGGTATCTACCATTGGCGGGACCGCCCCAATCGGCCACCACGGCTAGGCGTCACGCGTTGAGCGTCAAGGTCCATCACTTCTTCGCAGACTCGGAGGGAACCTGCGGGTATCGGCCTATTCACGCCGAACCAGTTGATGAAGGCAGTGAGTGTTCCCCGGGGCTGGTTCGCCACATTTTGCCCGATGGGGGCCTGGTCGCCTGCCAGCCAAGCCCTTTTATTAGCACGACAGACGCGGACGTCGAGGCTTAGTCCATACCGGACCTGGTGAAGCGGGACTTTACCGGCGACCACCCCGGCGTGAAGTTCGTTGGTGACATGACCTACATTCACACATGGCAGGGCCTCATTTATGGGGCCATCGTGATGGCTTGTTTCTCAAAGAAGGGTTTTGGGTGGTCCATTGCCGATCACATGCGCACCGAACTTGTCGAAGACGCTTTGCGAAAAGCCGCTTTGACGACCGTGATTGAGGTGGACGCAATTTTTCATTCCGACCGAGGCCGTGTTTACAACTCGGCTGTTTATCAGGCTTTACTGCGCCGTTTGTGCATGCGCTCCTCGATGGGTTGCACAGGGGTGTGTTGGGATAACGCTTTGGCTGAGTCGTTCTTCTCAGCGTTGAAAAATTGGCGGGTGCACCGCACTGTTTATGCCACCAAGGCGCGGGCCAAACGGGATGTGATCATGTATATCGAAGGCTTTTACAACAGCGGGCTTCGCCATTCAGCACTTGCCTACCGTCGCCCCAACGACGTCCACTACGTTTACCAACAGCACGTCTTAGTGGCATAAGAAGTCAACCGAAACTACTGTCCGAAAACTCCGCAGCATCCGACACTGTCATCTAAACCTGCATCAGTCCAGCC
>Ga0105051_10001739_pt1 | contig 29139 bp, 30 predicted proteins | sample FRY02_FD_78383 | JGI IMG/M metagenome (GOLD analysis project Ga0105051, IMG submission 78383) | Freshwater microbial communities from Lake Fryxell liftoff mats and glacier meltwater in Antarctica - FRY-02 (megahit assembly) | ecosystem: Environmental > Aquatic > Freshwater > Ice > Glacier... | reverse complement strand
CATTGGAGATCAATTCCCGGATAAAAATTTCCTTATCCGTGTACAGGGAATGAATGACGATATCGAGGAGTTGGGCGATTTCCGCCTGAAAACTGTGTTTTTCCGGTGTGCTCATAGTAAAAATTTGGGACGGCAACCCTGCCATGGAAACGAGAAGTCGAAAAGAAGAGATTGCCAGAATGTCGCCGCGAATACGGATGAGGACCAGCGTAAGAACACGTGGAATTCACGCCCGTTGGGCAGCAAAATCCCAAGAACGCTCTATTGCCCGATGCAACTTCACAAGCCCACTTAAATCTCCCCATCTCCGTGTCTCCCCCTCCACCCTCCACCATCCCCGCGTCGCCGCGTCTCTCCCCAGGGTTGTCAGGCGGGGAAATTTTTCCCATGCTGGGGTTTGCCCATGGATATCGTTTATTTCGACCTTGAAACGCAGCGCACCGCGAATGACGTGGGCGGCTGGAACAAGAAACACGAGATGGGGATGTCGGTCGGGGTGACCTACAGCACCGCTGACGGCATCTATGAGATTTTTTCCGAACAGCGGGTGGAAGACCTCGTTGCAAGGTTGCAAAGGGCCGATTTGGTCATTGGCTACAACCTGATCAATTTCGACTACCATGTCCTCATGGGCTACACCACCCACGACCTGCCTTATTTGCTCCCGACCCTGGATCTCCTTGTCGATGTGGAAAAAGCCGCCGGCCGCCGGCTCAAACTGGAGAGCGTCGCCCAAGGCACACTCGGGGTCGGCAAGGTGGCGGAGGGCCTCGACGCCATCCGTTGGTGGCGGGAAGGCAAAATCCGCCAAATCGCGGAGTATTGTTGCTTCGACGTCAAAGTGACCCGCCTGGTGCATGAATATGGCGCCAACCATGGCGAACTCTTTTACGACGATCATTTTGGAAACCGGGTGCCGATGACGGTGGATTGGAAGTTGCCATGATCCAACCGCTCAAATCCGCCAAAACCACTTGGTATGTCTATTGGGTCGATCTCGAAGAGCCCCTGCCCACCGGCGGCGACTACTTCCTCCCCACCCTTTTGATCGTCTGCGACCGGGCCGGCATTCCCGTGGCCTCCCCCGAAATTCTGGAAGAATTAGACCAAGTCCGGGTGGAGAATTTCCTCCTCAAACTGATCGAAAAAGACGGCCCGCCAGACCGCATCACCGTCTGTGAACACGACGACTGGGAAGACGACGACTGGAAGGCTTTTTCCCATGATAATCATATCGAGGTGCGCTTCCGGGACTTCGACCGAAGCGGACCGGAAGAACTCCGCGCCCTCGCCAAAACCGTGGTGCTGCGCTTTGCCCGGCCGGAATCCAAGGCTCCCCGGCCTCGCGATGTCGCCCGCGGCCTCGTCAATACCGCGCTCCGCACCCGCACTCCCGAAAAAAAACGCGCGCTCCTTCGCGCTGCCCTCGCCCGGGATGCGGATTGTTCCGCCGCCCGCGTCGAATTGGCTGACCTCGAATATCAAAACGGCAACTGGCGGGCCTGCCTGACCGACTATGAAGAGGTCGTGGCTCGGGATTTTTCCCGCTGGGAACCCCAGCGTCCCCAGTGGTGGAAAAACCTCGCCACCCGGCCTCTTCTCCGGGCGCTCTACGGGCGGGGAATGACCCTCTGGCACCAGGGACACCATGCCGACGCGGCCGCGCAGTTTGAACACCTCCTCAGCCTCAATCCCGGGGACAACCAAGGCGCACGTTTCATCATCCCTCTCCTCCATCTTCTCGACGACAACCTCGAAGCCGCCTCCACCTTCTTCGCCCGGTATGAATCCGATTTTGCCGATGACTATGCCGAGCCGGCCCTCCTTTTTGGCTGGGCGATCTGTCGCTCGCTGGAAGGTGATGAAACCGGGGCCCGCAACAAATATTTCGAAGGCATCCTCAGAAACTTTTACATCACCCCCATGTTGCTGGAGGAACCTGATCTCCCCCGCAATCTCTGGCATCCCAACGACCGCGCCGAACTCCACTACGCCAGCGAATTCATCGACTCCTACGCCGTTCTCTGGGATCGCGAAACCGGCGCCCTCCGCCTTCTTCGCGAAGTCTGGGAGGAAATTCAGCTCCTTCTGACCAAGTTGATCGCCCTCCGGCAGAAAATGGCCGACTTCCAGGACCAACGCTACGAACCCAACTACAAAGCCCAATGGAAAGCCCTCCTCGCGGAAGACGAGGCCCTCACCACTTTGGCCGACCGGGAATAATGCATCCGGCCATTGCGTCCAGCCGAAGTTGACGCCACTTCCACTTTGTTTTATGTGTCGGAGAACGATATAAACAGGCTCGCTGGCCTTCCGTTTTGCAAAATCCTGCGTCCCACCAAGTCGCACCACTTGATGACCACCTTATGATAATTCTTTTGATGAAAGTCCTTCTTGCCGCTGGCACGGGACTCGTAATGTCGGCGTTGCTCTGATCCCGCAGGGGAGCCGCGGGGAGCCGGATAGGGTCTGACCTCCGGGCAGACCGCCGCCTGCTCGGAGACCAGGCCCTGCCAGGACGGCGGCTTGCCCGGGAGGGTGGTTTCGCCGTTCTCCTAAACGCCGGATTCCCTGTCGATACTGCGGAGATGGATCGTCTTGCTGGTCAGATTGTGGACGGCGCGAATGTAGCGCACGGTTTGACTTTGAGCCCGCATGAGAATCGAATGGGTCGTGGCGGTGTTCCCCACCAGCTTCACGCCTGGCAGAAGCGGGCTGTCACTAATTCCTGTGGCACAGAAAATGGCGCTCTCCCCCATCAAAAGATCATCGGTGTCGAAATGTCGGTTCAGTTCGGCTTCGCTCACCGTCTTGAGCAACTCGGCCCGTTCGGGCTCATCGCGCGGCCACATCCGCAGGTGAAGTTCGCCGCCCAGAGCCTTCAGCGCCGCGGCCGTGAGGATGCCCTCAGGGGCCCCGCCAATCCCAATGTAGAGATCCACGCCCGAATCCGGCAGGGAGGGCGCCACGGCGGCCGCAATATCCCCATCGGAAATCAACCGGAGGGCTGCGCCCTGCGAACGGACGATTTCAACGTATTTTTGGTTCCGGGGCCGGTCGAGGACCACGATGACCAAATCGCTGATGCGCTTTTTCAAAGCGGCAGCGGCATAGGTCATGACTTCGGCAAAATCCATCGCAAGAGAGATCTGAGGAATTCGGGTGGCGGCGATGGCCTCCTGCACTGCCGGGCCATAGGCCAGTTTCTCGCAGTAAAAACTGGGGATATTGATCATCCCGCGGGTGCTGCCCTCGGGCACATAGGTCGCTGCCATGACCGAAATCGAGTTCGGCATCCCCTTGGCGATATTGCTGGTGCCGTCGATGGGGTCCAAGGCGATGTCAAAGCGGGGAGAATTTTCTGTCCACTTTCCCAACTTGTCGCCCAGAAAAATACCGGGCGCATTGTCTTTGATCCCCTCCCCAATAACCACCTCGCCCCGAATGTCCACTTGGTCAAAGACCCCGTTAATGGCATCGCAGGCGGCGGCATCTGCCGCTTCTTTGTTTCCTCGTCCCAGCCAATGAATGCAATTCAGGGCCGCGTTTTCAGTCGCCCGAACAAACTCAAACTCGATATTCCGTTCGGTGTCAGAAAAGGAAGATGCCATGATCCCGCTCTAGTCGACAAATTCCTTCACGATCAAGGTGGCATTGTGGCCACCGAAACCGAAGGAATTGCTCATGGCCACCTTCACCTTGGCCTCACGGGCTACGTTGGGCACATAGTCGAGGTCGCACTCAGGGTCGGGATTTTCCAAATTCATCGTCGGAGGAATAATTCCATCCCGCATCGTCAAAACGGTGGCAGCTAACTCAACCCCGCCGGCGGCCCCAAGGAGGTGTCCGGTCATGGATTTGGTCGAACTCACAGCCGTTTTGTAAGCGTGTTCTCCCAAGGCCAGCTTGATCGCCTTGGTCTCGCAGACGTCACCGATCGGAGTCGAAGTGGCGTGGGCGTTGATGTAATCGATATCTTCGGGGTTCACCTTGGCATGATCCATAGAGATCCGCATGGCACGAGCGGCGCCCTCGCCGTCGGGCAGAGGAGCTGTCATGTGGTAGGCATCGGCCGAACAACCGTACCCTGCCAATTCACAATAAATCCGGGCTCCACGGCGTTTGGCATGTTCGAGCTCCTCGATCACCATAATGCCGGCCCCTTCTCCCATGATGAAACCATCGCGATCGCGGTCGAAGGGACGGCAGGCCTCGGTCGGTTCGTCATTGCGCAGACTGAGCGCCTTCATGGCAGCAAACCCGGAAATTCCCAGCGGGGTGATCGTCGCTTCGCAACCCCCGGCCAGAAAGGCGTCGGCATCGCCAAACTTGATGATCCGCCAAGCTTCGCCGAGCGAGTTGTTCGCGGTAGCGCAGGCGGTCACGATACACATATTTGGGCCCCGGAGGTCATATTCCATCGAAACCATTCCGCTGGCCATGTTGCTGATCATCATGGCGATTGTGAAAGGCGAGACCCGCGTTGGGCCCCGTTCGAACAACCTCCGACATTCATCTTCCATGCTCTTGAGGCCACCGATGCCGCTTCCCAACATGACGCCAAAGCGATTGCGATCGATCTGGTCCAGATCCACCCCGGAATCATCCAGCGCCATTTTCGAAGCCGCCACCGCAAACTGGGTGAAACGGTCGGTGCGTCGGGCGGACTTGGGGTTCTTAAAATATTGGGCGGGGGCGAAGTTTTCCACTTCGCCCGCGATTTTACACTCGTAGATGTCCGAGTCGAAAGCCTCATAACGTCGGATGCCACTCCGGCCCTCTTTTAGGCTTTCCCAAAAGGTCGAAATCTCATTGCCGACCGGGCTAAATACGCCCATTCCGGTGATAACTACTCTACGTTCGCTCATTTCAATAATTCGTGGATTCCTTGGGAAAGATAACAACTCAGCGGGTTGACCTATATGTTGGCAATCAAAAAATGAATTGCCGCTCATTCTCAGGGGTCAATAGGTCTTCACTTTGAGACGTTCGTTGAGGCTCCCACATCTCGGGCAGCGAGGCAACTCTGTCGTGCTGCGATCTTCATAGGCCATGCCACAAATCATGCATTGCAGCCAATACCGGCAGGCCCGATTTTCTCGGATTTTCCTCATCACCTCGCACCCAAACCAAACCAAACCAATCACAGCGAGAAAAGCCACGGCGTAGAAAAAGACCAGTCCTGACAACGAGAGAGAGATCATGGCAAAACCGATGGCAGGCGGGTCGGGAAGGCGAAATCGGCCCGCGAAAAAGCTTCACTCTGGTTCATCGGGCTTTATCGCGGTGGACATCCACCCCCCAAAGGAAGGTGGCCATCCCCCAGACCGGTTCGGTTTCTTTCTCAGTGGCAGAAAATCTGGCCCGGGCCAAAACCTGCAACGCCTCCCGGTCAATAGCCTCATTGCCTGAGGTGTTCATCGGAAACAAATAGAGAGGCCGACCCTGCGGAGAAACGGAGACGAGAAACTCCAAAGGCAAAAGATCCTGACGGGGGGAAGCCTGAAAGAAAGCGTCCGCGGGAAGTGCCACTTCCCGCCCGGCCAACCCCCCCCCTGGCTTCAACATGGTGACAATCCCCGGCTGCGGGGGGGGCGGGGTTCCTCGCGCAGGACCCGGGCGGATTCCCGCGATCACAGATCCCGCCGGGCTCAAACCGATTTTCATCTCCGGCGGCAAGGGAGCCAAGACCGGCGACTCGGAATCAAAACTGGGAACATAAGCGGTCTCCGGTCGGCTGGTGATATCCCGGGCAGAGATTTGCCCCGGAGAAAACAAAGCCGGATCCGAAGCTTCCACCATCGGCATCACCTTGGCCGCCTCCGCAGAACCGGGAGGAAGAAACCAAATTTGGGCCGAACGCTCCGGACTCGGACGCGAACGAGGATGGGAGGCACGAAAAACCACCAACCCAACTGCATGGAGACCAAACGAGACAATCAACATCAATGGCAAGACCAAGTGGACATGGTGTCGCGTGGGCCAATCAAAAAGCTGTCGCCCGGTGATCATGGATCATTGCCACCTTCCGAGGTCGCCAGGACGACAGGAAATCCCATCTCGAGCGCGAGGTTCATCACCGCCGAAATGGTTTCAAACCGCGCCTGACGGTCCGCCTTGATGATCATGGTGTGGGTGCGGCCCTGGAGACGACTCAATGCCTTCCGCAAGGCACCCATGTCCGTCTCCTCATCGCCAAAAAACACCGCGGAAAGCGGCGGCGCAGTAATGCTAATGATGCGCGGGTCGCGGCGGGGAGAAAGCAGAAACGGAGATTGCGGCACGCTCACGGCCACTCCGGGTTGCAAAAAAAACGAAGTCCCCGGCAAAAGAAAAAACAACAAGATCAGGACCAGTCCCAGGGCCGGGGCCATCAGCAACAAGGCAGGATGCGGGAGCGGAGAGCGGCGAAGTTTCACGATTTGCTGGGCCGTTGGCGATCCCTCACTTCATCCAGCACCGTGATGATCTCAATCCCGGCTCGTTCCATGTCATGAATGAGGGCATTGATCCGGGCCGAGAGGAGGCAAAGCGCCAGATAGGAAGGAATCGAGACCGCGAGGGAAAAAGCCGCCGTGAGCAAACCCTCATAGACGCCGTTCGCCACGTCGGTGGCCGTGGCATAGCCGCCTTGATTGGCAATGGCTTGAAACGCCGTCAACATTCCCAGAAGGGTGCCCAGGAGGCCCAGCAAAGGCGCGACATAGGCAATCGCGGTCAAGATGGGCAGATGAAGCTCCAACCGGGGAATCTCCAACTGGCCGGCTTCCTGAGCCACTTCCCTCAGTTCCGACCGGGAGACGCCGTGCCGGAGAATCATGGCATGCGCCACCCGGGCGACCGGGCCTGGCGTGCTGGCACATTCCTGCAAGGCCTCGTCATAGTTTTCCTTCCCGAGAGTGTTGGCCAGCCCTCGGAGCAAGTCCCCGACCGGGACCGTCGCCCGATGGAGATAGAACAGGCGCTCCAGAAACGTGGCTACCGCCACCACGCTGCAAGCTAAAATTACCCACATTACCGGCCCGCCTTTTTGCAAAATATCCAACATAATTTTCTCGAACTAAGCAGCGGGGGTTTCGGGCGAACTGGAAGAAAGCAGTAAAGGCAGGTTGGCCCGCGAAAGCTCCTCCACCACCTGCTGAAGTTTTTCCCGCACTCCGGGCACAAACCCCCGGTCCTTGTGGAAGATCAACAGACAGAGATCGTCTTGATTGAAAAAAGTAATTGGCCCGGCATCGGAATGCACCGTCACGGCTGGCACAGCCCCAATCCCCATCTTCGCCACAGAGGTGCGCATCGAAGCCAGCATCTCGAACGCATGAGCGCTCAACGAAACCAAATCCACACGATCCGGCACATTATGCGCCGCCATGACCGCCGATCCACGGGAGAGCACACAGGAGCGGACGCCCGGCAAAGCTCCACAGCGGTGGATAACCTCCTCGACCCCCAAAACCTCCTCAGTCATAAAGACCGCTTGGAGGCCATCCTGATGCGGAATTTGTGCCAAAGCGCGAGCCGCTGGAGTTGCTTCATGCTCTGAATCGATCCACATCGCTTCGGGTGCGGGCTCAGGCTCAGGCGGAACCACCGGCGGAGGAATTTCCTCCTGCGGGGCCGAACGCGCTTCCCCCTCGGCCTCGGCAACTATTGGTGCGAACTCCGCTGGAGGAACGGGAATCGCTGGCGGCTCTGGGCGCACGGCCTCGGCCGGGGCAACCTCATCGGCACTCACCTCGGGCGGAGGCGGAACGAGCGGCCCCTGCGGAGCGCGTGGTTTCGGGATCTGCACTCGGGCCCGCGAAGCCAGCTCCGGATTTTCCTGCGGATTTTCCTGCGGAGCTTCTTCCGGTTGCCGACGGCGAAAACTGGGAAGAATCGAAAAAGGTCGCCGAGTGCGAGGCAAGACCGGCTCGGGCGCTGAAGATTCCTCCGGCGGCGCTTCGGGTGCTGCGGGAACAGGCTTTTCAGCCCATTCGGCGGCGTGGTCCACCGGGGCTTCAGGATTCGCCTCGGCCATCGGCTCCCTGACGAGTTCCGGTTCTGGCTCGACCGCAGGTTCCTTCGCTGCCTCCGAGTTTTCGGGAACAAGTTCCTCCAAGGGCACAAATTCAGGTTCCGGCTCGGGCAAAACCTCCTTCCCCGGAATGAGATGATAAGCCAAGGCGATCCGCTGAACCGGCAACGTCACCCGCGCCTCAGAAAAATCGCTCTGGGTAAAACATTCGGGAATCAGAGCATTCAACACCGAGAGGGAGATTCCCGGAGCAACTCCTCCCAGAAAAGCATCACAGGGCACTTCAATCGGACGTTCTCGATCAAACACCCCGGCACGGAAACCTTCGGGAATTGCCGCCGCCAAATCCCCCGCCTGCACGATGACCGTGGTCGGTGGAGTTAGAAAATATCGATAGCGCGGACCCTGAGGTACGAGCGGTACGGTGGGTGGCGGCGGAACTTTTGGCAGTTTGGGTTGTTTCACGCGAGGATTCGGATTATCGCAATGGCTAACATTCTGCAATCGTGGAACTCGACTTCAAATTTACATCCGACCATCTCATCCCTGCGATCGTCCAGCAAGCCTCCGGTGAAAACACCCCTCCGGGACGTGTTCTCATGTTTGCCTGGATGAATCGTGAATCCCTGGAAAAATCCCTCGAAACCGGCCTCATGCACTACTGGAGCCGCTCTCGCAACAAGCTTTGGTTCAAAGGCGAGAGCAGCGGCCACACCCAACGCATCGTGCGATGGTTCGTCGATTGCGACCGCGACGTGCTCCTCTTCGAGGTTGAGCAAAATGGGGGCGCTTGCCATACCGGCTACCGCAGCTGTTTTTTCCAAGAACTCGACCGAAAAGCCCAGCCTCTTCCGATCACCGAATCCAAGACCTTCGACCAAGACGACGTGTACGGGGAAGATGCCTCACGCAAAGGCCGCTAAGGGCGCAAAGGAAAAGACAGGGAATATGGCCAGCGTCAGGCCCGGGAACGGATCGGGCGCAGCCGCCCTCAAACTTCCGACTTCCGCTTTCCCACTTCCGACTTTTCCTAGGCTCCCCGCATCGCGAGGTACAACTGCTTGGGATAATTGAAGGGAAATTGTTCCGCCGCCCTGGTTTTCTGCGGGTTGGCCGGGACCTTGCGCCATTGGAAATACGCCGCAATCCCCTCGGCGACCGCGGCCACCTGTTCTTCAGGTTGATTGGGAAAATCCGTCCGCGCCTTCTTTTGGATCCCTTCGACCACATCGCGAGAAATCGTTCGAGGCAGCTCGGAGGATGTTCTCAGGGACGCAGAAACGACGCCGTCTCCAGCCATCACGGAACCAAGGGAGAGAACCAAGCAGAAGAAAAAAGTCTTCATAGTGGCCAAATGCTGGCACAGGGATGTCGCAATGTCCAGTCTCGCCCAGCGGCCCCAACGACAGTCAGCTTTGACGATTTTCCTGGGAAGAATAAGCCGAGTCCGTCACCACCGCCGTGATTTCTACGGCCCGGCGACAGCATTTGTGGTCTCGATAGCTGATCAGCATATTTGACGCTGAGCCATGGTTGCCGGATAAAAAACGTGTCGGGCAAGGTGGGGCGATTGTAACCAGAGCGGATCGACCGCGACAGGAACAACAGCAGCCCGATAGATATTAGTTTCGACTTCCGGTCAGACACGCCGACAGGAAAGGACGCGGACGCTCGGAACCCATCACTTCGTAGGTGCCACAAGCTCTTTGGAGAAAGCGGCTGCCTAGCGGTGTGGCATTCAATCTTGTGGAAACCACGACCGGCGTATATTTCATCGACGGAGATGGCCAAAGTCACATTGTATGTCTTTCTTGGAATTCTGGATGATGCGGGAATTGAGGGAGATCTCAGTATTGATGATGTTTCTTGTCCTTATTGCCAATCTTCTGGGAGCTGTGCCCACTTGCTGGCCTGCATCGACCCATTGAACTTCGATGTGGGCGGGAGACTCCAGGGGCTTGACCAAGAATTCATCTACCGAATCACAAAAGCATTTCTTCCGCACCTAATAGAAGGGGCTCGAAAACCCAGTTGGGGAGATGAAGAGATTTCCGAACTCTGGCAAGGGGCAAAGAGTAATTGGTCGCCGGGTGACGACGAGATTGCGATAGACGAAATAGTTCTCTTCCGTCTCATATCAACGATTCTTGAAAATGCTGCCGAGCATTCTGATTATGGCAGTCAGCTCGAAGGATTCGGCACCGAGACTGAATACACTCTTGTCTACGACACTGATCCGACTGGGGTGCTCAATCGATCAATCGAGGCCTTGGATAGAATATTGACACCTAAAAAACGAACTCGCTGAATCGGGTCCTCGTGACTGAGCATTCGCCAAGGCCACCATCAATTCTCTTCATGCCATCGAGAGCCGAGGCTTGCCCGTAGTCTTTGCCACGACCCCGGAGGAAGCCGCCGCCCTGGTCGAACGCTGGGCATGGTGGAGATGCCGAGCCGTCTTGAATATCGGCAATGAACTCCTCAGACGCCTCGATTAGACCAAGGCCATGATCGAGACATCAAAGCCAATCGTTAGGCATCCTCCGCGCAAAAAAGACCATCCGCGATCAACGGGTTATCGTGAATAAGTCAGTATTCTCTATCGAGAATTACCACCCAACTTCCAATCAGTGCGGCGACTGAAACCACGGCCTGCTTCCATGAATAATCGCGTATCCGTTAAAGCATAATACAATCGTGATCGTCGCCACGACACCACAAAGAGCCGTCATGGCGATGGCAACGCCCTTCCGCCAGAACGGAGCAACAAAGACGGCTGCAAGAGTGCTGCAATATGAGGTCACGCCAAATGTGAGGGCCAGTGGGGCCACGCCAACCCAAGAGACATTCCCCGGCGAATAAGGCGAGCCGGAAAAAAAGCTAAAAAGAGTCCTCGCAAAAAAAGCCACCAAATGCGCCGCCGGAAGAACAAGAATCCACCTCAGAGTGGAGATCATCGCAGATTTAAATTCGGGTTCATTTCTTTTTGGCGTCGTCTTCAGGGAGAGGGGGCGGCAATCGCTCACCTGTGCCATACCGCCGCTTCAATTCATCCCAAACTTTTTGAGGTACAAGCCAGAATCCAAACAGGCCGGAGCCCATCACATCAAAAACGGCCCAAGCTTCCCGTTCCATTTCAAGAGGAAGAAAGGGATTGAAGACGATGGCGACACCCGCAAAAGCCAACGTCCAAGCCGTTTTCATCCCTTGAGAGAAATTCCCACGTTGCATTTGGTAAATCTCCATGATGGCCGCAGCCGTCACGACAAAGCGGAGGGCCTTGTAGTATTCATCGGGCATCTCAAAGAGAGCCAAGAAAAGCATTGCAGCCGCCGCGATCCGAGCCGCCTTCCAGATACTCATACCTAAAGCTTTTTTCCTGCCGCTCTTTATGGTCTCAATTGTCTTGGAACTCAGTTTTCCAGAGAGAAGTTCCTTTTGAAATCCGTCCATTGTTGCCTTTACGCGTTTCAAGGATTCATCATGCTGTACGTTCTTTTGATCGTCATCGCTGACCCTGATGATCGTTTCGGGAGGCAACCCTCCTGAATCATAGGCCCTTATGAGTTGCTGCAATTCGCCAGAGGAAGTGACGACATGAATGCGTGATCCATTCATCCGGTGAAGTGGAAGCATTTCAATGTATTCCCGCTGCTTTGGGATGTCAGCAGGATCAATCAGATATGCATGGAAATTTGTCCCATCCGACCGAAACTCACAGTATCGAATACTCTGATTGAGTCGATATTTGGCACTACACTTCGGGCAACATACAACAAAAATGGAGTCATCGAGGATAGCGGCTTTGAGCTGCGGCTCGTACTTGCCATCGACTTTAAACCAGTGAGTGATTTCGAAGTCAGTCGCGCATGACAAGCACTTGAACGGCAGTTTTGATGATTTGCTCAGCATTGCGCGGAAACCTCTGAAGCCTAGCCCCCTCGAGCAAAACGGTCAATTTCCTTCCAGCTCTCTTCCTGCTCTCTACCCCTCTCCCCTCTCGCGACAGCTCCCTCTATTTTAACACCTGTTGCCTCATCAATAGAACACACTATAACGATCCTGACGGAAGGAAGGCCGTCTTTGTGGAATCTTTAGCCAGTTTGAGATCAACCTCGGCACCAGCGGCTTCATCACCAAGCCACTTGTGCCTGGCTGACGGAATCTCCCATGAGAAAATCAAACGTGGTTCCATCGGTGGTTTTCCCCGACCCCATGCCGCTGCGCAGTGTGCGGTCCCGCAAAATCATTGCGGTCCCATGCCTGCCGTCCGACATCGTGAAATCCACTCGAAGCAGTTTGGCGTCCGAGAATTGATTATACGTTCCGTCTACGGTCACGCCATCAAGCGAGGTCAACTCAAACGTCCCGCTGAACGGCGTTGCATTCGCCGTCCCAAGGAACTTTTCCCCCCTGCTTGATTTCGCCGCCACAGGAGCCGACACGCATCCAACCAACGCAACAGCCAAAAAAAGCGCGACAACCTTCATGCCCTCCGAATATCTCCCTCGCCCAGCAAATGCACGCTTCATTTTTCCAAGCCCTGACACACGCTTGCCGAATAAAAGCCTGTATCGAGCATCGTCTGGCGATTGTTGGGTCAGCCTGTTATCAACTGTCACCACGATGCGCACCTTGATTCTCTGCCTTGAACGTCTCTACCGGATTTGCCAAATTCTTCGCCGCGTGGGTGGCGAGGCATCCTTGCGGGACTATATGGCGTTCATGGGAAATCCGCGATTGGGGAAACCTGACTTGAAATGCGGGTGGGTGCGATTTTAAATCTCACCCTTGAGGAATGGCGTTTCTGAAACGCGAAACTCCGCCACGACACATGGCCAGGGCGGCTTCATGGGATCGCGAAAGATAATCTGGCCGCGGGCCTGAATCACCAGCGAGAACAGAACCCAATCCGAGAAGGAAACGGTGTGCGAAGCTGGAGAGATGCCGCATACCTCAACGTCGCATGAATTTCCGGACGATTTCCCGAGGCTTCGCGATCAAAAGAGAGTCTCCATCCACGCTGCAATCACTGAGCAATTGGTGAAGCAATCCACATTCCTGAGCGTCTAGCATGTGGCGATCGCTACTGAGTAAAATGGTTGCCCCGGTCAAAGCGGCCTCGGCAATGATGAAGGAATCATTTTCTTCTTCATCCGGCAAAATGCTATTTGCTCGCAGCTTAAAACCGATCTGCTCGACAATGCCGTGACCAGATGGAATGAGATTGAGTGGCTGATAGCCTCGGACAAGCAAGTTCTCAAGAACGCCCGTTGCGGCTTCGCGCTTTGGCTCAGGGTTGCCTTCTAGGGCAGCGAAGGCCAATTCGTGAAGAACGGTCGGAGTGACTACAAAATCGACATCTTTGAGCCGTTGTCTGATCGTATCAAGAGCGTCGAGCACGTCTTCGTCGTGCAACTCTTCATCAAGAAGAACATTGGTATCAACGGCGATGAACACTCATTGCCTGCGGTTGATTGTCGCGGTAGATCGTGGCCATTGCCTGCCCCATGAGGGATTGGCGTTGGGTATCGGTGAGTTTATTGGCCTTGATGCGAATCTCCTCCGCCATCCGGGTCCCAACGGTCACCTTCTGAAGCTTTTTGTGTTCCGACATGTTGGTGTTTTACAGGTGTGTGTGAAGCGGCGATGCTTCGAAAAGAAGATAGCCGAGGTATCCAAAGCCTCAAGGGAAAACTCACATGCACAAAGAAGCCCTTCTAAACCGGGACCGGAAAAACCCAGCGACCACGGAGGCCTTGAAGCTGGTTGAAATCTGGTTCGAGCATCCCGGAAAGTCAATGCCCCCCCATGAGGCCGATATTGATGGCTCCGGGATCATGGAGGGCCAAAATCCGGCAAGCATCTGGCAAGTATCTGGCAAGTGAACGAGATCCGGCACCCTGATTTTTTCTCCCCCAGCCATGAGGCCGCATCGCAATCGGGAAGCCATGAGGCCGAAATCTGGTCGTATCTGGCCCCACCTAGGGAAATTCACTTGCCGAATACTTGCCATATAGGGGGGTGTTTTATGCGTTTTCACGCAAAACGGTGCGCAATGCCCATTGAAGCAATAAAGCCCGCAGATCCTTTATTTATGGGGTTCTCCACGGGAAAAGAGAAGTGCGCCCGGCTGGGATCGAACCAGCGACCATCGGTTTAGAAGACCGGTGCTCTATCCACTGAGCTACGGGCACATGGAGCTCTCCTAAATACTCTGAGCCTGGCTTCTCTTCAAGCTGTGGTTACATCGATCCACATCCTGCGATACAGAAAAGCCGAACTCGACACCTGGGTGGGGCTTCGCAGCTTATTCTGCGATTAAAGAAAAAGGAGGCGCTTCGTCAAAATCTTGGCTCAACTTGAACTTTCGATCCGCACATTCCGGAATTAATTCCCCGCTTCCACAAAATCCCAAAGCGATCGAAGGTCTTCGTCTTTCCGGGCGAGCGATCGCAGCTCTTTCTCGCGGGCAAAGGCTTCCTGCAGACGCAATTTGGCCTCGGGAATCCTTCCGGAAACACAGGCATAACAGGCCAGATTGTAGCGGATAGTCGCCTCGTTAGGATGCAGAGCCATCGCCTGCAGGAGAACTTGCTCGGCTGCTTCGATCGAATTCGCCCGGCGCACCGCATAGGCGTATTGGAGCCACAGAGAGGCTTCCTCCGGCACCGCCTTGATGACAGCTTCACCCCAGGCGGCAGCCTCGTCCCAATCTTTTAAAGCCGAACTGAGAACCAACCGCAGCGCCAAGACCTCGGTACGCTTTTTTTCCTCCAGAGGAAGTTCCTCCAGTTCCCGGACCGCCTCATCGAGAATTCCCAATTCAAAGTATCCGGTGGCGGCTTGAAACCGACGTTGAAAGCTGGTGGCTGGCGATGACATTCAAAAAGAGGGTTACTGGCGCGTCAGCGTTTCCGCCTGCTCACGAGCCCATCGGTCCGCTTCGAGAAGTTCAGCGAGGCCGGGATGGGCGACGAGCGGAGCCCGGCCCATGACCTCTGCGACGGTTTCCCAGATTTTTGGAAAACCAAGCCGATGTTCGAGGAAGGCCTGCACAGCCACTTCATTGGCCGCATTGAAGACGGCCGGCAGGGTGCCTCCGGTTTTCCCGGCCCAATGCGCGAGGTCCAAAGCCGGGAAATCCCTCCGGCGGGGGGACTCGAATTGCAAGGACCCGAGGGCAGCAAAGTCGAGCGGCGGCAGGGAATTGGCCACCCGGTCCGGCCAGGTGACGGCATATTGAATCGGGAAGCGCATGTCTGAGTGACTCAATTGCGCGAGGACCGAACCATCGACAAATTCCACCATGGAATGGACGATGCTTTGCGGATGAACAACGACATCAACCTTGTCCATGGGGACATCAAAAAGCCAGCGAGCCTCGATCATCTCCAGTCCCTTGTTGAAGAGCGTCGCCGAATCAATGGTGATCTTACGCCCCATCGTCCAGATGGGATGCTTCAGCGCCTGCTCCGGGGTGACCCCAGCCAGTTCTGCCGCCGGGGTCTGGCGAAAAGGACCGCCCGAACAGGTCAGGATGAGTCGCTGCACGCTGGCGGGATCCCGACCTTCCAGACATTGAAAAATGGCATTGTGTTCGCTGTCCACTGGCAGGACCCGAACGCCTTTGCGGGCGGCGGCGGCCATGACAATTTCTCCCGCCATCACGAGGATTTCCTTGCTGGCGACGGCGATGTCTTTGCCGGCCTCAATCGCCGCGAGTGCCGGGGCCAATCCCGCCGTTCCGACAATGGCCAAAAGGACCATGTCCGCCTCCGGCAGGGTGGCCAGTTCAAGGAGAGCTTCGGCACCAGCCGGCCCGGAAGAAAGGACCGTCCGGGCTTCGGGAAATTCCTTCGCCGCCAAACGAAGGCCTTCCGAGTTGGCATGGGCCGACATCCCGACGATCCGCACCCGGTCCGGAATATCCCGGGCGACTTGACGCGCGCTCTGACCGATCGAGCCGGTGGCGCCGAGAACAACCAAATTCTTCATGCGATCCCAATGACAAACCGCAGGTAAAAATACATCAGCGGTGCGGTGAACAAAACACTGTCGATCAAATCCAAAGTGCCTCCAATCCCGGGGAGGACATGGCTGGAATCCTTTGCCAGCGTACTGCGTTTGATGATGGATTCCGCGAGATCGCCGATGACGGCGCTCACTCCGAGGACCAGGCCCAGAATGGTGACATCTGCAAACCGCAGGGCGGGGAGCCGATCCGGGATCATGGCATAGAGCCAGTAACTTCCCAGTAAGGCGGAAAATAAGGCTCCGCAAAACCCTTCCCAGGTTTTCTTCGGGCTGATATGCGGTGCAAAGGGATGGCGCCCAAAGAGGCTCCCGAACACATAGGCCCCCATGTCGCTGAACTTCGTCACCAACAAAAGAAAAATGACGTAATATTGCCCGGTCGGTTCCCCCGTCGCGGTCGGCGGCGAGAGGTAAATGATCTTGGTCACAAAGTTGAAAAGCCAGGGAATGTACAACAACCCGAAGACGGTGTAGGCAATCGCCTCCAAAGGCTCACGATTGGCAGCGGCCCGGAACATTTGCCGGCCGAAAATGATAAAAAGAAATCCCACCAACACGGCTACCTCCAAATCCGGCGAGGACGCGCCCCCATGGCGGCGCAGATGAAGAAAGCTCCAGGTCAAATAGACTGCGGCGCAGAGCATTCCCGTGAGAGTGAACACCGGGGCCCCCTGTTCTTTGACCATGTGGAAGTACTCGTAGAGCGCCACCAAAGCCATGAAGAGAATGAGGAAGAAAAATCCCCAGTCGGAACCCACCGCGATCGACGCCACAATCAGAGTCCAAAGGCCGAGGGTACTTCCTAGGCGGCGAACAAAAGTTGTGCGTTTCTCACTCATCATAGGAAGGATATTCCTATAGGTCCAAGACGATGGTGGAAAGCGAATCAATGACATTGACACCTTTCTCATTTTCCGCCGCCCTCTTCATTGCCCTCCTCTTGGTCGGAGGGGGGGCGATTTTCCTGGAAGCGATCAAACGCTTTCCCGACCCGGGCGAGATGGCTTAAGACCAATGTTCAGACGTCTTCGATTTCGATCGCCTTGGTGACCGCGTCGATGGCCGTCGCCAAAGCCTCTTCACTGGGGGCGTGAATGCAGAAGAGCGGCTCCCCTTTCTCCACCAAGTCACCACATTTGCGAAGACCGCTGAAACCGACGGAAAAATCAATCGCCTCCCCCGCTCGTTTGCGACCGGCTCCCAATTGTACACTGGCTGCCCCGATGGTGCCGGCCTCGAGTTTGGTCAGACGGCCAGCTTGCGGAGCCGGAAAAGGCGCGATCACCGGCGCGACATGCACGGCCGAGGAAAGAGTTTCCAAGGTCCCCACGTCGCCGCCCTGGGCCTCCACCAGGGCAGTGAATTTCCGCCAGGCTGTGCCATCATTGAGCCATTCCGCCAGTTTTTCGCGCGGCGAGTCGGCCACTTTTTCACACAAATCCAAGGTAAGTTTGACGAAATCCTCCGGTCCCCGGCCCTGGAGGGTTTCCACCGCTTCGGTCACCTCAAGCGCATTCCCAACCGTCTGCCCCAGAGGCTCCGCCATGGGCGTGAGAAGATACTTGGTGACCATGTGATTCTCCGCTCCGGCCGATTGGAGGCCTTCTGCCAGCTTTTGGGCGTCGGCCAAGGTTTTCATGAACGCTCCCGGGCCAAATTTGACATCGAGCACGAGGCGGTCGAGGGATTCGGCCAGCTTCTTCGACATGATGCTGGCGATGATGAGTTCCCGCGAAGGAACGGTTCCGGTCACGTCCCGGAGGGCATAAAGTTTTTTATCCGCCGGGCAAAAATCCGCCGTCTGGCCCGCCATAAAAAGCCCCAGCTTTTCGATTTGGTCCCGACATTGTTTTTCATTTAAATGAACGTCAAATCCCGGGATGCTCTCCAGTTTGTCGAGCGTCCCCCCGGTGATCCCCAAACCGCGGCCCGAAACCATTGGCACCCAAAGTCCGTCGCAAGCAAGGAGCGGAGCGAGCACGAGCGACACCTTGTCGCCGACTCCGCCGGTCGAGTGTTTGTCCACCCGGGGGGGCGCATCTTCGGGCCAGGAAAACACTCGCCCGCTATCCCGCATCGCTGCGGTGAGGGTGGCGGTCTCCAGCGGATCCATCCCTCGAAAATAAATCGCCATGGCTAAAGCGCTCATTTGGTAGTCCGGAATTTCGTCCTCGGAAAATGCCGTGATGATTTGGCGAATTTCCTCGGAGGTGAGAGTGCCGCCGTCCCGTTTGCGTTCGATCAGTTGGGGGAGGTGCATTCGCGTATCTTGCCTTCGAATGGGTTAAAATTGAAGTTAATTGCAGCATATTTTGGATTCGGTTTAGGGAGAAAACGAGCAGCCGAGAGCCCAGGCCCTTCTCGATGAGCCTCATTATCTCGGGGATCTTCAGGCGGTTGGCGAACAGACCCGGTATGGAGTGAGGAGCAACGCAGAAGGCGGCTGGCCTTGGTGGTCAACAATGCGCGATTTTTGCTTTTGCCGGATCGGACCTCCTCCAATCTGGCCGCACGAGCCGCCCGCCGCGTCCGTGTCACCAATGGTAAAGAGACCGATTCGGTCGAAGTCAGTCATCTCGACGACCTCAGCCGCGTCCGCAAGCCTTCCTCCATGCCTTCCTGGGAATGTTCCGCCGTCTGAGCGACCGCCTTTGCGTTCATTGGATCAGCAAGCAACCCCGATCCCAGCACAAAACGACCACTGACTTCTTCTCGGCTAGGAAGGCCAGACCCCACCGCGATGTCTTTCAATCCCTCTTCGCCTCTCGCCCGGCGTTTTCCTTTTCTTCGTGAATTGGCCGTGCAAGCGGAATGAGGGCGCAAATTTTCGCTTGCCCTGCACGACGGCTTCTCTAGCTTGCTCTCCCTTCGTGACCGATGCCCGGTCCGAGGTATCGTCACATCCCATTTCTGCCCATATGTCTGCAAATCCTAATTCACCTGATCGCGCATTCCTCCTCGAACGCACGCGCAACATCGGCATCGCTGCTCATATCGACGCCGGCAAGACCACACTCACCGAGCGAATCCTTTTTTACACTGGGATGATCCACAAGATCGGCGAGGTGCATGAAGGCACCACGGTGACCGACTGGATGGAGCAAGAACGCGAACGCGGCATCACCATCACCTCGGCCGCCACGACCTGTTCCTGGCTCCAGCGCAAAGAAGAAGGCATCTACAAGATGTATGAAGACATCAACATGCGCGTGAACATCATCGACACGCCCGGGCACGTGGATTTCACCGCCGAGGTGGAACGTTCCTTGCGTGTCCTCGATGGCGCGGTGGCCGTCTTCTGCGCTGTCGCCGGAGTCCAGCCCCAATCGGAAACGGTCTGGCGTCAAGCGACCAAGTACAATGTGCCCCGAATCGCCTTCGTCAACAAAATGGACCGCACCGGAGCCGACTTCAATGCCGCCGTTGACAGCATGCGCAAGAAGCTTGGTGCTAATGCCTGGCCGATTTTGATCCCTCTGGGCCGCGAAGATTATCTCAAAGGCCAACTCGACGTCATTAATAACAAGGCCGTCATCTACTTGGACGATGACACCATGGGATCGGTTTACGAAGTCCGTGATATTCCCGACGACCACAAAGAACTCGTCGCCAAGGCCTATCAAGATCTGGTCGATCAAATGTGCGACCTCGATGACGAGATCGGCACCCTTTTCCTCGAAGAGAAACCCATCTCCAAGGAAGCTCTCAAGGCCGCCATCCGGCGTCAGACCATCGCCAACCGTTTCATTCCCGTCGCCGGGGGGTCCGCCTTCAAAAACAAAGGCGTCCAATACCTCGTCGATGCCGTGATCGATTATTTGCCCGGACCGCTGGATATTCCTCCCGCCAAGGGGCACAACCCCGATACGGACGAGGCGATCCCCGTTCATTCGGATGACAATGGCAAATTTTGCTCCCTCGCGTTCAAGCTCTGGAGCGATCCCTTTGTCGGCAAGTTGGTCTTTTTCCGGGTTTATTCTGGAAAACTCTCCAAAGGAGACACGGTGTACAACCCGCGGACCAACAAACGCGAACGCATCAGCCGCATCATCCAGATCCAAGCCGACAAACGCGAGGATGTTGCGACTTGTTACTCCGGTGACATCGCCGCCATCGTCGGAATCAAAAATGTGACCACCGGCGACACCCTTTGCGATGAGGATTATCCGATCTTGCTTGAGCCCCCGTCGTTCCCGGATCCGGTGATTTCCATGTCCGTCGAACCCAAAACCAAGGTCGATCAGGAGAAAATGGGCATTGGCCTTCAGCGTCTGGCGGAAGAAGATCCGACCTTCCGCGTCAACACCGACGTCGACACCGGCCAAACCATCATTGCCGGTATGGGTGAACTCCACCTCGAAATTATCCGCGACCGACTTTTCCGCGAATTTAAGGTGGAAGCCAATTCCGGCAAACCGCAAATTGCTTACAAGGAAACCGTTCTCAAGTCCTCCGAAGGCGAAGGCAAACTCGTCAAACAATCTGGCGGACGGGGCCAATATGGTCACGTGGTCGTCAAGATGACCCCGAACGAACGGGGCAAAGGCATTACGATCGAAAACAAGATTGTCGGCGGTGCCATTCCCAAAGAATTCATTCCGCCCGTCCTCAAGGGCCTCAACGAAGCGACTCTCAACGGCGTCGTGGGCGGATATCCGGTCATCGACGTTCATGTCGACATCGTGGACGGCAGTTTCCACGACGTGGATTCCAACGAACTCGCCTTCAAAATGGCGGCAATCTTCGCCTTCAAGGACGCTTTGAAGAAAGCACAACCCATCTTGCTCGAACCTGTCATGAAGGTGGAAAACATCACTCCCGATGAATTCCAAGGCGACATCATGGGCGATCTCAATCGTCGCCGGGCCCGCATCCAAGGCATGGAAACTAAAGGCAATCTCTGCACCATCGAGGCGGAAGTGCCTCTGGCGGAGATGTTTGGATACGCCACCGCGATCCGTTCCCTCTCCAAGGGCCGTTCCTCGTATTCGATGGAACCCAGTCACTTCGAGCAGGTTCCGACCAACGTGCTCAACGCGGTCCTCGATGCCCAAAAAGGCTGAGCCGGACTCCTCGAAAAAAATTCCCACCAAGAAAAGCGGGCGTCTCGCAAGAGGCGCCCTCTTTTTGGTTTCACGGCCTCAACATCCTGAGCTCTAGAGAATCTGAATGCCTCAACGTGGTCGGCTACAGGGGGGCACCCTGGAGCGTTGTCGCCGGAAAGGGAAAAGGGATCGATCTCTGAACTCGTCACCGCCGAGGGTGCGGCCTTCTTCGACGCGCTCCGCTGGGCGGCATGTTCGTCCCGTACCAATTGAAGCAATTCTTCCTGCAAGACGCCCAGCATCATCTGATCACCAGAATTCATCTCGTCCCGGTCGCCAGATTCCCCCGGGCAGATTTTCTCGGCCGGCGCTTTTCCAGATCATCGGATTCAGGCGTCACTCTTTGTAATTTTTCGAAGACAACAAGTGAAGAGGGAATTCCCCATTACCGCCGCCCACCCCGCCACAAGACGACGCCAGCCCCCAGGGCCAGGAGCACATCGCGGCCCAAGGTCAGAGTCATTTTCAGGGCGGAGGGCGCGTCATCCCGTCCGAAACAGGAACACGAAACGATAATCCCATTGGCCAGGGCCCAACCGATGATGAGGATAAAAGCCAGTGACAATCCCAGCACGAGAACCGCCCCCACCCTCTGGGTCGGACCAATGAGGAGCAAGAGTCCAGCCAGGATCTCGATCACCGGAAGCCCGAACGCAATGGCGGGCAACAAAGTTGCCGGGAGGATGGTGAAGGGGATCAGGGTGACCGCAAACTGGTTGCTGGCCGAAGCCTTGAGAACACCCGCCGCCAAAAATACCGCCGCCAAAATCATTCGCAGTCCGAGGACTCCATAACGGTCCAGCCGCGACCCGGAAGCCGAGGCCTTCACGACGAGATTTCCTCTTTGGGCCGCGATCCAGGGACCGGTTCGAGCGGATAAATGGTTCGAATGGTTTCCCAAGCCATGCCCACATTGTGGACTCGAAAAATGGCGGCCCCCCGGCGCATCCCCGCGACCAGACAGGCGACGGTGCCGGCATCGCGCTCGGCAGGGTTTTCCAATCCCAACACATCGCCAATGACTCCTTTGCGCGAGATCGGCAGGAGAATCGGCCGGTCGAATTCGCAGAGAGCGTCCAACTCGCGGTAAATCCGCAAATTGTCGGCCGTTTGCTTGGCAAAATCAATTCCCGGATCGAGCACGAGCGCCTCGCGAGGCATCCCGGCCCGCTCCGCCAGGGCGATTTTTTCCTGAAAGAACGTTCGCAGAGTAGCCATGATATCCTCATGCTTGATATGGATATGAGGCACTTTGGGAGCCCCCACAGAATGCATGATCAAGAGGGCGGTGCCGGCCTCCGCGCATAGTCGGGCATTGCGGTCGTCCGGCAGGGCGCTCATATCATTGAGAAGATCGGCTCCGACCGCCAGTGCCGGCCCCGCCACTTCCGGACGCCAAGTGTTGACCGAGAGCAGAGGAGGAAAGACCTGCTCGCCATCCCGGGGCGCAAGACCGGCCACGGTTTCGGAAAATGCCTCCACCACCGGTAGAAGGCGGCGGCATTCCTCGTCCGGAGAGATTGCTTCCCGATTCGTCCGGGCACTTTCACCCCCCAGATCAATAAAATCCGCCCCGGCGGCCACCATTTCCCCAATCCGCCCCAAGGCCCATTTTGTGTCGATCCGCCCATCGCCCGAAAAGGAATCCTCGGTGATATTGAGAATCCCCATGATGAGCGGACGGCGGGGAAATTGAAGGCGTCGGGTTCGGGTTTGCAGTTCCATCTTGTTTCAAACGGGATTCTCTTTCAGGCTGCCGACCAGTGCAACCATCATGAGCTTAATCGAATCGGTCTATGCCAAACTCAAGCGGCACCCCAAACGGATTGTCTTTCCGGATGGGGCGGATCCCCGGGTCATTCGCGCTTGCCACATTTTTTACGAAAAAGACGCCGGGATTCCCATCCTCATCGGCAAACGCGACGTCATTGAACGCGTCGCCCTAGCCGAGAAAGCGAATCTCGACCATGTCGCCATCATCGACCCGGAGACTTCTTCCGATCTGCCGCAGTTTTGCCGGATCTTGGAACGCCTTGGTCGCTACAAAAAATTGGAAGTGACGGACGCGCGCGCCCTCATGCTCAATCCCAATTATTTTGGAGCCATGATGTTGCAAAATGGCCAAGCCGACGCCCTCGTGGGTGGCATGAGCAGCTACGCCGGATCGCTCCTGCGTCCGCTCATTCAATTGGTCAAACCCATGCCCCACGCCTCCATCATCTCCGGATGCATGATTGCGGAAATGGCGGACAAATCCTTCGGCGACGATGGCGTCTTGTTTTTGGCGGACTGCGGCGTCGTGCCGGACCCCACGATGGAACAACTCGCCTCCATTGCCCTGCAGACGGCTCTGGTTGCCCGTCAGGTCTTCGGAGCCCGCCCCCGAGTGGCCATGTTGAGTTTTTCCACCAAAGGCAGCGCCCACACCCCTTCGACCGAAAAAGTTGCCGGGGCGGTTGAATTGGTGCGGGAGTTGGCGACAAAAATGGGGGTCGAGATCGCCGTGGACGGTGAAATGCAAGTGGATGCGGCGTTGGTCCCCAATCTGGCCGCAACCAAGATGGGCGCAAGCCTCGTGGCCGGTCGGGCCAACGTCCTCATCTTTCCCGATCTCAATAGCGGAAATATCGCCGCCAAAATCATCCAATATATGGGGGGAGCCCGGGTTTACGGTCAGATTCTTCTCGGTCTTTCCCATCCCGCCGCCGAACTCTCCCGGGGGGCCACCTCCGAAGAAATCGCCTCCGTCGCCGCCCTCGTCGGACTCAAAGCCATCGAGTATCGAAAATTGTACCCGGACATCGGAGCCTAAGGGACGGTCCGAAGCGGCGAAGCCCAATTTTCCCACCTTCCCACCTTCCCACCTTCCCACCTTCCCACCTTTCTACCTTTCTACCTTTCTACCTTTCCCCCTCTTCATGAATGCCAGCACGCCTCGGCTTTTCGTCGCAGCCACAGAGCAAAACGCGGGCAAAACCACCATCTCGCTCGGACTCTACGCCGCCCTGAGAAAAGCTTTCCCCAAGATCGGGTTCATCAAACCGGTCGGCCAACGATTTGTTGATGTGGAGGGACATCAGATCGATGAGGACAGCGTCCTGATTCGCGACACGTATGGGACGGAGGTGCCCATCGAGGACATGAGTCCCATCGCAGTCGAACCGCAGTTCACCCGCCGTTACATCAATCACGCCAACTCCGACGCCTTGGTGCGGCGGATCGCCCATGCCTTTGACCGCGCGGCGTGGGAAAAAGATTTCGCCATCGTCGAGGGAACCGGCCACGCCGGCGTCGGCAGTGTCTTTGATCTTTCCAACGCCCGGGTCGCTCGCATCTTAAAGAGCAAAGTGCTCCTCATCACAGGCGCAGGGATCGGGCGCCCGATTGATGAGGCCGCCCTCAACAAGGCCCTCTTCGATCAGGAAAACGTCGAAGTCATCGGAGTCATCATGAACAAGGTTCTCCCCGATCGCATGGAGTCCATCGCGGATATCGCCCGGCGGGGTTTCGAGCGACTGGGGCTGGAACTTCTCGGGATGATCCCCCGGGAGCGGATGCTCGCCCAGCCCACTTTGGAACAGGTTTGCGACCGAATTTTTGGCCGCTTCCTCCATGGGAACGAGCTGGGCCGCAAGCGAATTCACAAAGCCATCATCGGGGCCAAAAGTTCCAAAAACCTTCTCGCCGATGTTGAGCCGGACAGCCTCCTCATCATTCCTGGGGACCGGACGGACGCCATCGCCGCGATTCTCGAACGCTCCCATCAACCCGACGGCGGCCCCTTTTGCGGCGTGGTACTCTCGGACGGATTGCCGGTTGAAGAAGCCCTCATGCCGCTGATCGAGAATACCCGCCTGCCCGTCATCACCTCTCGGCATGACAGCTATGTCATTGCCAGCAGCATCCATTCGATGACCGTCAAAACCCAGCCCGGTGATACCGAAAAAATCGAGCGGATTCAGGGCTTGGTTAACGACCATATCAACATCCCCCGCATTCTGGAAAAAATCCGCTAACCACCCGAAAATTCGGGCGGGGACTCCTCATGTCAAAATCTCATGAATGGCGTTCAAACCGATGACCAGGCCATGATGATTTTGTTGCCACAGTGGTCCTGACCGCCGACGACCAAGTCGCCGGGTTTCTGATCAACTGAGGGCAAGGTGGAACTTGCCCCTCCACCAATGCTTGCGCCCGATCCCTGGCCGCACTCGGCGGCGAAGCCGCTCTGCCGTCAGCGGATGATCTGAACGGGAGTTCCTGACTCCACGGAATAAAACAAAAGCCGGGCAAAATCCGGAGGCATGCGAATGCATCCATGCGAGGCCGGCTCGCCAGGTCGGGGAATGTGTCCGGCGTGCATCCCAATTCCGGTATTGGTCAACCGCATCCAATACGGCATCGGGGCGAACTTGAAGGAACCTCCGGCCGGCGGCTTGTCTTTGCGCACATCGGCATTTTCGTTAACCAAATTGCCTTCCGCGTCAACAGTGACTCCGTAAAGATTGGAATATTTGTCCGCCACTTTCTTCAGGATGGTGTAATCACCCGCAGGGGTCCCATACCCTTCCTTTCCCGTGGCCACGACCGCCCAGCCGGCGAGTTGTCCCCCGATAGTGACATCGGCCCGCTGCGACGTGAGGTCAATCACCACCCGAGCCGGGCCAGAGAGACCCTCCCCATTCCATCCATACAAGGACGACTCCTCATAGGACGACACCGGATCCGACGTCGTGCCACATCCCACCATCACAAGGAGACTCAATCCGCAAAAAATTGTTCGGGAGACCTTTCCCATAGTGCGGAGGGTAGCGCATTTCTGCCCAGGAGGGAATCCCAGAAATTGCATCCTGCCACCGGGGGCGCATCTCCATTAAGTGCAAAATGCAGAATCAGGAAAGAGGCAGGTCGAAAAATGTTCCATTTTCCGCTACATCGTAGAGGAACGCGGAACGCGTTTCTTCTCCCGCCTAACGGGCATGCGCCCGTCACCGGGGGGTGTGATTAAAGCTGGGTGCGATTGCCTTGCAAAAGTGGCAGAGGCGTCCCGCCGCTGGTTGTGCCGATCACCGGCGGGACGCCGCTGCCACTCTCCCTCACCCGCTTTCAATCACCCCTATCACCGGGCCAAAATCGTCGCCAGGACTTGATCCAACTCGCCATGAGGGTCCTCTGGGCAGCGAGAATATCGCGCACCCACATAGCCATCAGGCCGGATCAAAACTGCGCCCCCCCTCTCAATGCCATAGAGAGTTTCAAATTCCGGGGCGGAGAATTCCACCTGGTTTTGCCCAAGCCCCATGTCGGTCTCCGTTTCCTGCACGGCCGCCCGCCAAGCCTTGCCGTCCCGGCCAACCAGAAGACAAAACCTGCCACCTAGAAGATCCAGCAGCGAGCTCCCCTCGCCTTCGATTTCCAAATGCGGGGCCCTGTGTCCGGGCCGGGCCACGGGCAGATAGTCATTAATCGGGTCGGCCAGCACAGGCTGTTCGCTTCCATCGGGTACCAACGCCCCGCGCTCATAGACCCCACCCAAATCCTGCCCAAAACCGGCCCCCCTGCGCCGACTGTGCGCCACTTTCGCGCGAACCGAATCCCAATCTCCCTTCAGGCCGGCTTCGACAATGGAAAACACCTCCTCGGAGCTCTGGTTGGTATTTTCCATCGTTTGGAAGGCCATGGGGCTGCGTTCGTCCTGATAGGAATCGAGGAGGGCTTCCCCCGCTTCGCCCCGGACCACGGCGGCCAATTTCCAGGCCAGATTGTGGGCCGTTTGCAAACCGGTATTGAGCCCCAATCCCCCGGCAGGGGAAAGCCGGGCGGCGGCATCTCCCACCAAAAATACGCGCCCCTCCCGCAAGGAACGGGCCGCCTTCGGGCTCATCACCCAGGGGCTCAGCCCCAGCACTTCGACCGGCACATCCGGAAGGCCGGAGGCCTGACCGATAATTTCCACAAACCGCTCCGGCGAGTAGTCTGCCGCCGCCTCGCCCGGCTCAAGAAAATGATGCATGAGCCAAAGGTCCCGACCATTGACCGCGACAAAGTTTTCAAAATACTCCCGGGACAGAGCGTGGTAGAGGACCGCCCGGCGGTCTCCCAGAGCCTCGGCATAGTCGGCCCGAAAGAGGACATTGATGAAGTGTCCCATATCTCCCGGCCCCACCGTCTCAATCCCGAGTTGGTGGCGGATCCCGCTCCCGGCCCCGTCCGCCGCCACCACCCAAGTGGCCTCCACAGTCTCCCCTTCGGAAAGCTCCAGTCGCACGCCATCCGCTTCCGGCACCACCGCCGTCACCTCAGCGCCAAACCGCATCCGAGCCCGAGGCTCCTTCTCCAAAGCTCCCAGAAGAACCCGTTCGGTCCAGGTCTGCGGGCAGTGCATGGCCTCACAAGGAGAAAATTCACTGCGGCGTCCAGCGACCGGCACGCGACCCCATTCCTGACCGACGAGGGATTGGGCCCAAATTCCCAACCACCGATCCTCCAGGTCCAAGGCTTCCTTCTGGAGAGCGTCCAACAGCCCAATCTGACGGAAGATTTCCGCACTGCGTCGGGAAACGCCCATCGCTTTGGGATGGCGCGAAAGTTCGGAATTTTTCTCAAAAACCTCCACCTCGACGCCGCCCCGGGCCAGCAAGAGCGCCGTCAACATTCCACAGGGACCTCCCCCAACTACGGCAACAGCAACGGGACGCGAATTTGACATGCCGAGAAATCTTCTCGAGGACGAAAGTCCCGCTAACTCTCAGCGTTTACTAGTCACAATCGAAGCCACCACCATGGCCGCGCCTGCGGCGACCGCGGAGACGCCAAGAAGCGAGGGGATCGGGAGCGATTTTTCCTTGTTCGCCATCACCTCAATCGGGCCGATATCGATCACTTTTTCTTTTTGCGTCAATGGGATGCTCGGGACCACGAACGCGAGGATCCCAATGACGATTAAAATGATGCCGAAAGTTTTCATGGTTGGGAGATTATCCTTTGGGGCCGCGACCGGCAATCAACGAAATCACTAACAAGACGAGAAAGACAAGGAACCAGATCTTCGTCACCCACAGGCGGCACCAGCAATTCAGTTAATGCCGAGAACCCCCGCAATCATCGCGATGATTAAGAAGATCACAGCGTAATGAAGCATGGGGGGAATTTAGGATTTTTCAGCCCGGAATAGCAATCTTATTTTGCCATATTGAAGGATCTCCGATCTTCCAAAAAGCCAAGCCCGCCTCACGCTCCAAGAGCGAGGCGAGGATGGGGCATCCTTAATCCCGGCTTTTGCCGCACTCACGCCGGCGCCGCCTCGCGTTCTAGCCCGCCCTGGAGCGAACGGAGGAACGACCGCAGCGCAAGGGTCTGCGGCAGCGGCTGGCATGAGCGAAGCGAAAAGGAGCGGAGCGACTGGTGACAGAGAGAGCTGCCGACGGGCGGAACCGGCACACCCAAGGGAGCGGCTGGACTGGCGCGGCATGTGCCGACCCGAGCGAGAGCCGAACGAAGTGAGACAGACTGCCGAAGGCAGCCTCGGAGGGGTGAGCGAAGCGAATCAACCGAGCCGGGGCGAGCAGATGCCGTGACAGGCCAGACCAGCGACCGCCGCCCGAACAACCACGGAGCGAGCATTGGCGCGTTGCCTGCGGGGCGATTTTGATCATACCGGCGAAGCCGCTCGATTCGCCCCATCAGCAGGAAGCGTGACAGTGCGGGACTTCGGGTGTTGATGAGGGTTGGCGGGCGTTGCCTCACACAGCAGCGGTGAAGAGAGCGATTCTAAGACCGAAGAGGAGTTTGCACTTGTCCTCGGACCAACACTTTTTACCCGGCTATTTTTGATTTTTGCACCCTGACCCCAGTTCCCAGTCTGCGGTGATGTCGCAGTCCGCGCATCGCTCGGGCCGCGACGGATCGGGCGCGAGCGTCTTCACTCCCCCGATCGAGGAAATGAAAGCCGGATCGCTCCCGGCCAGCCAGTTGAGCATG
>Ga0105051_10001730_pt1 | contig 29241 bp, 18 predicted proteins | sample FRY02_FD_78383 | JGI IMG/M metagenome (GOLD analysis project Ga0105051, IMG submission 78383) | Freshwater microbial communities from Lake Fryxell liftoff mats and glacier meltwater in Antarctica - FRY-02 (megahit assembly) | ecosystem: Environmental > Aquatic > Freshwater > Ice > Glacier... | reverse complement strand
GTATGCATGAATGTCTGCATGAAAACCATCACATTGGATGAGGAAGCTTACGAGCACCTCAAGAGTTAGAAGCGTCGGGGAGGCGACTCCTTCTCGGCGTCCGGTCGGTCAGGTCGTCCGGCCTCAGCCAGGTGGCGGGAGGGTGGTAGTTGGTTGTCGTGGCTGTCGTGCTGCGGGGTCAGGTTCGGGGCGCCCCGAGGATGCGCGCGACCGCGACCATTCCCGGGTCGTCGAGGCCGATGGATTTTTCGCCGAACATGCGGGCGCGGCCGATTAGGTTTGGGCGGTTTCTGAAGTCTTCCACTGCTTGGAGGGCGGCTGAGAGGGACTGGCGATGGAGGGATTCGCGGTCGGTGGTGGCGGCGGCGGCGAGGCGGATCGTTTCGATCGAGTCGAGCATGGATTTGTCACCGGGCTTGCTGCGGCCGCGGGCCATGAGGGCTTCGATTATCTGGCCGAGCAGCGGCGCGACATCGCTCGGGTCGAGTGTGGACTTGCCCTCAGTCGATTTTGTGAGGGTCATGAACGCGACCGCCATGAGGGTGCCGAAGCTGGATCCCGAGGCGCGGGTGCAGGCGATGGCGCAACCTTTGAAGACGTCCGACGGCATGGCGGACGGGACCGCGAGGGCATCGCGCATCAGCCCGGCGCATTTTTCCAGCGTCGCTCCCAGGTCGCCGTCACCGAGGCGACCGTCGAGTTCGTTCAGTTCCGGGGCGGCGGCGATCATCCGCTCTGTGCATCGCCGCAGCCAGGCTTGGATGTCACTGGTGGTATAGCTCATCCGACTCTCCAAAAGGCGCAGTGGGCAGGCGCTTGCAGCAGGGATTCCAGCTCGGCATCGAGCTTGCAGATGGTGAGCGAGGCGCCGGTCATTTCCATGGAGGTGGCATAGCGCCCGACGAGCGGCATGACGATGGTAACGCCGAGTTCGGCGAAGCGTTTGGCGAGGTACCGGTAAATGATATAGAGTTCCTCGTGCGGGGTCGCACCGAGACTGTTGACCAGGACCGAGATGCGGTCGCCACTGGCCAGCGGCCGGTCGGCGATGAGGCGGTCGAGCATTTCCCCGGCGACTTCGTCCGCGGATTTCATTTTGCCGCGCCAGATGCCTGGTTCGCCGTGAATGCCCATGCCCATCTCGATTTCATCGTCGGCGATGTCGAACGTCGGCTTGCCGGCTTCGGGGACGGTGCAGGGAGTGAGGGCGACGCCGATGGAGCGGCAGGCGTCGGCGGCTTTGTGGGCGGTGGCGGTGACTTCGGCGAGCGATGCTCCGGCGGCTGCCTTGGCCCCGGCAATTTTGAATGCGTAAACCATGCCGGCGACGCCGCGTCGCTTCCCGGCTTCGTCCGGGCCGGCGCTGGCGACGTCGTCCGCCACAAGCACGGTGGTGGACTCGAGTCCCTCCAGTTCCAGCATTTCGCCCGCCATGTCGAAATTCATGCGGTCGCCGCCGTAGTTGCCGTAGAGACGCAGGACGCCGGCGCCGCCGTTGGCCAGTTTCATGGCATCGATGCAATCGGTCACGCTCGGCCCGGCGAAGACGTTGCCGATGGCGCAGGCGTCCAGCAGGCCATCGCCGCAGTAGCCGGTGAAGACGGGCAGGTGGCCGGAGCCGCCGCCCGATACGATCCCCACCTTGCCGGCGATGGCACCACTGGGCCGGTGGATCACACGGCCACTTTCGCCGCCGCACGCGTAGAATTCGGGGTGGGCCAGACAGAGGCCGTCGAGTGCTTGGTCAGCATAGTCGTTCGGGTGATTGAGCAGTTTTTTCATGGGCGGGTTATTCTTGGGGTGTGCGTTGGTCGATCCTTACAGCTTCCCATTTCTTCTGAAACGAGGGGCGGTCGAACACCTCGGGGTTCACGACGGCGCCGGGGTATTTTCCATTGGCGAGGTCGATGAGGTTCTGGCAAGCGTGGGTGCCGATGTCGCGGAACAGTTCGCGCGTCCAACCGATGTTATGGGGGGCGAGGATGAGGTTGTCGAGATCGGCGAAGCGGTTGGGTTGTGTGATGGGCTCGCCGGTGAAGCAGTCGAGGGCGGCACCGGCGATGCGACGGGCGGCGAGCACTTCGAAGAGCGCGTCCTCATTGATGATGCCGCCGCGGGCGGTGTTCAGGATGAACGCGTCCGGCTTCATCAGATCCAGCTCGGCCGCGGAGATCAGGTTTTCGGTTTGCGGGTTGAGCGGGCAGTGCACGGTGATGAAATCCGACCTCGCCATCAGGTAGGGGAGATTGACCGACTTGGCACCGTGGGTGGCGATGGTTTCCCGGTCCACACCGGGGTCGTAAACCAACGGCGGGTTCATCCCGAAGCCGCTGAGCATGCCCACGACCGAGCGTCCGATGCCGCCGAAGCCGATGACGCCCATGGTGCGCCCGTGCAGCCCAGTGCCCATGATCTTGCCTCGCTGGTCCCAGCGGGCCTCGCGCATCTGGCGGTCCTTCGCACGCATTCGGTAGGCGAGGGCGAGCATCCAGCCCACCGTCGCCTCGGCCATCGGGCGGTCCACCGCGCCGGTGGTGATGCACAGAGCGACGTCGTTTTCGGTGCAAGCGGCAACGTCCACGCTGTCATACCCGACGCCGAAGCGGCTGATGGCCAGCAGGCCCTGGCTCTGCGAGAGGCTGTGGCGCGTGACGCGCGGGGTGAGCACGATCACGCCATGCAGACCGGCGAGTTGCTGCGGTGTGATCTCGTCTGCGTGCTCGGGAAAGGTGCGGAATGCGATCCCGGGAGAGCGTTCGAGCACGCCGAGATCGAAGTCGGGGTAGACCGGACTGCCGTTGCTGAAGAAGTCGCCGGTCAGGCCGATGCTAAATGTCAAAGCTTGCGGAGTTGCTGGTGATTGCTTGCTCATTAAGTTATGGATCGTGGTCGGCGCTCTGCCTGTCGTCAGGTTTTGCGGGGTGTGTGCGCCACCAGTTGGCGAGCATCGAAGCGGTGACGTTCATGATCGGTCCGAACACAATGGGGGCGAGCCCGAGGGTGGCGACCTTTCCCAGCTTGGTCGCTAGGCCTGCGGCCAGGCCGGAGTTCTGCATGCCGACTTCGATGGCGATGGTGCGGCAGGTGATGGGGTCCAGGCGCAGCATCTTGCAGACGGCGTAGCCCAGAGCGAATCCGGCAGTGCAGTGTATGAAGCATGCGAGTACCAGAATCAGTCCGACATCAATGATTTTGTCGTGGCCGGGGGCGACGGTCACTACGGTCAGGACGAGGATGCCCACCATTGAAATCGACGGCATGATGCGCTCGAGCGACTTCCATCGATGGATGAGGAGATGGTGGAAGACGAGGCCGGCGATGACCGGGACGAGGACGATCTGCGCCATGTCCCACATCATCGCGCCCACATTGATCTCCACCATTTCACCGGCGAGGGCTTTCATCAGGACAGGCGTGATGAGGGGGGAGAGGAGGGTGGCGAGAGCGGTCAGGGTGACCGACATGGCGACGTTGGCCCTGGCAATGAAGGCCATCACGTTTGAGGCCAGCCCGCTTGGCGATGCGCCTACCAGGATGAGGCCGGCGGCGATCTCAGGAAGCAATCCAAAGGTATGGGCGAGGGCGAAGCCCACGAGCGGCATGATCGTGAACTGACAGGCGAGCCCGATCAGCACGCCGCCGGGCATCTTCAAAACGCGGGCGAAGTCGGCGACGCTAAGGGTCGTCCCCATCGCGAACATGATGATCTGCAGGAGCGGGATAATGAGGACGGTCAGCCTGGTTTCGCCGAGTCCGAAGAACCACGGCGGGAACTCGATCAAGGAAGCGTGGAAGACCATCCCGAGCACCACCCCGGCGACGATCCAGATCGTGAACGCCATTTCGCGCAGTTTGCCCCGGCCGGTGCTGGCGGCGAGAGCCAGGCAGATGGCGGATCCCACCAGCATCTGCGGCGCCACCGCTTGAGAACCTGCCGGCAGCGCAACCAGGAATACGACAGTGAAGAGCACGCCCGTCCCGAGGAGCAGACGGTGCAGCCAGGGCGGAGCTGAATTCATGCGAAGGGCTGGGGTGAGTGGTGAGTCGCCGTGCTCCTCACTCCTCCGTCAGGTTGATGCGCGCGATGCCGTAGGGCGGGAGTTCGACCGGCAACTGCGGCGAGGTGGCTTGGGTTCCGCCTGACAGGTAGCGGAGGTTGGATGGTGGGGCGAGGCCGCGGAGAGACGGAGTCAGCGTCTTGCCAGTAAGGTTGCCGACCAGCACGCACCTGCGACCGGGCTCTTGAAGGACGATGGCGACGGCGCTCAGCGGGTCGGAGGAATCGATGTGCCTCACCGTCCCGCCGGCGAACTCGCCGATGATCGCCAGCAGGTGGTAGACGGGGAACCGCTCGCCGGGCTGCGACGGGAAGCCCTCTGGTCGGGCCGTGGTCGTGTCGGCATCGGCATCGATGACCCCGTTCCAGCCCACGGTTTCGAAAAAGGTCGCGCTCTGCGCACCTGCTGCGGCGAGATATTTCACGCTGCCCAGTGTCCATGCCGCAGTAAATGGGGTGCCTTGTCGCTCGTCCACCTGGGTGGGAAATGGTCCGGGTGGCGGGCCGCCGGGAGGGTTCTCGCCGTCAACCAACTGTGGCCTGAGGGTCACCGGCCCAATGACCAGCGGCCGATCGCCGGCAAACTCGCGCGTGGTTGCGACGGTGTCGGCCTGGATCTCGAGGGTTTCGACCATCGACGGGATGTCGAAGGCGTGGATCTGCGGGTTGATCGCAAAGCCAACCGCCTGGATGGCCGCATCGTCCGGACGCGTGCGGTTCAGATCGACAAAATTGGTTGTCTGGGTGACGCCGATCATAGCCTCGCCGACGACCGGTGCGAGCTGGGTGCGCGCCGTCTGGAAGTGTGCCGGATTGCCGCCGGTGACCAGCCAGTGCGACACCGGTGGCTGCCGGTCTTCGATCATGTCCAGAAGTGGGCCGAACGCGGGTGTGTTGCCGAGGTTGAGGCCAACGTGCAGGGAAACCCCGAGGGCTTGGGCCTGTTCGGTGGCGCGGCGCAAATCGTCGGCGAAGCCTGCGCCGGAAAGCGCAAGATCCACGCGCAAGTGGTCGAGGTGCAGCGCTTTCAGGTGTCTGATCTGGTCGTCCGTCAGGTCCTTCACTTCGCCCGACACCTGCAGGCCGAGGCGCGGGAGGGCTGACCGCTTGTCGCTGAGTGTCAGGATGACGGGGTCGTCCGCGCCTGACCGGCGGACGGCGGGAATGTCGCCCGCGAGGCTAACTTTGATCTTCTGCCAAATTTTCGTGCCCTTGGCGATCTCGACCGGGTAAGGGATTTCCAGCGGTGTGCAGTAGGTCTTGAACGACCCGTCGGTCCAGTTGCGCTGGTCTTCCATCTCGAAGACGTCGCCTTCAAAGTCCACGCGGGCGCGCAGGCCGGGCGCGAGTTCGTGGGTGATAGCACGCAGGTTTTTCGCCGGTTGGTGCGGGGAGATGGAGCGCGGGAAGCTCCCGGTTGAGCTGGCGCCATCGGCGGTTTCGATGACCCATGGCTGCCCGGCGGCCGAGGGGCCGTGGAGCAGGCAGAAGCCGATGCGGTTGCGTTTGAAGGTCGAGTGCGCCTCGCCATCGAACGAGAACTCGACGACGCCCGTCGCGCTCCCTGTCAGCGTGCCCTTCCAGCGGAAGTCAATGTCTTCCTCCGCGCAGCGCACGTCGAAGGTCACCAGGAAATTGTCGCCGCGGTCATCGACGACCAGATTCGAAATTTTGGGGGAGACCGTCGCCCAGTTCTGGTTGCGCACTGGGGCGTTGATGCCGCGCAGCACTTCGTGCGGGCCGGTGCGCAGATAGCGCAGGAATGCGTTCTCGGCATCGAAGCTCAGGGTGACCGGACCGGCGCGCAGCGGGATCGGGTCCGCGCACAGGGCCGCCGGGGCTGCCATCCATGAAAAGGCGAGCGGCAGGAGGAGGTGCAGTGGTTTTTTCATGGCATGCGCATTCGAGGATCAGAACCAGAGGTGGGGCTTGGTATCGCGACCGAGAGCGCTCAAGCCCTGCTGCAGACTGCGGATGATCAGCCCCGCGTCGGAGCCCAGCGCGATCATCTGGAACCCCTGCTCCTGGCGCTTTTTGGCATCGTCGATACTCGTGCCGACGACGCCGGTGGCAATGCCTTTGGCGGCTGCTTTCCCGCGGAGGTCGAGGTTCAACCGCGCGACATCCCCGCCCTCCCATTCGCCGAGATGGCCGTAGGTCGCCGACATGTCAGCGGGTCCGAGGAAGATCGCTTCAAGCCCGTCGATGGCCAGGATGTTATCGATGTCCTCGGCCGCCTCACGGGTTTCGATCATCGGGATGATCATGGTTTCTTCGTTGGCGATCTGCAGGTAATCTTTGAAGCCCAGCCCCCATTTTACCGCCCTTTCGCCGCCGATGCCGCGGGCGCCCCGGGGTGCGTAGCGGCCGTAGCGGAAGCCCCGCTCGACATCCGCGGCCGAGCGCGGCAGCGGCAGGATCACGCCGTGCGCCCCCATATCCAGAGCGCGTTTCACACAGTCTTCGCGGATGTCAGGGACGCGGATGATGATGCTCGTCCCGGTCTCGCGCACCACCCGGATGTGCGCCATCGCGTCCTTATAATCCAGATGCCCGTGCTCCATGTCCACGACGACCCAATCGATATTCAGGGCGACCGCGATCTCGGTGATGCTGGCGCATTCCATGGTGGCCCAGAGGCCGAGGGTGCCCTGGTTTGATTTGAGTTTCTGGCGGAGTGGATTCAATGGCATCGTAATGGGTGAGTGGAGCTGGGAGGTGATGTGATCGTGAAAAGCCGGGCTAGGCGATGATTTCGCTGACAACATTTCCGGCGACGTCGGTGAGGCGGAACGGGCGGCCGTGGTGTTCGAAGGTGAGGCGTTCGTGATCGAGGCCGAGCAGGTGGAGCATGGTGGCGTGGAGGTCGTTGATGTGAACTTTGCCATCGACGGCGTGGTATCCAAAGTCATCGGTCATCCCGTGCGTGGTGCCTCCTTTGACGCCGCCGCCGGCCATCCACATCGTGAACCCATGCTGGTTGTGCTCGCGGCCGTCGCCGTTCTGGGCGTGCGGGGTGCGGCCGAACTCGCCGCCCCACAGGACGAGCGTGTCCTCGAGCAGTCCGCGTGATTTCAGGTCGCTGAGCAGGCCGGCGACCGGCTTGTCGCATTGCGAACAGAGGTTTTTGAGCCCGCCGGCGATTCCGCTGTGGTGGTCCCAGCCGTCGAGGGTGACCTGCACGAAGCGCACGCCGGCCTCGGCAAGGCGCCGCGCGAGAAGGCACTGACGGCCGAACTGGTCGGTTGGTGCCTCGCCGATGCCATAGAGGTCGAGGCTGGCTTTCGACTCGCTGGAGAGGTCGACGAGGCGCGGGGTTTCGGTCTGCATGCGGAACGCGAGTTCGAACGACTCGATGACGCCCTCCATTTGCTGATCGGTTTTGAGACGGTGGAGCTGGCGGTGGTTCATCGCCTGGATGAGGTCGAGCCGGCGCCGCTGGACTTCCCTGGGGATGCTGCGGTCGGAGAGGTTGCGGATGGGGGCTTGGTCGGGCATGGACCCCACGTTCTGGATGGCGGTTCCCTGGTGGATGGCGGGGAGGAAGGCGCTGCTGAAATTGCGCTCACCCTCGCCGGGGAGGATGGTGACGTAAGAGGGCAGTTGCTGGTTTTCGGTGCCGAGGCCATAGGAGAGCCATGACCCCATGGAGGGAACGACGTCGAAGAGGTTGCCGGTGTGGAGTTGGCGGATGGCCACCGGGTGGTTCGGGCTGTCGGCCTGCATCGCGCGCAGGATGCAGAGGTCGTCGGCGTGGCGGCCCAGGAGTGGCAGCATGTCGGACAGGAAGAGGCCGGATTGGCCCTGGTGTTTGAAGCCGGAGACCGGACCGAGGAGGCGTGTGGCTTCGAGGCCGACCGTTGCCTCGGTGCTGGGCAGTTTATAGGGCAGAACCCCTCCTGAACCCTTGGCTAGCAGGGGTTTGTAATCGAAAAGATCCATGTGGGACGGACCGCCCTTCATGAAGAGGAAGATGACGCGTTGCGCCCGCGGCGGGATGTGGGGAGGCCTGGTGGCGAGCGGGGACTCCGCGAGGCTGGCCCCGGCCTGCTTTGCCAGACCCTGCTGCTGGAGGAGTGCATTGAGGGCGAGCGAGCCAAAGCCGCCGGCGGAGGTGCGGAGGAACTTCCGGCGGGAATGGTTAACAGATGGGATGGGAAGCTTCATAGCTGATTTCAAGTGGTGGCGTCTCTATTCGCGGAAGAGGAAGTTGTTGGATCCGAGGACGGCGTGGCACAGCTGCGTCCATGCTTCCGCTCGTGCGTTCGCGTGGGCGGCGGCGCCGGAGCTTAGGTCTTGGGTGCAACCGTCGAGGAAAGCCATGGCGGTTTCGGTCGCGTCGGCATCGGCCGGGCGGTTCAAGGTCAGAAGGTAAAGGCGGTTGATGCGGGCAGGTTCGTCGCTGGGTTCTTCCTTCGCGAGGCGCTCGGCCAGGCGCTGGGCCTGGACTTTCAGGAACGGCGCGTTCATGAGGAACAGCGCCTGGGTGGCGACGGTGGTTTCCGCGCGGGCGCCGGTGATCTCGTTGGGGTGGGGGAAATCGAAGGTGCTGAGGATTTCGAGCTCCCCCTGCGGGCGCTCGCGCTTCATCGGGAAGTAGATCGTGCGCCGGGTGGAGACAGCCTCGGGGACCTGGCCGGCCCAGGTGGCCGGGTTCACGGTACCGCCGGCGCCGGCAATGTTGTCCGGGATTTCCAGGCCGAGGCTCGGTCCGCCGCGGCCCGGGTCGAGCTGGCCGCTGGCAGCGAGCATGGCGTCGCGGATCGACTCCGCGCTCAGCCGGCGGCGCGACATCTGCCAGAGCAGGCGGTTGTCGGGGTCGGCGGCAGTGGCCGCCGCATTGGGCGTCGAGGCCATCTGGTAGGCGCGGGACATCACCAGGCGGCGCACCGATTTCTTGAGCGACCACTGGTCGTCCCCGCGCAAGCGCAGCGCGAGGAAGTCGAGCAGTTCCGGATGGCTGGGCAGTTCACCGTGCCGGCCGAAGTAATCGACCGAGCGCACCAGCCCCTTGCCGAAAATGTGGTGCCAGAGGCGGTTGGCGAGGACGCGCGAGGTGAGCGGGTTGCCGGGATCGGTGAGCCACTCCGCGAGTTGGAGGCGTCCGCTGCTGCCCGGTGCGATGAGGTGGCTGCTTGAGGCCGGGACGGCGCTGAGGAAGCCGCGCGGGACGATGGCGCCGGGTGATTGGAAGTTGCCGCGTTTATAGATCGGGCCGTCGGCGGGGGAATCGACATCGCGCACCGCAAGGGCCGTATCCGGGGCATTCAGTGTGTTCAGCTGGGTGATCTTGGAATCGAGGGCCCCGACTTCTTTCTGGAGTTCCAGCGCCCGGGTATGGGCAAGTTTTTCCGTGTCACTGGCGGGTTGGGCGGAGGCGAGCGAGCCGGCGTCGCCGCCGAAGAATTGCACCGCGTAGTCGCCGCCGGCGAGATCGACCGCATGCGAGTGGCTGATCCCCGCGCCCTCCCAGCCAGGCACGGTGGCAGCGGCCAGGACTTTGAATTTCGTGTCCGCCTGCTCGCCGGTGGTGGCGCCGGGCACGAGCGTGTCAAAGTTATCAGCGAAGATGTGGGCCGGGCCGGTGCTGACGACGAGGTCGTCCACGGCACCGCCGAAGCGACCGCTGCCAGGGGTGGAGCTGGTGATGCGGAGGCGCACGTCGCCGGAGCTGTCGCCGGTGTAGGTGAAGCTTGCGGGTTTCAACTGCTGGGCGTCCTTCGTCCCCGACCACGGACCGGGATTGTGCTGGTGTCCTGCGAGCACGCTGCCGTCGGCCCGCAGGATGTCGATTTGCAAGCCGTCCACCGCGGTGGTGCGTTGCTCCGCGCCCACCCAGACGCTCGGTGCGGACTCGAAGCTCACCTCGTAGATCCGGTCTTTTTCATTCGCGGCTATCCCCTGCTGCATCGTGAGGATGTTGGCGCTCGTGGCACCGGGGATCGTGTGGATGAGCGAGGTCAGCTCGGCCTGGAGGATCCGCCGACGCGCTCCCATCTCCTCGAGCGACTGCTGGCGCTGCGCCAGTTCCGCGGGGGCGACTTCCATCTTTGGGAGCGGGACGTGGGTGATGGCACTCCACACGCCAGGGCCGTCGTAGCTGGTGGTGCGGGTGCTGTGGAAAATCCCCGCCAACGCGTAGTAGTCGGCGGTGGGGATGGGGTCGAATTTGTGATCATGACAGCGCGCGCACGAAATGGTCTGCCCCAAAAACGTGCGCCCGATCCGGTCGATCTGATGGTCCACGACGTCGGCGTCGAGCTGGCCCTTGATGTAATTCTGGAGGGCCCAGGGTCCGATGGCGAGGTATCCGGTGGCGATGATCAGTTCGCGGCGCTCGAGGGCGCTTCGGGCGGGCAGTAGGTCGCCGGCGATCTGCTCGTGGATGAAGCGGTCCAGCGGCTTGTCCGAATTGAGGGAGGCGATGACGTAGTCGCGGTAGCGCCAGGCATCGCGGATCAGGACATCGCCCTGGATGTCGGCGAGGTCGGCGTAGCAGGAAAGGTCGAACCAGTGCCGGGCCCAGTGGTCCCCGAACGCTTCCGAACTTAGCAGTCGATCCACTACACGCTGGTAGGCGTCGGCGGAAGTGTCGCTGAGGAAAGCCTCGATCGCTTCCGGGGTCGGGGGCAGCCCGGTCAGGTCGAACGTCACCCGCCGCAGCAGGGTATGGCGGTCAGCGTCCGGCGACGGGGTGAGTCCGGCCTGCTCCAGGCGGGTGAGCAGGAAGGCGTCGATCTCGCCGCGCGCCCAGTCCGGGGTTTTGACGGCCGGGACCGCGGGCTCCCTGATCGGCTGGAGCGCCCAGAGTTTTTCGGAGTCGGGCGTGGTCACCTTCGCTTGCCGCGGGTCCGGAGCCCCCATGGCGATCCATTTCTCCAAAACGGGAGCCACCCCGCGCTCGAAAAACGCTACCCCCTCGCGGTTTTCGTCCGCACCCGAGGCCACCCCGCCGGGGCCGGCGAGAAGTATCGTGCCCAGGAAGCAGATCTGGGGAAGTGCTGAATGGCGGACGTTCATCGATGCGGGATCGTGGCGGTGCCTGGAAAATCAGGAGGGGGGGTGAGGGGACGACCACATGTTCTTGAGCAGCGAGTCGCGAGCCATCCCGGTGTGTTCGCTCATGCGGTGGCGCACTTTTTCGACATCGCCGGAGTGCAGCGCCTCAAACAGTTCCAGGTGGGCGTTGACGGTCAGTTCTTTGCGCCGGGGGCTCCACGGGATCTGCACCAGGTGCGGCTTGAGCAGACCGAGCAGCGAGCGCAACATCGTGGTGAGGACGGGGTTGCCCGCGAGTTCGGCAATGGCGAGGTGGAAGCGCATGTCGGCATCGTAGTGCGCCATCCGCGCCTCGGTGGACGCGTTTTCGTCCAGCGGTTCCGCCGCGGCGAGCGTCGCAGCCAGGGCCTCGCGGATCGGCAGCAAATCCTCCAAGCGTCGACGCCGCGCCGCCGTGGTGGCGCATTCGACCTCGATCAGCTGCCGGGCATCCAGCAGATGGAACAGGCTGGCGTCCGCCTGCATCAGCGTATTGTCCATCGTGTCGGTAAGGGCGCCGACGAGAGACGCAAAATTGACTGACTGGACGAAAGCGCCGCTGCGCGGGAGGATCTTGATCATGCCCATGGTCTGAAGCTGGATCAGTGCGTCGCGCACCGCGCTTCCGGTGACTTCGAACCGCTCGGCTAGTGCACGGATCGGAGGCAACCGGTCGCCCACCGCGAGGCGGTCGGCCTGGATGTAGCGGATCAGGATGCGGACGAGATCCTGTTGATGCGGCGTTTCGGGAAGCAGTAAGGTCGGAGGCATGGCGATCGTGAGTACCGATAAGCCGCGTGTTTTGCGGTGCGGCTTCAGGTGATTTGAGCTTCTGATTATCAAAACGCGATCAGATTCTCATCTTGCGGGTGCTAGTGCAACCGGAATTTGCCGCAATGTAAGGAAAAAGCCTTAAAGTCTGATGGTCATGCAAGCCGACAGCGTTCTCTGCGCCACTGATTATCAAAAGCCTCAGAATGGGGTTTTCGACTGCTGCAAGCCGGTGTGCAGGAGGAGGGGCGCGGTTCGCCTTGGGTCGCAGAGAAGACTCATTGTTGGTGCATGGCGCGGACGCGCAAAAAGCGCCGGATTTCGCCCGGAGTGGCGCCGATGGTTCGCGGGTCGCGCCGGGTCACGGTCACCATCGAGTTGAGGTCGGCAGCGGAAGTGTGGATGATGGGGGCTTCGATGGGCGTCCAGACATCGAGATCGGCCGAAGTCTCGGTGACGAATTCGAGGTCGAGCGCCGCTGCGCGCTGCGGGTGGGTGAGTTCGAGGAAGTTCCCGTTGATGGCGATGAACGGCTGGGCAGCCGGGGTGGCCGCGGCCATGGGGTTGGAGCCGAAGGCATAGTGGTGGAAGTTCGGATGCCCGTCGCCGTTGGGGTCGGCCGCGGGAGCTGACACGAGCGGGTCGCGGATCTCGGCCTCGCTGAAGTGATGGTTAAGCCATCCCTCGAACTGCTGCCGGGTGATCGGGCTGTTCTGTGTGCCTGGGCTGCCGTGCGACGATTCGCCGATGCCCCAGCCCGCGGCGAAATCCCAGCGGCTCCAATCGGTACGCTCGTCGAGGATCACCAAGGTGTAGCCGCCGCCGTCGGTGGCGGGATACCAGCGGTCGTTATAGGTGAATTTGAGGATGTTCTCCCCGGCGGCATCCTGCAGTTGGATTCCATCGCCGTCGTTGCCGAGGCGGCCGGTGTACTGGCCGAGGACTCTGGAGCCGGCACCGTAACGCGCGACGAATGCATTCGTGTGGCTGACGAGCACGGCGAGTTCGCCTGCACCCAGCATGGTGTCCTGGGGGATCACGAACTCGATCCCTTCCTCGAAGTGCACGCCACTGATGTCGATCGCTTCCAGGCCGATATTTTTGATCTCGACAAACTCAAAATCGTCGGGGTCGGTAAACCCGGCGCCAACCTCGGCCGCGGAGGGGTCGGCGGGATGGTAGTGGACCTCGGTGATGCGCAGGAACCGCTGGGCATCGCTGGGCGCGCCGGGATAGGTCGCCGTGGCCGTGATGGTGCCCGCCTTGTCGCGGATGGTGATCGTCTCGCCGCGCGCCGACAACTGGCTGCGGTAGTTCCCCTGGACGAAGACCTCGCTGTTGCCAGTCGGTGCCGAAGTGCGGGCGCGGAATGCGTTGACGTGTGGCGAGAGGTAGAGCGGCACGTTGTGCGCGTTTGAGGGGATGACGGTGCCCGGCTTGAACGTGTGCTTGATCGCACCCTCGACCGTCCACCCCGAGACATCGACGGCGATCGGATGGGGGTTCAGGATCTGGACGAACTCCTGGTCCTGGTTGCCGGAGGCGGGGTTGAATTCAATTGCGCCAATCGCCAGCGGCAGGCCGAGCGGCTGGGCGCCCGGGATTCCGACCGAACCTGGGGAAGCCGGCTTCGGCAGCTCGGCCAGTTCCGGCAGGATCAGCATGTCGGAGTTCAACGCCGACGAGTTCAGCGCATGGATCGCCAGCACATTCCCGCCCGGCACGAGGGCACTGGAGAACGCGCTCACGTCGATATTCTGGAACACGATGGCCTGTGCGTCCGGGCGGCTCGTCGCTCCGGAGTCAAAACTGACCGCGCTCCCCGCCGCGCCGGCGACGTTCCTCCGCGCGATCTCGGTGCCGTTCAGGTAGGCGACGAAACCGTCGTCGTATTTCATCCGCAACTCGATCGAGTCGATCGTGGCGAGGTTGGGGACGTCGAAGCGGATGCGCAGGAAGATGGAGGTCGAGCTGGGGTGGGTATCGCTTGGCCGGACCCGCGTCGCGATAAGCGGCGTATGGGTGGACGGGATCAGTTCGAAGCCGATCCCGGTCGCCCCCGAGGTCCAGCCGGCATCATCGAAATCTCTAGCAGTCCAACTCAAGCCGAGCTGGTTAGCGGTCGGGACCGAGTAGCGCGCGAGGGTCGCGCCGGTCGTGCCTGAAACCAGCGTCGAAGGCATCCCGTCACCACCGATGACGCCCAGGCCGTGGCGCTCGTAGAGGAAAACGCGCCGTTCGGCCAGGTACTTGGTCTTGATCAGATTCATCGCGGTGGCCAGATTCTGTCTGGCCGGCTGCTCCGGGATGACGGCCGACCCCCATTTGGCCAAGTCCTTGGCGGCATCGATCTGGAGCAGCGGGAACAACTGGTCGAGCCGCGCTTCGAATTTCCGTTGGGCGGGTGGTGTTCCGGGGGGCTGCAGGAGTTCGTCCATCAGCGTCCGCAGGCGGCGCAGGTACATCTCGCGGGCCACTGGATGGGCGATGACGGCATCGACCATCATGTTGACTCCGTGGCGGGCGTGCCCGGTGGCGCCCCAGAACGGGTGGGCGGTGCTGGCGGGGTCATCGGGCGTTTCGTCCAGGAAGCCGTCACCGGAGATGTCGTCGGAAACGAAACGCTCGCCGAAGGTCAAATCCTTGTCCCACGGGAGCTGCGTCCACTCGCCACTGCCGTTGGTGTCGCGGTAAATGTAGTAGTTCTTGGTGAAGCGGTCGAAGTCCTGGGTGACGATGGCGCAGGTGAAGTAGTTGATGGCCGACGGCAGGTCAACGTGATCGAACAGGTAGGCTTTGCGATTCGGGTTGGAGATTCTGAGCCCGGCGATCAGCGCCTGCAAGTCGGCGGTCCCTTCGTCGCGGCGTGTCTTCTTTTCGGTACCGGCGGTGGAGGTGATGCCGTTGTTCATCTTGTAGAGCGCCCCCTCCGGGCCCAGGCCGCGCGCGGCAAGGAAATCCGCGTCCACCTGCTGCACCAGCGATGCGACGCTGAAGAACTGGCCGTTCTGTTCGACGTGCACGGGGAAGGCGTCGCTCGCGGCCACCCCCACTGCGCGATAAGTTTCGTAAGTAAGGGACTCGCGGACGTAGGATTTGTCCTGTTGGGTGGTATTGAGGTTGATTTCCTCGACGAGGGGAGCGTCGTCGGCGTAGCGGAAGTGGTGACCGGTATTGAATTCGAACTTGTAGGCCTTCTTCGCCCAATTGACCGAGCTCGCGCCGCGAAGGCGCACGAAGGCGTTGTCGTAGAACTGGCCGCCGAAATACACCGCGCCGCGTGTGCCGCCTAACGTGCTGGCGGCGCCCGGCGAAGCAACGAACCAGTGGAGTGCTGGCAGAGGCGACGCCGTCGCGGGGTTGTCGATGACGGTGCCGAAATACTGCGGCGAGTCGGCAGGTGAGAGGTACGGCGGTTCGCGGCGCGACTGGCCGAGGCTGTCCTGGGCGGCGACAGACCAGCGCACCATCTGGCCGGGCGCCGATGCGGTGTGCGGGATCGTGGCGGTGTACTGCCCGCCGCCAAGGTCGCTCATCAGAACCGTCTGCTCGGCGCCGAACATCACCCGGTAGCGCAGCGTGACCGAATCGACCGGGCTCACGAAAGCATCGACCTGGGCCCGGATCACGATGTCGTCCCCGTCCCCCGGGAGCGGCCGCGGGCTGTCGGTGACATCGTTGATGAGAGGTCCCGCCGCGGAAGGAGAGGCAGGGTTCGCGGCCCCCGGACTCGGCGTGTCGAAGAAGCCGATGATCGCCTGATTCGCTGCGATCCCGTACGAAATCCCGCGCACCTGCGGCGGGAAGGTCGGGGCGAAGGCGTGCGCCACCGTCGCGCCGTCGGGTTCGATCAGCCCGAGGTACTCGCCGCTCGCGGCGAGGGAAAAGTTGGTGTGCAGCCTGCCGCCGGCATCAACGTAGTCGTCGCCGTTCTGGTTCGAGGCGTAAACGACCAGGTAGCCGCCAGCCGGCAGCAGCACGTCCGGAAATTTCCATTTGGTGAGGGCGTCGGTGCGATCGGTGAGGTGCCAGCCGTTGAGGTTGACGGTCGCAGTGCCGAAGTTGTGTAGTTCGATCCAGTCGGAGGCGTTGCCGTCGCCGTCGTAATGGGTGGATTCGTTGCTGGCCATGAACTCGGCGATCATCACCGTCTGCGCTCCGGCCGCGGAGCCGAGCGCGTGGCCGACGCCAGCGACGATGGCGGCGATGGAGATCGCCCTGAGCGAAGTCGGGAGCATGGGGGCCGGGGGCAGAACAGGTGGCAGGCGACCGCACGGTCAAGGTCGCCGCACCTGATAGTAGAGTCGGGGGTTGGTCGGCGCCAGAAACGTGTCAGTGAACTGGGTGGTTTGCCCGGTCCCCTCCACCTCGTCGTCCAATTGTTGCCACGCCTGCAGGTCCGGCGACGCCCAGACTTCGTAGTTGACGCCGTTGACCGACATGAAGGTGAGGGTGGCTGCAAGGGTGGCCGGATCGCGGCTGATGCTGGTGATCTGCAGCGGGATGGCGCTCGCCGGCGTGATCGAAACGTTGTCGATCGTCCCGCCGAACCGCCCGCTGCCGGGTGACGAGGGGCCGATGCGCAAGCGGATATCCCCGCTGCCCTCGCCGATGTATTCGAACCGAGCGCCGACCAGCGTCGGAAAGCCCGCCCACTCACCGGGCAGGTGGGTGTGGGAAGCGAGCACGGTGTCGTCACCGCGCAGGACCTCGATGAGGATGCCGTCGGTCGCACCAGTCGCCTGGTTGGGGGCCTGGTAAACGCCGGGACCCGCGTCGAACGTGACCGCGTAGAGCGTGCCGGAAACATTCGAGCCGGGGAGGGCGGCGACCTGCGTGATCACGTTGTCCTCCCAGACCATGACTGCGAAGTCCGGCGGGTTGTTGCCGGTGCCGAAGACGTTCGCCCGATCGACCACATGGACGACGCCACCGCCCGCTTTGTCCCAGTCAGCCAGATTGCCGCCGAAGGCGACCACCAGTCCCGATTGGAACTGTCCGCCGTTAAAATTGCCATCGGTAAAATTGCCGAAGTCATCCGAGAAGGTCGCGTTCGGATCGACGATCCCCCGGGTCGCGTGCGCTGTGGTGCTGGCGGTGCCGCGGGTGGCGGTGAGGGTGTAGGCGGTCGACTCGTTCGGTCCGGGGGTCAGCGTGAAGCTGCCACTGCCGCTGGCGTCAGTATGGGCCAGGAGATCGATATTGCCCGGCGTGAGCACCAGCGTCGTCACTGGCCGTTCGACCTGCCAGGTGAACTGCGCGGGTTGGCCCGCGGCGGCCCGCGGAGGAGTCATTGCGAACATGATGATCTGCGGGGCCGGCAGGATCACGGTCACTTTCCGCTGTCTGCTGTCGGCGCCCTTGGTGGAGGTGAGGGTGTATTCGGTGGTGCCATCCGCCCCCGGGTTGAGGACGTAACTGCCCTGTCCGGATGCGTTGGTGAGCGCCAGGACGTTGATGTTCCCGGGGGTGAGCACCAGCGAATCGAGGGGCAAACCTCCGACCAGCCAGTTGAAGGTCATCGCGTCGCCTGCGTCGGCAAGCACTTCGGGGCTGGCGGTGAAGGAGGTGATGCTCGGGCCGAGCGGGTTCACGATCGAAACGTTGTCGATCGTCCCGCCGAACCGCCCACTGCCGGGTGCAGAGGGGCCGACACGCAGGCGGATGTCACCGCTGCCATCGCCGGTGTACTGGAAGCTGCCTCCGGCCAGCGTGGGAAAGCCTGCCCACTCGCCGGGCAGGTGGGTGTGGGAGGCGAGCAGGCTGTCGTCGGCGCGCAGAACCTCGATCAGGATGCCGTCGTCCACACCGGTCGCCTGGCTGGGGGCCTGGTAGACGCCGGGCCCCGCGTCGAACGTGATCGCGTAGGGCGTACCGGACACATTCGAGCCGGGGACGGCGGCCACCTGCGTGATGACGTTGTCCTGCCAGATCATCACCGCGAAGTCCCGCGGGCTGTTGCCGCCGACTACGTTCGCCCGATCGACCACGTGGACGACGCCGCCGCCCGCTTTGGCCCATCCATCCAGGTCGCCGCCGTGGGCGACCACCAGTCCCGATTCGTACTGTCCGCCGTTGAAGTTGCCCGACGGGGCGGTAAAACTACCGAAGTCGTCAGAGAAGTTCGCGTGTGCTGGCGAGGCACCGAGCAGGAGGCTCGCGGCGGCGGCGATGATAGTGGTGAAACAACGAGTGAGTGATGGCATGGCGGTGCGTGGTAAAGTCTCGAATGACTCTGGTTCGTCGATTGAGCGCCGCCTTCTCTGCGCCAGGAGGCCGAGAACCGGGAGACCGAAAAGTGCGAGCGCGGTCTGCTCACGCCCTTTTGCGTCGACCGAACAGGCCAAATCCACCAAGAGCGAGCAGGCAGGCCGACGGTTCCGGGACTTGAGTGAGGGTCAAATTGTCAATGGCACCGCCGAAGCGTCCGCTATTGAAGGCCGAGGGACCGACCCGCAGCCTCACCTCGCCAGTGCCGTCTCCGGTGTAGGAGAAGCTGGCCGGGAGGAGGTTGACGGTGCCGGCCCATGCCCCTGGTTCATGGGTGTGGCTGGCCAGCACACTGTTGTCAGCCCGGAGCAGTTCGATCAGCAATCCGTCGGTGGCCAACGTCTGCTGAGGCGCAGCTTGATAGACCGCGGGGCTTGCGGAGAAGGACACTTCATAAGGGCTCCCCAGGACATTTGATCCAGGGATGCCTAAGTTCAGCGTAATGACATTATCCTGCCAAATCATGACAGCGAAATCCCTTGGGTCATCGATTACCGGGAAAACATTGGCGATGTCTACAGCATGCACAACACCTCCGCCAGTCCCGCTCCAGTTCGGAACACTGCCGCTAAAAGCGACGGCCAATGACGACTCGAATTGACCGCCGTTGAAGTTGCCGACAGGAGCGGTGAACCCGTTGAAGTTTTCGGTGAGCAAGACCGTCGCGCCAGATTGCTGAGCCAGGCAGGCGAGGATTCCGCAGGCGAAGAGGGAGAGCGAATGTGTGGTTGCTGTTCTCATTTTCAGTTGGGTTTTCGGGTGGTTGGATCGTGGGAGTGTGATTGTCGTCTGATTATCACGGCGAGGGTCATTTTTATCGGTTGAGCTGATGGTCGTCAATAAAAAAGCATCCATACGCGGAAAATCGGCTTTTTTAGTTGATTTGCCGACTTTTGGAGGGTTATAGTGCGCAGGTTTTTGCCGGAACTGGTTAGAAACTGATAATCAGATGCAACCGGTGACTGGAATTCCTCCTGTCCCATCAGAGCGCTCCCCTGAGCAGAGGCCTGTGTGCAAGTGAGCGCGCAGCCTGCCGCCCCGCCAACCGTTACGAACTATAAATCAACCCCGCATGAATCACCCCATTCATCACCTCGCGGCCATCGTCGCCCTCCTCTCAATCTGCGCGGCTGAGAATGGCCTCGCGCAGGCGGCCGGAGATTCGGCACTGACCTACTCGCTGGCAGATGATTTTTCCCTCACCGACAACGGCACCAGCAGCGTATGGTCTCACCGGATGGATGACTCGTCCAGCCCCTCGCCGTTCTTCCCGCTGCTGAGCCTGGCGAAACGCGACGCGAACGTGCTGTGGGGCTCCGAGTTCGCCAAGCCGCCGCTGATGTGGAGCGAGGAGACCGGGTACTGGGGGATCGGCAGGAACACCAGCGGCGAAGAACAGGTTTCGGCCAGGAACGGTGTCCGCTGGGCGCCGGGCGAGGTGCTGTTGCATCCCAGTGGCGCGGTTCCGACCGCGGGTTTGGTCATTGGCTGGACAGCTCCCGGGAGCATGCGGATTGACTTGAGTTACACGCTGGGCCGCGCCTCGCCCCATGGAAATGGAATCGGCTACGAGATCGTACATCGCACGAGCAAGGGCGACACGCGGCTGGTCGCGCTGCAGAACATCGGCAGCAGTCTCACCAACGAAATAAACGGGATGCTGGTCGCAAAGGGGGAAGAGTTGTTGTTCCGGTTTCACACCGATGGTGAACCGGTCGGCGATATTACCCGGGTGGGAATTGTGATCGGTGGTGAACCGGGCGCGACCGCGCCAGCGATCACGCCCGCTCTTACCAGGGCCACGGTCACGACGGGCAGCGACCTCAGCCTGGCCGGACCTGCGACCGCCGGGAAATCCTCACAGTGGAGCAAAGATGGCCAGCCCATCCCCGGCGCGACGGGACGAAGCCACCGGATCCGCGGCGTGAACGCATCTGATGCCGGCAGTTACTCTGTCTCAAGCGGTGGAACCACCAGTGCCGTCGCCACCCTCGCGGTCGTACCCCGCAACCGCCCGCCGGACCCGCATGCGTCACCGGTGCCGAGGCAGATATTCCCGAAAACCCTGGCGGAACAGGAGCAAGCGCTGAAGACCGATCCCCAGATGCTGCGCTTCGCGGCATCCCGGAAGCGGCTGTCGGCGGACCGCTATCGCCCGGCCTACCATTTCGTCAGTCCCGAAAGCCAATTGAACGATCCCAACGGCCTCTGTTTCTGGCAGGGGCGCTGGCACCTTTTCTACCAGGGTTATCCCCCGGACGAGTTTCCCGACCCTGCGGACCTCGCCAAACGCCGGCAGCACTGGGGTCATGCGGTGAGCGAGGACCTCGTCCACTGGCGGGATCTGCCCTACGCGATTTATCCAGGCATCGAGCGGATGTGCTTTTCTGGCAGCACCGTGGTCGAACCTGACCAGGTCGTCGCCTACTACCTCGGGATCAGTGCCGGGCAGATGGTCGCGATCGCGAAGGATCCGCTGCTTTTGAACTGGGAGAAGCCCGGAGGGAGACCCGTTAGCAGTCCGTCCGGAGATTCCTGCATCTGGAAGGAAGGGGACACGTATTTCGGCCTCGTCGGTGCCAGCCTTGTCTCGTCCAAGAACCTCACCGACTGGACGTCGCACGGAGGATTTTTGGAAGAAAATCCCTTCCCGCTCGGGGATGCCTCGGCCTGCCCGAACTTCGTGCCCATCGGCGATAAGCATTTGTTCCTTTCCTTCAGCCACACTTTCGGCGGGCAATATCTGCTGGGGGACTACAACCAGCAGAGCCACAAGTTCAAACCGTACGCGCACGGCCGGTTCAACCACGGCCGAGTTTCCCCCGGCGGCGTTCATGCGCCATCCGCTGCGGCGGATGGCCAGGGCGGCGTAATCAATATTCTCAACATCAACGACGGCGAAAGCAGCAGGGAGTGGGATCAGATCATGTCCCTGGCGCAGCAACTGACCCTGGGTCCCGACGCCCAGCTCCGAATCGCACCGGTCGAAGCGGTCAAATCCCTCCGGGGGAACCACCAGCACATCGGCGAGACCGTCCTCCCTGCAAACCAGGACGTCGTGCTGGAGTCGATCAATGGCCACACCATGGAACTCTCCGTGGAGATCGATCCGAAAATGTCGCGCTGGGTGCAGCTCAACGTCCTGCGCTCACCCGACGCCGAAGAGCAGACATCGATAACCTTCTACAACTTCGACCGAAAGCTCAGCGTCTGGTACGACACCCCCGGGGTCATCTCCCTCGACGGCACACGATCCAGCACCAACCCGGACACCTGGATTCGTCCCCCGGAAAGAGCCGATATGGAGCGCGGCGACGGACCACTGAAGCTGCGGGTTTTCCTCGACCGCAGCGTGGTGGAAGTCTTCGTCAACGAAAAGCTCTACCTTGCCATGCGGGTCTACCCGGACCGCGTCGACAGCGTCGGCGTCTCCCTCCGGGCTCAGGGCCAAGAAGCAACTCTGAAGAGTCTCAACGCCTGGCAACTGAAGCCAATCTGGCCCTGACATACTCCGCGACAGTCAGCCAGTGGTGAGCAGGTCAATCTGAGACACCCACTCAACGAGGACACGGCTGGGGAGACGGTGCCGCTGCCGGAGGTGTTGACGCCGCTCAGCAGACTGCCCCAGGAGGATTCCAGTCCGGTGAGGCGACCGGAGGCATCGTAGGTGCGGCGGAGATGCCGGCCGGCGGCGAGTGGTGAGTCGAGGCCATCCACCGCCTCTTCCATGAGCGGACTGCCGTCAAAGCGCCAGGTCATGAGGGTGGTGCCGGTACCATCGGTGCGGGTGGTGATGCGGCCAGCGGGGTCGTAGGTGTACTGCACCGATGGGGTGTACAGTGTGTGGCCGGGGGCGAACGATTGAATGGCGGCGGGACCGTAATGGGTAGTGGCGAGCTTCCCGGCATTCGAGTAGAGCCAGGTCATGCGGAGCCGGTTCGCACCGTCCGTGCGGGACCAGTCCCGGGTGGCGAGTGAGCCGTCGGCATGGTATCCATAAATGATCGACTGGCTTTGCCCGGGGCCGGGCACGACCGCCGCCACTCCTTGATCCACCCACCAGCCCCTTTGACCAACAGCGCTGCCGGGTTGGAAATCCGGAGTCTCGAAATCAAAGAGAACCGGGGGAGTGAGCAGAACTTCCGATGGGATCTGAGCCTGAAGCGACGCGGCAGGGAGCCCCGCGGCGAGAACGGCCAGACACCGCAGGCGAGTCAGAAAGGAGCGGATTGGGGAGGACGGGGAGGATCGCGGGCAGGGCGGGCCCGCTCATTGCCCGCGGAACCGGCCAGTCCAGTAGTCGAGCGCGTTCTGCACTTCCCCGGCCCAATAATTGAACCAACCAAACAGGCCGGTGGCCCGCGTTGGTTCGAGAGTTTCCGCAGCCGGCATGGCCAGAGGTGGCGGGGCAGGAGCAGGAACAGGAACAGGAACAGGAACAGGGGCAGGGGCAGGGGCAGGGGCAGGGGCAGGGGCGAGCGCAGGTTTCGCGATGGCGGCTGTGGCCCGGGGGGCGGCAGGCGGCGGCGTTTGCGGGGGGCTGACGGTGGCGGTCGGCGTGGGTGCAGTGGGCGGCAGGGGGGCTGCTGGAGCTGAGTGGGACGCGGGGCGAGGAGCGGGCGACGGTGTCGGCCCCGTGGGCACTGGTGCCGCCGCCACAGCCGGGTCCGCCGAGCCGGTCGGTGCCGCCGCCGCTTCGGTCTTGGTCCCCCGAGTCCCTGCAATTACTTGATCCCCTGTCGGTTGCTTCCCTTCAGTCCCTGTCGTCGTCCCTGTGGCCCCGCTCACTCCGCCCATGGGAGGCAGACCCTGCAGCGGAGTGGACGGCAGGGTGGAGCTGGCGACTGGCCGGGCGATGGGTGGCGGCACTCGTTGAGCGTGATCGAGGGCGGCGTCGACGGTCTCGCTGAGTTCGAACAGCTGCAGTTTCAGGAATCCGCTGATGCGGAGAGATTCCAGGGCGTTTTCACTGGCCGCGGCCACGAAGAGCCGGGTGTGGTGGCGCTGCATGCGTTTGGCGAGGGAGAGGATGGCGCGCAGCGGGGAGCTGGTAAGGGTGAGCACCTCGGCGAAACAGAGGATGACCTGACGGCCTGAATCGTGGTCGATGCAATCCCGCAGGCGGGTGTCGAATTCGGCAGCGGTGGTCGAATCGAGTTTCCCGCTGACGGTGATCACGTCGGCGGCTGGTCGCGGATCCTTGATGATTTTCATGCGCTGTGGGGGCCGGGCGGCGGGGTGGGGGTGCCGTCATGGGGGCGGGGCCAGCGCCGGGACAAGGTGGAAATATTTTTGCCGTGGCGGCGTTCGTAGTGCTGCGAATCGGTGGCCTGGACGATCATGAGGAGGCCGCGGCCGCCAATCTTCATGGAGGCGAGATCCGTGGTGTCGGTTTCGACTGCGGGTGCCTCTTGCCAAGGATTGAACGGCGACCCGTCATCTGCGACCGAAACCCGCATGACCTTGCCGTCGAAGTCAAGTTCGAAGCGGACTTCGTGGCAGTCGGGACCGCCGTATTTGATGGTGTTGGACGCCAGTTCATCAAGGACAAGATCGGCGACGAAGCGGAGGGCGGGTGGCAGGCTCGCGTAGACACGACTGTGTTCAAGCGCGCGCAGGCCCGACTGGAGCGAGCCCGGTTGGCGGCAGTTCAGGGTATGGGTGAACGATCCGCTCATGGGCAGGGCACGGGCGGTGTCAACGACCGGTCCGTGGGGGACGGGCAGTCATGTTAGTCTTCGAAAGAAACCCGGACAATGGTAAAATCATCGGGGAAGTGGGGCTGGGCGCAGAGCGAGCCGATACGTTTGCGCAGGTAGGCGGTTTCGCCTCCGGGCATGAACCGGGTGCTGCGCACGACGGCGATGAATTCCTCGAACGTCCATTCGCGGTCCGGGCCGACGGGGATTTCGAAGGCACCGTCGGTGTAGATGAAGAGTTTGGAGCCGCGGCTGACGTGGATGGCGTTGGTGGTGAAAACCACTCCTTCCATGGCCCCGACCGATGGACCTTCGGTGCCGAGGGTCGCGTAGTCGGGGCTGCTGTCATCGCCGGCGGTGTCGCCGTGCAGCAGCAGCGCGGGTGGATGGCCGGCGCTGGCGTAGGTGAGGAGTCGGGTGCGGCGGTCGAACACGCCGTACCACATGCTGAACAGCATGTTGTTTTGGTTTTCCATGGGAAAGGCGGTGTTCAGTGCGCCAAGCACGCCGGCGGGGTCGGCCATGGCCGTTTCGCCCATGAGCAGGCGGGCGCGGACGTTGTTCAGCACCGAGATCGACAGCAACGCCATGCCGGTGCCGTGGCCAACCACGTCGAGAATGTACATGACGAAGAGGTCGCCGACCCAGTGGTAGCCGAACGAGTCGCCGCCAAGGGCTTCGGAGGGCTGGAGGTGCCATTCCGCGGTGATGGGGCCGTGGCTGATGGGTTCCGGCAGGATGCGTTGCACGTAGCGGTTGGCTTCTTCGAGCTCGGCGGTCATCTGCTCGCCGCTGTGCTGGAGTTTTTCCATGGCCTCGCGTCGTTCGCGGGTGCCCAAAGCGAGGACCGCGTGGCTGGCCAGGCAGAACGCGAACTGCCGGTCTTCCACGGTCCAGGGAGCCTCGTCCGTCCGTTCGAATGCCAACACCCCGTAGAGCCCGCTTTCTTGGCGGAGGCCGATGCAGAGCAGAGCGCGGGTTTCGCCCGGCACAAAGTGGATTTCCTGAAGCAGGTTGAGCATTGGTGAACCTGCCTGGGCCTCCGCCGAGGGGTTGGCGGAGGCGAGGGCATCAAAAAAGCGCGGACAGTACGCCATGTCGGTCGATTCCCCGCCGGGGGCGGATGCGACGGTGTCGTGGCATGCGTGACGAACGATGCGTCCGTCGGTGGCCGCGGGTCCGTCGGGGCGGAGCCAGACCGAGACCCGTCGGCATCCAAGGGCGTCGGCGGCGCGAGGGGTCAGCAGAGTGAATCCTTGTGCCAGATCGCCTTTGGCAAAGGCGGGTGCGAGCGACAATTGCGCCAGGACTTCGATTTGCCGGGACAGGCGGGCGGTGGCGGTGGTGAGATGGTCCCGGCGGGAGAAATCGTCGGTCAGATCGCGGAGCAGGATGAGCAGGCCATTGTCGAAGCGGGTGGCCTGCATTTCCACGCGCCGGGCACCGGTCGGCGTTCGCAGCACGGTGTCGAGGCCTGGCATTTTGGTGCCGGGATCGAGGCCGAGCAGGCAACTGCGGAGTCGCGTCGGCTCGACCGCCCACTCGTCGAGGTCGCGGCCGAGGGCAGGGCTGCCGAGAAGGTCGAGCGCGGCTGGGTTGGCGGCGAGGACGGCCAGGCGGGCATCGGTTTCGAGGGCGGCCACCGGAAGGTCGTTGACGGTTGGTCCGAGGTCGGCCGGGCTGGCCGGGCTGGCGGGCATTCCGGCCATGGCCGCGCCGGGGCCACCTGTGGCGGACAGGCTGATTGGCGGGCTGGCGTGGAACTGGGTATCCAGGCCGCTGGCGATGCCGAGGTGGCATTCGAAATTGTCGACGCGCAGCGACTGAAGACGGACTAGCGGGTACGCCTGGCCTCGAACCATGGGGCTGTCGTCGAGAAATGTTTCGTTGCGCGCTTCCGGCAGGGCAGTGAGCTGCCACTGTCCGCCTCGATGCCCGACCAGGAGGTGGCGCCGCGAAAGCACTTCGATGGGTTGCAGCGCTTCGCGGGCGACGGTGCCGGCGCGGCCGATGACGTCGCCATCATGGCACGGCCAGCGTTGACCATGGAGGTAGAGGAAGCAGTCGTCGGTGGCGGTCACGGCGGATTTTTATTCGCGGTCGCGCCAGTGGAGGGCGAGCAGGGCGGCGGCGCAACTGGCGATGGTCCAGAGAGCCAGAGTGGCCAGGCCGAGGAGGGCCGGGGTGGAGTGGCGCAGGACGCGCGGCCGATCGTCGCGCAGGGTGGGGACCATGTAGCGTGGGGTGAGGGTATTGGGTTTCGGGGGATTCCAATGAAACTCCCGTCGACCGAACGGTTCCATACCGGCTGGCGGCGGGGCGTAGAGGCGGGACTCGTCGAGGGTGACGGTCGTCGTCTGATTCGGGTGGAGAAGGATTGCCAGCGGACGGAGTGAGGTGGTTAAATTGTTGAGGGCGGTCGAATAGGTGCCGGCCTGCTCGACCGGGCGGTTCCACAGCAGGGAAACATCCATCACCCGCTGGGCGGCGAACGATGGAAAGAACCGGCTGGCAATCCGCGGCACCGCGTGCTGGTCCCAATCGCGAACTGGGAAGACAAAACCCGCGAACAAAATCTGCGGAATGATCACCAGCGGCACGAGCAAAACTGCCTGCAGGGTGGATCTCGCCCAGGCGGAAATGGCCAGCCCCAAACCCGTGGCGGCCGCCGCACTGACGAGGAGCGCCGTCACCTGCCACGCCGCCGAGCCGTCGAGGCCGCTGCCGAGCAGGCGCAGCAGCCCGAACAAAAGCAGCGCCTGCATCCCGGTGAGCAGGCCGAGGCCGAGGAATTTGCTCAGCAGATACGATGACGCCCGCAGCCCGACGAACTGCTCACGGCGAAAGATTGACCGCTCGCGCACGATCTCGGGCGCCGCATTGCCGCATCCGAGCCAGAGCGTGGCAATCGCCGCCAGAAACAGCTTCTTGTCGCTCGGGTCATCGCCGGTGGCCGCCAGCGCAATCAGCGCACCGATGAGCACCGGCTGGCCGGCGAGAAGCAGCAGGTTTTTCCAATCGGATCGAAGGATGCGCCACTGGCGTCGCAGTAAAATCGGGACCGCCATCCGGCGGCGCGGGCGGGGCGGCAGCTTGGCCGGGCGCGGCCCGCCTGGCGGTGGCGGCGGCGCGGCGGTCAACGACTCACCGGTCTTGGTCTCATAGTGCCGCTGCCATTCTTCCGGCGTCTGGTCCTTCAATTGATGATACAGCTTGGCGAGCGAACGGACGTCGAAGATTTCGCGGGCCAGCCGCGGCTTGCCGCGAAAGACGGTGCGCCCGGGCGTCGGCCGTCCCTGGGAGTCGCGACCGGCCATGACTACTTCGAGCGACGACATCAGGTGGATGTTTTCCATCAGGTGCGTTGTGCACACGACGGTGCAGCCGGTGTAACTCAGTTCCTGCAATTGCTGCATCAGCTCGGTTTCCGATTCCGGGTCGAGCCCGGAGGTTGGTTCGTCCAGGCAGAGCAGCGGCGGTCGGCTGAGCAATTCGACGCACACGCTCAGGCGTTTGAGCTGGCCTCCGGAAAGTCGACCGGCACGCGTGTCCAGGTGCTGGTCCAGGCCGAGCCGTGCGGTCAGCGAACGGATGAGTTTGTCGATCTCGCGTTGCGGTGTGCGCCGGGGCAGGCGGAGGAGGGCGCTGAAGTGAAGCGCTTCGCGCGCGGTCAGCTCGAGGTGCACGATCTCCTGCTGCGGCACGTAACCGAAGAACCGCGAGGGATCGGGGATGCGGTCGAGGTCCTGACCGTCGAGCAAAATGGTGCCGGCGGAAATCGGCCGGAGTCCGAGCAGCGTCCGCAGCAGGGTGGTTTTGCCGGAGCCGGACGGGCCGATGATGCCGACAAACTGGCCGGGGCGGGTGTCGAAGCTGACCGACTGCAGAATGAGACCGCGTCGGCGGCCGCCGGTCACGTCAAGGCCGGACGCCTGCAGCCCGCAGCCGAGCCCGTCGCGTACCGGGCGCAGGGCAAAGCCGTCAAAGACAAAAAAATGACGACTGCCGAATTGCAGCAAGTCGCCGATGACCAGCGAATGGCGTTCGAAGTATTTACCGTTGGCGAGCGAGCCGGTGCGTCCGCGATCGACGACGGCAAAGCCTCCGGGTTCGGCCTCGATGCCGGCGTGGATGGCGGAAAGCTCCGGATCCGGCAGGGTGACGTCGGCGTGAGGGCCATTGCCGAGGGTCAGTCCGTGGGCCAGCGGGATTTCGACGACCCACTGGGTGCGGAACTGCACCGTCAGGTCACCATTGGCCGAGGCCGGGCCGGTGGCGACGAGGGGAGGTGCGGCGTCGGGTGTGGCCGGCGGGCCAGTGGCGGCTGGGGTGGCGGTGGCCTGGGCTTCCCACGCGAATTGGAATTGAAACAGGCCGACCGTGATGAGGTCGCCGTGGTGCAGGGGAACCTCTGCGGTAACCGGTTGACCGTTGAGCTGGGTGCCCATTTGGCTGCCTTCATCGCGCAGCGAGACTTGGCGGTGGTTCCAGGTCAGGGTGCAGTGGATGGGGGAAACGGCGGGATGCGGGATGCGCAGCCCGGCGGATTTGGCATGGCCGACGGTGAGCGGAACCCCCGGTTGGAGGTCACGTCTCAGCCGGGTGCCGCCACACAGCGTAATGCTGGGCGCAGGGCCCGCCGGCTGGCTGGACATAACGAAGAATCAGGGCTGGACGATCCAGACTTCCACGGCGCGGTTTTTCGACTGACGTTCTGAGCTGAGGAGGGTGGTGGCGCCGATGCCGACGGCGTAACTGTTGTTGGGTACTTTGAAGCCTTTGAGGACTTCGCCCACACCTGCGGCGCGCTTCTGCGAGATGGAGCGATTCACTTCGGAAGTGCCGGTGGCATCGGCGAACCCGAGGATAAAAAGCACGGCCTGGGGATCGGAGAGCAGGGCTTCCGCCTCGGAGGTCAGCAGTGCCTTTTTCAAGCGGGTCCGTTCGTTTGATCCGAGGCCGGTGGTGCCGGTGCCGAAGCGCAACGTGGCCACCTTGGTCAGGCGCTTGGCCTGCCGGATGGCGTCGCGAACGCGTTGCTTGTCCGAATCCGAATACACCTCGGCTGGCGCTTCGTCGATCCGGCGATCAGCATCCGCCTTCAGCGCGGTCACCTGCGGAGCATCCTCGGCATAACTCTGGATCTGTTCCGTGGCCATCACCGGGTTGGGATCAGCGGGGGCTGGGAACTCGGTGGGTTCGGGGAGCGGATCCGTCGGATTGTCGGGCGAGGGTTCGGCGGCCACCACCGGGCTCGGCGTCGGTGGCTCCGCGTTTGGGGTGACCGCCGTCGCGTCGGCTGGTTCGGTGACGACGGTGGTCGGTTCAGCCGCCGGTTCCGTGGCGGCGGTGGTGGGCGGCGGGGTGTCGATGGCGGGTTCGACTGGTGGTGTCACGGGGGCCGTG
>Ga0105051_10001727_pt1 | contig 29254 bp, 52 predicted proteins | sample FRY02_FD_78383 | JGI IMG/M metagenome (GOLD analysis project Ga0105051, IMG submission 78383) | Freshwater microbial communities from Lake Fryxell liftoff mats and glacier meltwater in Antarctica - FRY-02 (megahit assembly) | ecosystem: Environmental > Aquatic > Freshwater > Ice > Glacier... | reverse complement strand
AGTTGATTTTAACGGTGACAAGGCACAAACCTTCAAGGTAACTTTGGGGGATAATGGAGACATGACACCTGATGAACTTTCAGAGGTTTTGGTAGATTTGTTAGAGTCGGGGTTGTAATGATAATGACCGTACAAGCGAGGTGAAGGAATGAGGGGTGCAGTACAGCGCATCTGTGAAGAGTATGGGATTTAGGATCGTTCAGGTAAAAGGAAGCCTCTTGCCGAAAGGCAGGGGGTTTTTCTTTGGTTTTCTGGTCAGCGACCAAAATGTTTGTGTTGACCCTCCCACCCCTTATCCCTAAAGGGATAGGGTGGAGAGAATCAGCTGTGATGTAGGTCACAGCAATGGCTATTCGCGCTAGGGGAGAGATAGGGTTAAATATGCATTACCTAAGACATGGAGGCTAGTTCATGGCACTAAAACGTAGTAAAGATCGGAAGGTAGCGAATTCGCTTACCGCATCGGGCGGCGTGCGCATTGCTAATTCTTTCGGGTTACCCGCGGGAAGAGAGTATTCTTGCCCGTCCGCCATTAGTATATGCACTAAGATATGCTACGCCGGAAAGCTTGAGAAGATTTACAAGGGTGTAAGGGTTAACCTATTGCACAATTGGGATGCATTAAGGGATGCAAGCCACGATGAGATCGAAGTCCTATTAACGGAGATGATCGATGAATTTCGCATTGAATGCGATAAGTGGGATGCGCCTAAAGAATTTCGTATCCATTGGGACGGGGATTTCTTTAAGCATGACTACACTTTCGCGTGGAAGCATGTAATCCTTAATAATCCAGATATCCATTTCTGGGCATATACGCGGGTAGAATCCGCGGCATTTATGCTTAAGGATATTGATAACCTAGGGTTATATTTCTCCACTGATACGGAGAATATAGAATCCGCCACGCGTTTAAAAGCGTATGGCATAAAACTAGCAGGATTGCATGAGACATTTACACAAGCGAAAGATATGCTCTTAGCGCTAGGTGAGAGAGCGGCTATGTGCCCTGAGCAACGTAAGCAGATACCACTAGAAGGCGCATGCCTAGCGTGCGGGATTTGCTTAAAAGCCAATACTAATATAACGTTTTCAATTACTAAGCGATAGGGGATTAATATGGGAAGCAATATGTCACAAGAATTAGCCGGTGGATTACTAAATATTTCATTGGAACAGTCGATAGCAATACAATTAAGGGATAATCACTACCCGCCAGTGCCACTATCTATGGTTAAGCCATGTATTGATGCGATTTCTGCGGTTAATGATGAAGCTTTTGAAAAGCTTATTGAGTTACCTGAAGGTATCCTATGGAAGGGACAGCCCACGGCGCCTGCGAGCGCGATCGTAGAATGGCTTCACTTGTACGCCTGGTGCAATTATGAGGATAACGACTAAATAGAAGAAGAATAGAGTTGCTCCCGGTTCTTGCCCGGTAGAGCGCGGCTCCCAGCGATTGCTAGCCCGATCGCTGGGAGTTTTTTCTCTTTTTAAGGTTGTTTTTTTAACCTACACCCATCCAAATGTTTGTGTTGACCCTCCCACCCCTTATCCCTTCGGGATAGGGTAAGAGAGAGGTCGCTGTCAATAGGCATTGCTGTGATGTTCATCACGGCTAAGAGAGAGAGTTGAGTCGATGTGGCTCAACCTTGCCCATTCAAGCAAGATCCCAGTGGGATCAGCTACCCAAAGGAGAGAATGAGCTAAATAGCTCAAGAATGCGAAAGAGAGAGAGAGAGAGAGAGGATAGCGAGAAGAGAGAGAGAGAGAGAGAGGGGCTACATAGCCGACATTAAATGTCGACAAGTTGCTCATTTAGGCTACTGCATTGTCGACATAGCGACTCAGCAGGGCTAACACCAGATCTACAGCCGCTTCGTCCCGAACCTATGTGCATATATGGCTTATATGCATATATGGCTTATATGCATATGTATGGCTTATAGGCATATATATGGCTGTTCTCACCTGATGGGAGACTAATGAGCAGAGATCGTAAGAGGTTATAGACTCTTATCTACGCACCCCTTTAAGATGCTATAAACACTTTAATTAGGCGTTTACTTTAACCTTGCTCCTCTCTCTCTTATAGGTTTCTTATGTATAAAACAAGGAAGGTAATCTATTAAGCGCCTTTTCCCGGACGTGATGCAGGTCACAGCATTGCCTGTTAGCGCTAAGGGCTTTGTAATAGAAAATATGAAATGTAGAGATTGCTATTGCGCTCTACATACCACTATGATCACTATCGAAAGGCAAATTATGTATAAGGTAACTTCAGCAAATGACGGATTTGCTCCATCTTGGAGCAAAGAATTTGAAAGCGAATACGAAGCGTGGAAATCTTTTTTTAGTTTCATTGACTGGGGTTTTTCTGACGAATACCGCACAGTTAATTTATCAACACCAACTGGCAAAATGTATACAAAAACTTTTTATCGTAATGGAGAGGTCGTGATAGTTAAATGATGACTCGTGAAGAAGTATTAGAACAGGCAAGCGAAAGCGTTGCCCTATTCCGCAAAGCATGCGCTTTAATGACTGAAACTTACAACCAATGCAATACCGAGGACGACGAACTACTAAATGAGGTGTTCAACCGTGCAAATGTGCACGACACCCTGACCCTTTCATTCGACGAAATGTTATACGGGCTAGGCGCTTGGCAAGATGAGTTAGAACTAGAAAAATTGGCTAACCATGGCTAAACAATACTTATGAATGCGCTTAAACCAATTGCCGATCTTTGGGAGTGGCAATCAAGAGGTGCGTGTGTAGGCGCTGATCCTGAATTGTTCTATCTTGAAGAAGGAATGCGTCTAAGAACAAAAACAAAACATGAGCAACAAGCAAAGGCTATGTGTAAAGGCTGTCCAGTAATTAACGATTGTCTAAAACACGCACTAAATGTTCCTGAAACATACGGTGTGTGGGGCGGACTTAGCGCTGATGAACGCGAACAAGTACTCAAACTTAAGAGGAGATAAGAATGGACTTTGAAACAGTTATTGAGATTAAGTCTAAACCCGAGGTGTATTCAAAAATTTCGAAGAAAGAAGCACTACTAAAAGCTTTACAAGAAGAAGGACGCTTACATATTATCTATGTGGGGGAGGTGGATGCGTGATTTCAACCCAAGATGCAATTATGATCCATATGCTTAAAACAGGTGCGTTTGAAGATACAACGCTAACTGTTAAAGGTTTAGTTGGAGCAAACCTAATTGCGGCAAGATGCGCTCTTCAAGAGTTACCTAAACCATTAACACAAGAAGATATAGATAGTGTTATTGCGTTTATTACGGAAGCGGAAACCACGCTTGAATACTTAAAGGATGTGGACGAATGAAAGCCGTATCATTATTTGCTGGTGTAGGTGGATTTGATTTAGCGTTGGAGACTGCTGGTGTACCAGTGGTTGCTTCATGTGAAATCGATAAACACGCACGAGCGGTGCTCGCAAAACAATTTCCAAACTCAACGCTAATTAACGATGTAAAGGATGTAACAGGTGATCAACTTAGAGAACTCGGATTCAATGGTAGTGAAGGAATTATTGTCGGAGGCTTCCCATGCCAAGACCTTAGCGTTGCAGGAAAACGCGCAGGGCTCGCTGGATCTCGCTCTGGACTCTTCTGGGAAATCTGTCGTATCCTCGACGAAACCAAAGCGAAGTGGTTCGTCCTTGAAAACGTCCCCGGTTTATTGTCATCTAACGACGGAAGAGATATGGGAACCGTCATCCAAGCGTTGGCTGAGCGCGGGTATGGGATCGCATACAGGGTTCTTGACGCTCAGTACTTTGGAGTCGCCCAAAGAAGGCGTCGTGTCTTCATTGTTGGATGTCTTGGAGACGACGGGAGCGCACCTTCAGAAGTACTTGCTCTCATCGAGGGCATGCGAGGGCATATTAAGGCGGGCGACAAAAAGAGGAAAGTCATTGCCAGTGCTACTCCACTTAGCACTAGAGCGGGGAATGGAAGAGAAGTAGCAAACACTATTCCTGCGGAAATTTATCATAAGTCATCAGTAGTTAACCAAGATGTGGACAGTGGTCACCTTGTGGTTCAGTAAGAGTAGGAGAGCTCAGACAGTGGATGATTTTGAGACATGGGTAGATGGTGAAGTTACGCCAACCCTTAATGCATTTGATAATAACGGTGACACTCGTGCCACAGTATTAATCTTTTACGGAAATCGAGTAGATGATATTCGTATTCAAGGAGGGGTGATTAACACTTTGCAAGCACGGATGGGAACTGGTGGTAACAATATGCCTATGCTAGCGTATCCAATACAAGGAACGGTAATAGGGCGTAGTGACACGGCTGGACCACAAGGAAAGGGTTACGGAAATCCCGAAGATCCTATGTTTACTATCGATACTGTTGGGGGTCACGGCGTGGCACACATTGGAAACTTTGAGTTGTACGATTTTCCTAAAGAAGAAATAGCACCAACGCTTAACGCAAAGCGTGCTAAGGACACGCTGGCGTATGAAGATGCCGTTGTTCGTCGCCTTACTCCGCTAGAATGCGAGCGCTTACAAGGATTTCCTGATGGTTGGACGGATAGTCAATCGGACTCTCAACGTTACAAGCAGATGGGAAACGCTGTTGCTGTACCAGTAGTTCAATGGATCATTAATCGTATAGTGGAGGTAAACAATGCAGGACTTGATGCAGAGTCTAAAGGATAAATGTATTGAATTGCACAACGCTGAAGGTATAGAAGCCGTAGATCATTACTTGGATACTCACCATCGGCTCATACCTTGGGAGATGTGTTATGACTGTGACAAAGTTACCCCAAGGGATCCTTTTAGTTTAAAGTGTTTTTTTACAAAGGAAATTCATGAGCAAAAATAATTACGAGTTTTATAATAAACACGGTGAGCGTATCTCCATGTCTAAATGGTGTGAGGAATCCAGTAACCCTCATGCTTTTAGAAAAGAAACAACAGTAAACGGAATCCGTGTCTTAACTAAATGGGCTGGGGTGGATATGCCTGAGTATTTGTGGCTGTCTGCTCGTCAGTTCAATATGAAAGACTGGAAGCCTAGTTCAGTGCCTAAGATTTTTGTTTCTTACGCATGGAACGAGGACAGCGAGATTGTAAAGTCTTGCCGTTATGCAAAGATTGAGTTGGCGTACGCAGGTCACGCAAACTTGGTGCACGAAATGGAACTAAACGACTACGGGGTGTACCATATTCCCGTAACCCAATTGGAGGAAGTAAATGGCTAAAAAAGTAGATGTAAAATTTACTGTAAGTATTGTTAAGAACACTGAAAAAGGTGGAGCATGGTTAGGTCGAGCGCAGATTGCGCGACCAGATCAAGACGTGCTCGTTATGGATGACATTGATGCGTTCTCTAACGCTTCAGCTGCAAAACGATGGGCTAAAACCCTTGTTGCTACATACACGCCACGCAAATCCGTAAAATTTGTAGAAGGAACTGAGCGCGATGAAAAAGATAAGCCAGTTAGTTTTACTGGTAAACTTATTTATAAAGCAGACGCATTTAAATAAAAAATAACCCCCAGCATTAATAACTGATTGTGATCAGTAATGCTGAGGGCTTTTTTATGTTTTTTTATAGTTCAATTAACATTTCGTACAGGCTTTCACGGGTGTCAGGCGCTTCTTTACAAGTGCACCCACCACACCCGCAGGTGTTATCAAGTTGTAGATCAGGGTTCTCTTTCATTGGTTCTCCTTAATTAGTCTAACTTCACATGCATCAGTTGTGCAGTACGCCTCACCAATTGCATCGGCAGCCATACCTGCATACACTCCAGCAAAATCAATCGGCATCAGTTTCATAGTCGCGTCTTCATATTTTTTCGCAGTAATTTGAGTGTAAGGCATCTGCGGATAAGTCTCGTTCCCCATCGGTAAGAAGGAAACGGTTTTGAGTTGTCCGTCAAACATATGTAGGACTGTTCCTACAGCATCCTTTTCAGTCTCTACGTCAAAGGATACTGTTACGGATACTGAGTTGTCTGACCAATGTCGTTGAGCTGTGGCAGCCAATGATGCCTTCTCATAAATTGATACGTCCTTTTCAGAGCGCTTAGCAACAGACTTGATAGGAAAGAACACAACAGATGTTGTTTTAGGCGACTCGCTTGCTTTTTCAACACGGTAGTTAGCCAGTTTAAATAGTGGAAGCATAGGGTCATCATTACTAAAACGAATGGCGCGGTCGAAATACTTTCCACCGGGCGTCCAGTGAACTCCTGGGCTTTCACCGGCTAGGATTGACACAGTTCCCGAAGGTTTAACTGTTGTCATCTTGATTGACTCACGAATACCAAGCCACTCTGAGTAGATACGATCGTAATTCTTAACTGTTTCGTATCCGTTGTCCATCCAGTTGCGCAAAACTGGTAAGCCATTGATATCTGCAAAGTTAGCTACGCCTGACATTGATGTTCCAATGCGACGGTTGCGCTGCATTATTGCGTTTGTTTCTTCCCAGTGTGTTGGGAGTAGCGTTACAGTCTTAGCGTAAAGATAGGCAAACTTAAGTGTGCGCTTGTAATCTTCAATTGAATCGTGACGGTTTAAGTAAGTTTCAACCAAAGTACACATTTCAAATGATTCCAGTGATTGCTCTGCGCATGGGTTGTACCCAGTTACACGCCAGTCTTTATCGTTAGGTGGATCAATTAAACGACCATATTTACGGCTTACATCCATCCACACAACACCGGGCTCGCCGTTGTTAGCGATGCCTTCAACAATTCTTGATAGATCAGCGCCTACAGTTGCTTCAATAGAGTTGTTTGACATCCAAGCCCAACCTGGGCTAGCTGGGTCATATGAGTTGCGCTCTGGAAACACAGCAGCGTTCTTTAAGTTTAGGAAATCCTTGTCATCAATGCGACCAATCAACAACTCTGCGGAACGGCGAACGTTACCTGAAACTACGCACACGCCAATCATGTTGCCAATGTCTGCAATGTCACGACGAGTTAACGTCTGACCTGCGCGACCCTTAAACAATGAGTGAATGTGGTTATGTAATTTTAAGAGTGGTTTGTGTCCTGCGGCTGTTCCTCCGAAGGTTTTGATTGGGGTTCCAAGTGGACGGATCTGGCCGTAATCAAAGCCTGCAATCTTCTGATCTGGTCGGAGGTAAGAATTGATGACTGCTGTGACAGACTCAACCCAGCCTTCTCTAGTGTCTGGAATGACGGTAAGGGTTTCTGGTTCTTTTGGCTCATAGATTGTAAATTCCTTGTCTGCTCCCTTGTCATCGAAGCCAACGCCCACGCCAAGCATGGAGGCTTCCATTAAGAATGCGAATGGTTTTGCTGGATCGTTCTTGGTCATTGATAGTGTGCTAACAAAAGCACAATTTTGTAGTGCGGCAGAGTTCTTCTGCTCATTAACGATTGGGGTTCCCATAACCCATAGTCCGCGACCGGGCGGTGTCCACTTTAGATTAAACAAACGGTCAAAGCCTTCTTTAGCTGAGGCTTGGGCTCGCGAGTCATTCCATGGCAATCGGTTAGTTTTGCAATGATCTTTTTGTAGCGAGTACATCCCGTTAATTACACGTTCGCAAACATCTACCCAAGTCTCCTTAGTACCGTCCTCTTTTAACCGGGAGTAAGTGCGAAGAAAAGTGATCTCTCCTACCGAGTTTCCCGCAGCGTCTGTATAACCCCAAGGAACTTTCTTATCCTTGTAACCAGCTACAAATTCATCTGCTAAACGAAAACTCAAATTCATTATTAATCCTCTTTCGATTGGTTGGAAACGTAATTTTACTAAACCGCACCCTACATTTCACAGAGTGTTAAAGCAATTTTTATGCTTGTAAAGCGTCTGTACAGATTCGCGCATTAAACACGAACATATACGATATGTCTAACCCTCTATTGCGTCTTTAATAATCTGTGTAGTGGTGTCTTCATCAAGCCCTCCATTAGGTATTTCTTTCAAAATATTAGCCTTCTCTCCAAAGATTTGGGACAGTACTCCGGCTGATCCTTGGCGTTCAACGGTCATTCTAATGAACTCTCTTGAGTCATCCAATTCCTTGGTAGTTTTAATCAATTTAAACAACCGATCAATCTCTTGGCTGACATTTGGGTCAGCGTATCCGCCGTTCAGTTCTTCCGCAAATCGCATAAAAGCAACTCTTTGACCCTGCATTTCAATGATTGCGTTAATTAAACTCTTAAGTTGATCTTTAGTCTTTACCTCTACTGGTAATTTAAATGCGCACACTGATTGTGGTTTAAAAGCGGGACAATTTGACGCAACAAAACACGTATCGCATTGTCTTAAACTGGTGTCTCGTGACTGTACTACGGGCACATCTTTAAGTACATCGTTACCTGCGTCATCCTTCTCAATAACAGTCTTAACATCGAATCCAAAGACGGGTAAATTGCCCATATCCCGCGGATCTCGCGGTTGAAGTTTCCGCATCTCAACCCCCAACCTATCCGATATTGCGGGGTTAGTTTCCGCGTAATCGTCACCAGCTGGATCCTCGAAACTATCGTATATGTTCGAGTTATTTCCCACAGTCAACCTCATCTCTAATTGGTCAAATGACCATACTGCTAATTTGCAAAGTTCTTGCGCATCATCTGAAACGATCTTGTCAAAATCTAAACCAGCCTTTTCGTACACAGCCTTGTGGCGTGGGCGGGCTTGCTCTTTCATGCTCTTGGGGTATCGGACAAGCCGTGTACCGTCCCAAACTATCGTCTCACCCCTAGTCATAGGTGATAGCCAAGACAACGTTGAAGCGGTCTCTACAGCCACCTGACGCAGGTTGTCTGGTCGGGCTGTACCCAAAGCATGGAATCGGGTTCCTTCGTTGGTGGTGAGCTTCCTAGCCGTGTTAGACAGCCATACAGCGTCCTCTATAGCCTCGCCCGGTAGCGCAATATCTAAGTACTTTCTCGCCATCTCTTCAAGCCCTCTGTGCCCACTCTCAGGGCTCCAAACAGGCAGAAATTTAGAGGGAGGCACTTCAGACCAAACGGTATCTCTTTGATCTTGTATGAAATCTGGACCCACCTGAAAGTGGGTTAATTCTGTGAAGTAGGTAATTCTATCTAAGTTGTCTATGATGAACTCTTCGTAGTCCGCGGCAAATTCTTCTAGTTCAGTCCTGCCTAAGTCTTGAGTTTTAGGTATTCCTGGGTGAACTAAAATCTCCATGTTTTCTGGAAAGTAGTTCTTTAAAAGGTAAATCTTGGTCTTTGGTAGACCGCGCTTCATCAATCTCCAGTAACTAACGCCCACAGCTCGTGCTCCAGCAGACCCTAAAAGTAGCCTGTTACTTGGGACTTCTGCCCCTAAATAGATAATCTTCATTTACGGGGGTCATCTAAATACATGTCAGCTTGCTTATTCAATTCTGTTTTAATGTCTGACCAACTGCGTCGACCGTCCACTGTGTCTGGGCGATATCTGTGGTCTAAATAGATTGGATCTAGGAATAAAAGTACCCTGAACCCTTGTTCTAATAGTTTAGAGGCTAAATCCGTATTAGAAGTTATTGCGTAATCAATTGGGCCAAGCGAACGGCAGTACTCAGCCTGACGTAGTTCTACGTCATCACCGGGCGCTGGAATGTCGTAATCAACTATGTTATCAATTCGGGCAAGTCTGTTTTCTCGTAGCCAATGCTCTGTTTTTGCTTTGTCTTCGCACAGCAAGATAACTGCATGCTTTTCTTGAATGGTTCTTACAAGACCAAGACCATCTTTAATCGGGGTATTTTTTCTAGACAATACGCCCTCTACGTAAATCAAAACCGCCACAGTTAATGCTCCGTTTTCGTTGTTTTAGTTATTGCGTGTAGCAGCCCGACGAATCAAAGTTGATACATCAGGTAACTCTACCCCATAGGTAGAGGCGGCAAAGTCTTTGTCGGATAAGTCTGCAATTTCTTTTAATTTGCCCAATGCTTGGACTATTCCGGATTCTTTACCGGCTTGCCAACGGTAATTAGCAAAGTCTAAGTACCCAGAACCATCTTCGCTAAACGCGTATTTTCTTCCTTTGTGTATTTCTTCGTAAAGTTCTGATGCTTGTTTAACAGACATACGAAGTGCTCGTTCTGCGTTTATGCGCATTGCCGTGTTGGGAGCATTTGTAATATGAGTTAAAGCGGTTGCGTAACGTGCAATTATGTCTGCTGCTTGGCTTTTATCTTTTTCAATTTTTTTATTCCAAGATGGATCTGTTGGTGCTTCCTCCATTGTTGGTTGTACTAGCCAGTCGTCTGCAATTAACGAATAAGCGGCGTATGGCTTTATCTTTGACAAATCGGTCTGTACGTTAACGTAAAAAGTTAACTCAAACGCGTCCATAAACTTGTCAGTCAAAGGCCACAAATCTGTTCGAAAGCCTTCGTTTAACATGCTTGCAATCTCTTGGTTGCTAAGACCTGTAAATTGTAAGTTAGAACTACGAAACACTTCGTAGTTAATTCCTACCAAACAATCTAAATCTCCTGGAAGCCGTTTTGCTGCCCATTGATGCGACACTCCAGAACCGGCTAGCCAAGCAAACGTCCAAGCGTTTGAGCTTTTGTAAAGGGAATCTAAATAATTAAATAAAACAGTAAGTACGGAACTACGTACGGCTGGGATTAACTTGTTGTTACGAAATAATCGGGGGTCAAGACCAATCTCTGGCTTGCTAAAATAAGATGTATTGGACGGCTCTATGTTTACGGGAACTGCTCGCGCAGATAATGCCTCGTAAAAGTCCATAAGTACAGTCTAAACTATTCGTATTGAATATGGGTGTGTATCTCTCCACCAGAATAAATATCATGTTTGCAAGCAATTTCTATTGCTTTGCGTATTAATTTTTCTACGCCTTCTGGGGACTTGGCTTTTCTGTAGTCGAGCGCTTCCAGTGCTCCCAAGGCAACGTCTCCTCCGCTACCAGAGTAATAAATGCCCCGCTCTTCTCGATCCCACGAGTAGTCGTTGAACACTGGGTAAATAACTCCGCGTATTGAAACTATTAAATTAGAGTCTTGCCAAGCTGCGTCCCCATCATCTTTTGCGTCGTAACCAGCTGCAATAAAAGCTTTACGCATTGACGGAATAAATTTTTTAGTCATAAATACATCAAGGTCTTCATTGACACGTGGCTTAGGAGGTTTCCAACCAAACTGTGTAATGTTTCCACCACGTGAAGCGCCAGAGACTGCAAGTAAAACACCGTTGTTGTCTACAATTTTAGAGGTAGCAAGTTCCATAAAGCGGCCGTCTTCATCAGATGCACGACTGTCGCATCCAATTACCGTCCACCCGTCACCCTGAACCGCAACAAGCGTTGTCATAAGGATTCCCTAATGTAGTTACAGAATGTCTCTATTGGATAAAGCATGCCTCACACCAGCGGTTGCTCGCTCGGTGTCTGTCTGATTTTGGGCTGAAATTTTTGCGGCAGTAAAGCGAGCAACGTCATCTTCTGACAAAAAATCATAAATTTCGCGTGATCCAGTCTTTACGTCAGTACGCGTAGCTGGGCGCTCAATCAAAAACGCCGCGGAAACATCGACGGTGGCTTTCCAAGTGCCGTCTTTGCTTTTAATAATTATAAACGCAGTTTCAGCGTCTGCTTTTACTTTTTCTAAAGTATCAACTTCAACCTCTGGAGTTGTTTCTTCTGTCATTTGTATAGTCCTCTTAATTCGTTGCTCTTCATCATGTTAAAACTTTTAACCGGGCAGAAATCGCACAAATAAAATGACGGAAGTTTTTCTTGCGATAGCCCAGCATCACGACGTTCTTGTTTCATCACATCAATTTTAATTAATTTAGCGCCTGATTTGTAATCAGGGCATTGGCCTTCAGGCTTGTTGTGGGCTTGAAAACAGGTCATAGCATCTGCTGAGTAATTATCTTTTGCTGCGTACACGTCTTCGCCAAGACCCTTACCGCCAAGACCTTCAAGTACCTGAGCATGGATCTTTTTGCGACCTGTGTCGCTTATCCACACAGCAAAGTCAACGTCAAAAAGCACACCTAAGTGTGGTTGGGGGCGTTGGTGTTTATCTAAAGCTAAAGCAAGGTATGGGTTATCACCTTGGTTTTTAATTGGGTAGCGCTCATCAACTGGAATTTCTTCCATTGTGGAGCAGTCTTTACATGCCAAAACAAGGATACGATGTTCATCTTTTTTGTTTGCTAACGTAGAAAGGTCAAGTACCATGACCGAATACTACACTACTCTTTAGGGCGGCTTACATCCTTGTTTAGGGATTTACCGCAACCACTTTCACCGCAGGTGTCTTTGTTGGTTGGGGCAGTTTTGACGCAACCAGAGCCAGTGCAAGGAGTCTCTACGCCACGAGGTGTTCCACGTCCAGAAGCCGACTTTACTGCGTGAAAAGCAGCACGTGAGGCTTCCATTTTTCCGCGGTTATTTGTAGCGGATGCTGAAATAAAATCTGATGAATGCTGAGCCATTGCACGCTCGTGAGGAACGTTTGAGTCCATTCCTGGGGTTGGCATGCCTTCTACTTCTTTGCGCCCGCCTGGAACTTGTTTCCTCATTAAATCGTCAGACTCGTTATAAATAACACGGTTTTTGTTAGCACGGCTAGCTCTTGCAGAAACGTCTTTATCTGCCGCTGAATCTGCGGAATCTTTCATCTCTGACATTACTTACCCTTTTTCTTTACAGGGTTGGAGTCAATCTTAACTACGCCACCCTTTTTGATTGTTTGAGGTTCTTTTACAAACGCGCCACTTTTAATGTTTTTAGCGTGTTCTGTTGAAGCGTTGTTAACTGCTGCTTGGCGAGCAGCATTAGGGGTGTCAAAAGTATCCTGCATGTTCTCAGGATCGGAATAACCACTAGTGCGTGCAGGGCTTAAGCCATAATTTTTTTGCGTCTTTGATCCTGGAATTTCAAAACTAGCAAAGGCTTCGTACTTGTCGTTGTAGCCACGGTCTTTTATTTCGTAACTTCCGCCTTTTACTTTACCTTCGTTATCACCTTGGTATTGGAAGTTATCTTCACCTATGTTACGAAGAGTCTTAACGTGGCTAAGTGGAAACTGTCTTTTATTTGGTTCCATAATTAACGGCCTCCATCTTTATCTGTAGTAACTTCATACTTACCGTCTTGTTCAATAATACCTTTTGCGTGAGCCGCACTTTTGGCGCCCATAGGTGTAACTGAGCCAGACCAACTTCCATCTTTTGCTTTAGCGGTGTGGGTAAACTGAGGGCTTTTAGGAAGCATTATTAGCCCAGTGGGTTAACTTTGTTGGCTTCTTCAGAGTTAATAAAACCATAGTTCATATATGGGTGTAGACCTGAACGGTTCTTAACAACTTCCTGATCGCCCATACCTGCTGCGACTGTTGTGTTTGGACGGCGCTTGCGGTATTTACCGTCTGTTGCGCCCTCGTTCATTTCAGCGTTCTGTGAACGCGCTACTCGTACTGTCATATCATTCGGCCTTTCACTAGTTTGGTACTCTTCCGACGTTTGCAGTTAGGGCATAGTCCGGTTGAATGCATTGCTTCTACTGGGTTCATTGCTAAACCACACTCAGTACATGGCTTAGAGCCGTTGTAATAAGTCTTTTTTAAATTTTGTTGTGTTTCCAACGACAAGTCTATAGCACCAGCCATGCCGTCACCTGTGGAATCTGTCAATAATCCTGGGTCTTTAACCATGTTTTTTAGTATCTATCTGAATCTGGCTCTTGCATGTACTCAATTTCGCCGCCATCTTCCCTAAACCCGGGCTTTTTAGACCCGTGTGTATTTTTTACTATACCTCTAGCGGCAAGTCGGTTAACAACTGGGTCATCACTGTAATCTTGACCTTCATCAAAATCTTTTTTATTGCGTCCCATTACACGGCTCCTAACGTATTTCTGCTGGTTGACTCAGTAGTAGTAGCCTCACCAGAAAAGTCTGTTCTAGTGGCGCTTCGACCAGTTAGCTCAATAATATCTTCGATTCCGTATTCTTTTCGGGTGTAACCATACTTATCTGGAAACATCTCAATCTGAGGCAAACTTGGGCGAACGTACAATTGAATCTCTTCTGAAGTCATTGTGTAGGCTGCCATAGCCTGCTTAATTAAACGCTCGCGGTTGCTACCAAAAGGCCCAATGTAATCCTGTGGTGGTTGGTCATTCCACGGTTTACGGCTGTATACGCCGTCTCCAAAACGTCCTGCCATTATCGATACCTTGGTTTCATAGGTGCCCATTGTTCTGCACGGCGTTTGTTAATCTGACCGGGTGAATCACTTTTAACTGTAGGACCTGCTTTACCATCATTAGGTAGATGTGGAGCTGGAACTAGTTGAATATTATCTGCGTTTTTTTTAGTAAGCGTTGTGCTACCTACTTTAACGCCGCGCATTTGTCTTTTAATCCCACGATCTGCTTCTAGTCCAGATGGATAGTAATAATCGCTTGGATCAATACGTTCTCCACGGTGAACACCGCGTTGGTAAGACCGTTGTCCAATACGGTTTTTAATTCCGTTTAAAACTTTGTCTGATGTACTAGATGGGCGACCGCGATCATCGCGTCGTGAACGAATTGTTCCTAAGTAACCATCTGGATATTCTGCGGACGGTTGACGTCCAGTACCCATACGTGACTCATCCATCTCAGAACGAGCAACGGGAACGCCACCTCCACCATATGTGGTGTTGGTGCCATACATACCGCCAGCGCCAAGATTTTGTATGTTCTGATGCAGATTAGGCATGACTACATTATAGGCTAGCGAAACCCGCCAAGTACTACTAACTCGCGTCGTGCATCAAAACCTTCTCCAACAACCAATGAAGTAATTCCTGGGTAGGATTCAAGTCCTGACTTATCTCTAAACCAACCTGAGCCGTTATCCATAGCAGGGTTTTGGATGAATAAACGCTTTCCAACGCTTCGTACATCGTAGTGGTGCAGGTGTCCTACGTTAAGAATATCGGCGTTTGCTACCGAACAACGACCCATTACTTGACCAGACCACCATTTGACCATATCTCGCCCTTGGTGACCGTGTGCCATTCCGTAAAGCGTTCCACTTAAGTTAACGGCTAAGGTGCTGTCATCTTTGGCTGGGTAACGAAACTCAACACGATCTTTAAGAAAATCATTTTCTAAACAAGCGTCTTCAACTGCACGAACAATCTCAATCTGCCATGAATCTTCTGGGCGACTTACAAGGAACCGCTGTACTTCATCGTGGTTTCCGGGCACTACTGGAACAATAATCTTTGTAGCGTAAGGTGACATTGCTTTAATTTGAGCCATCAAAATGCGACGACCAACCTGCACTTGCTGAGCAACGCCAATATCGTGGCGACCCATTACTTTACCTTTTTGGCTAGTCATACCTTCAATGCAGTCACCTAACTGTGGCAATGCAATTTGGCTAATTTTATATTTTTTTTGCAAAAACTTATGTTGATCAACCGCTTCGTTAAATGAACGAAGTACTCGATCAACGATAGCTGGAGTGTCATCTTTACCATACTGAGTGTCGCCTATGCTGTACACAGCAGTCAAGTCGCCCTCAAAATCAATAGAACTTTTTGGTTTCCAATTGGTTATTGATGCAATAAGTTTTTCTGCATCATAATCTTTTTCTAAACTTGACCTAACTGGTACCACGTTTACACGAAATGATTCTAACCATTCTCCGTCGTAGCGTTGCCAACGTGAACGGCGGTGGGAAATAACCGCCCACTCTGCTGGATCTAAGTTTGCTTCTCTTAAAATTTCTTCTGCGCCTGGTGTGTTGCCATCAGGTCTTGGTGTTGATACTACAAATCCGCCGTCGGTTCCAATTTCAGAACGTGGTCGCCATGCGTCTGGGATGTCTTTCGTAATGTTGTCAGAGCCTTCAATACCTGCTTTTACAAATTCGTTAAATTCATCTTTTAGAGCCACATGAGCACCATTTATTTCTGTGATGTTTAAATGAAGTTAGGCCAGGAAACATATCAGCATTTGCTGATAAAAACCTATGTAAACTTGCTGTTGACGCGTTATCGTTTAGTAACAACTCATTAAAATCTTGTAAAAATGCTTCGTCTTTTGTTGATAAAAACTTAGCAACAGAACAGTACCCTTTAGCGTTTGGTGGGGTTTTTTCCATACCCATATTTAATCACACTCGTGTAATTAACACAAAACGATGAGATGAAAAAGCCCCCCTTTTGCGGTAGAGGGCAAACCGCCTAATTTATAATTAGGATTGAGTGTCTATACCAGCTCTGAAGTTTGGAGCCGTACGCTTAACAGCGGCTTGGAACAAGCGACCATTTCCTTGCGTTTCTCCGGCTTCTGCTGACTTGTACGCAGGCATGTGTGCCTTAATACCACCGTATGTTGCAGCGCCAGTGGCGGTTACAAATTTACGGGAAGGCTTTGCCTGTACGTAAGGATCGGTTCCGCCTTTAGCGTTACCTACCTTCTTCATTAACTTGCCCACTTTAGGTGTAGTAACACGTGGATGTGCTCCAGTGTGGTTTCCACCATCAGTTGATGATGGGGCAATTGGGTTTGAGTTCTTTGTTGAATCTGGTTTCATTGTATGTCCTTCGGCCAAAGGTTGGAAAAATTAAATGTATCAGTATTAATTGGTTTTTACTTCGAATACGATGGCAGAAATCTGTCCATCGTGGCTTTCAATAGTTGAAAACCCAGGGACGCAGATTAAATCAATGCCTCGTGGGGCTGTGTAGCCTCTAGCGATAGCAATTGCCTTTACTGCTTGGTTTACTGCTCCTGCGCCAATAGCTCTGATCTTGCAACCACGTGTTTCATAAACACTGTGGGCAATAGCAGATGCTACTGATTGCGGGTTGGATCCAGCGCTTACGCGAAGGATATGTTCTTCTGTAGTCATTTAGTGCACCTCGGGGTTACGTGTAGTGGCTCTCCCTACATAAATTATGAGGCTAAATAGGTCAGGTGTAAGGCTAAATCTGGTTGTCTATTGGGGTGGGAGCCGTAGCCTTTGTGCCACATAGATAGCACTCCATATCAAGCATGTACAGCGATATCTCCCCATCTTCAAACATTGCCTTTACATTCCACAAAGTAGATCCGCAAACACAGACTTCTAAAGGCCTGTCTTTATCTCTTAAATCAAACATTAAAACCACTTATCCTTAAAATCATCTATAAGTTTGCGGTTTTTCTCTATTTCTTGTTCAATTAAAAGTTGTTCTTCTTCAGACATTTGGCTTTTGTTTTTTTCGTAAAACTCTAAACCTACTCGAAAGTTTTTTTCAAACATGGTTATTTGAGCATTCCTGCGTTGTTTAACAAACTCTTCTGCTTCGGCTTTGCGTGCTGCTCTTTTATCCTGTGTTTTACTCATTGACCGCCCTACCTTCCACCTTTAAGCTGAATAGAAAAGTTTGAAAACTTACGTACAGACTCTTTGCCGCAAGAACAAAGCACTGCTCGTTCCGGACAGTCAGCAATTGGAAAGAAGTGCTCTGAGTCCTCTTTACAATGAGGGCACTTATACTCATAAGTAGGCATTATTTTTCTCGATTTTCTGCGGTTTGCAGTTTTTTATATATTTCTTTTTCATACGCCATGTTACCTTTTCCTGAAACAATGTGCGCTAAACCGTATGAGTCTGCTGCGTTATCGTCTGGAAACTCAACTCCCCATTTTTTATACACCTGAAGTAACATTTGATTTTTTTGAACACCGTTACCGCGACCAGTTACGTATTTTTTTAAACTTGTTGGGGGTACGAGCATAGGGTCTTTTCCGTTGCCTATTTTTGCGATGCTGTGCAAAGTTAGTTTTACAACACCACCTAATTCGCCTAACTTGTTAGCCATAATAGATCCGTAAGCGTAACCCTCCATAGCAACGTCTTGAACAAAACAACACTCTGTTGCTTTGTACAGAGTTTCTTGTAAGTGAGCCTGAACCTCTTCTAAACGTTGCCCACCAGCGGAATCAAACTTTGCAACAGTTGTTTCGTACGAGCCATCTTCTCCAAGAACGGTTATAGCAAATCCACTATACGACTGGTCTATTCCTACCCAACAGTTAGTTTTGTAAGTTACGCCTTCACCAAAAGTTTTAAGTCTCATGTAAACATCCGATTGCCACGAGTAGCTTGGTTTGATCCTGATGTACGTCTTGTTAACTCTCGGCTTACTAACTGAGTGCTTCTATCAATGTTGTTAACCAGTACTTCAATTAATTTGCGGTAAGCGTATTTTGCAGATAAACCTTCACGAAGGTATGTGATGTCTGGGTCTGAAGCCATTCGTGCTTTAATGAGGGTGACGGTATCTTTTTTGTTTTCTTCATACGAAAGTATGTATTTCTTGCTTTCGGCTAAATCTAAGTCTTGTTCTGCATTTTTTTCGTCTATTACAGAGCATGCGTATTGAGCGGATAAAAAGTTTGCGTAAGCAGTTAACTTACTAAACAACTGCATTAAACCTTCATCGTCTAATTCAGTAATATCTTCTGGTACTTCAGGTAGCTTTAATTCCATTTTTGTTTGAAATTGAAACCCCTGCGTTTGTAAAGACTCAATTACCGTTTGACTGGTACCAGCATTAATTGCTAGTTGGCTCACCGTTGTTCTCCTCTATGTAATGGCTGCATTTTTTACACCCTGCCGCACCATTAATATTACAGATGGGTGGGGTACCCTTGTCAACTGCTGCAATTATATTAGCGGCAGCCTCAAACAAATCTGATACTCCAAAATCACTTTTTCTAACTACAAACTCTTTAATTTCGTGAAGCCCCTTAGCCTCGTAAATAAGAATGGCTTCTTGGGGATGATCCGGTAACTGCATAAATTCCATTAATTTCATATAAATTTGAGCTTGCATAATATGCTCAAGAAAAGGCGCTTTTATGCTTTCCCACATTTTTTTAAAATCATTATCGTTATCGTAAGCAAGTTCTGGGGCGTACCAACGAATGCTGCCCTCTCCAATAGTTTTAATTTCAAGGAGCATCGGCCCATCAAAACCCACAAGCCACCCATCCGCTTTGCCTGAAATACGCAAGGGCTCATGCATAACTGGAACTTCGTTATATTTAGTATGGCAATCGTCTTGTGCGTGGTCGCTGTTTAACCCAAACCATTCTAAGTTATGGGTGTGGCAGTACCAAAGACCTTTAATCTGATCCATCTCTTTAAACCAAGACTGCCACAAATCATGCGCAGCGTGACCAGTTCCAAATATTAACGCTTTACGAAGACTCATAACTTCTGGTTTTGGGAGTTCTCCTTTTAACCAAAAGTACTGGGCTCTATGGCACCAGCTTGATGAAGCCATTTCCGATGGGTGAATAACGGTTGTTGATCTATTGTCTTTTGGTTTAGAAATAATGTGTCGCTCTACCGCCCCAATAACTCTGGTGCTCTTGTCAGTTTTTAAAAATGCTTTCAATGCACCAGTTGGTTTCACTTTTTGCGTACCCATTCCTCTAATGTTTTTCCGTGTTTAGCCGCTTTACGCTTTAGAGCATTTCGCTCACGATGCGATAGACCGCCCCATATTCCATGTTGTTCATCGTTTTGTTCAGAGTAGAGCAAACACTCTAACCTCACGGGACATTCTGCCTTACCATCTTTGCCAAAGCAAACTGACTTTGCTTGGTCGGCAATTGTTTTGTATTTGTTTTTGTCTCTAGGCGGGAACCAATAATCGGTCGCTGGACTGTCGCACATACCTCGGCATTTTGCTTGGTATCGCCACTTCTCTACACCTTCGTCTTCGTACAAGAGCACTCCTGAAGTTTTTGGCGCTGCTCTAGAAAATCGTCCTCTAACTGCATTATGTAATCTTCACCATTAAGATGAAAGCCGAGGACAGGCATACGACCGTCAAGAATTGCTTCTGTGACAATCTTTTCTAGAACCGCGGCCTTGATGGTCACGGATGCTTTGCCAGTCCACTTATGCTCTACAAGCAAATCTTTGGATCTAACATCGCCTTTGCGACTCCAAAATGCTCCGCTGGCAGCAGTGCGCTGACCATCAATAGCTTTTGCAAGTCTATCCTCATGCTTCCTTGACTCTTTTTGTCCTTTACTCTTCGTCATCTTCTGGTTCTACAACGTACTTAGAGCCAGCCTTAACGGTTTCGAGAACATCCTTCTCCAAGGTTTCACGCAAGTCGATCTCTTCTTTAATAGAAGTAACCATAGCATCTGCGCCTTGCCATTGCCTTTGCTCTCCGTTAAACGTGTAACGGTAATAGGCACCGGCTCGAATAATAACCTTGTTAATAATGCCTAAAGCAACAATTTCTTTAGCAAAATCAAACTCTCCAGCTGGGACAGTGCCTCCATCAGAAAAGTAAAAGTCTAAGTAAGCAACCTGTGAGGGTGGGGCAGACTTGTTCTTAAGGGTTCTGGCTTTGATAGTCTGTCCTACACGACGCTTAGACTCACCTGTGCCTACTTCAATCCAGTCATCGCGTTTAATATCAACTCGGGTAAAGAAAGCGTAGTTCTTGCCTTTTCCACCGGGCGTTGTACGAGGATCGCCATACATAACTCCTACTTTGTCACGCCACTGATTAATCATAAGACCAATAAATGGGCGCTCTTCTTCAATAAGACTTCTCTTAGATGCTTTGCCAACCTTACGAAAAAACTTGTTGGTCATAAGCGCTCCACGACCTACTGTGAATTCTTCCATTTCTTTTTGGTCTTCTGCACTAGGTACGAGAGCAGGAAGGGAGTCAATAACAATGCAATCGACAGCCTTGCTTTCAATGATTTGAATAACCGCTTCATACACTTCCTCCATAATATTTGACTCAATAATAAACAAACGTGACACATCTACTCCGCAAAGTTCTGCGTATGAAGGTACCCATTGTTCAGCAGCAACCCACACAGCCGTCCAATCTGGGTTTTTTTGTTGATTAGCAGAAATGGTTTTAAAAGCAATAGCAGTCTTACCGTTAGATTCTTCTCCAACAATTTCATGCCATTGGTTAATAGGCCACCCACCGCCAAGGGCAACATCAAGTGCTAATGACCCTGTTGTAAAACGTTCAGATAAATCTCTGATGTCAGAGCCAATAACAATAGTGTCTTGACCAAACTTTTTATTTAGTTTTGCTACAACTTTTAACAGATCCGAATTGAGTGCCACTTTAATCATTACCCTAACTTTCCAATAATTGTTGTTGGGTTCCATCCGCCAGTTGCAACTTGAATTGCGGCTTGAGGTGGACCTGAAGCTTGTGGACCACCAGAAATACCTTTACCCATACCGCTACCACTTTGAACAATTGGGTAACCGCAGTCATAACAACGTGCTCTTGTTCCTTCAATTGATCCGTAGTTTCCGCTACCGCAACCTGGACAACGTGATGCGTTTGCTGATGCTGTAGGTCTAACACCTTGTCGTTGAAACGATGGTGCAACGCTTGGTGGAGCCGAAGACATCGGAATTTGCGAAGGTGCGATTGGCATTTCTTGACGCGTACTTGGGGTTTGCGGTTGACCTATTTTGTTTGCCCACCAATTGCTACTCATACGATATGTCTCCTTCTGTTGTGTCTGTGCTGATAATACCCAATTCTAAGCCAGATGCAAAAGCGGATAAAAGGGCCGAATGACTTACTTGTCGGTATAGCTCTTCAATATGGGTTCTTTCAACGCTTAAGTCGTCTGCTTCCAATTGACCGCTAGTTATGTAGTGATCAAATTGTAAAGCAGCAATACTTCTTGCATTAATCTCTGTAATAGTTTCTATAAAAGGCATTAAAGGCATAACTTTAAGTAAACGTTGGTCGCTGTCTTCTTCTTCTTTTTCGTCCCCTTCAACGCTAACTGGAAGCATTCCAATTAATGTAGATAATTTATTGGGGTCTTCTAAACCAGCGTCATAAAAGTACCAGCGAGCAATTACAGCCATTGGGATATCAACAGGAAACTGCCCTGATACAGGCTCTTTCTTTTTCCAAAACTTACGCATTATTTTGCCTCTCCCCAACGTTCTACAACTGTAATGTCAGCAATTAAAGGAATGTCTAATAAATGAATATCTTCCATTGCGGTTCTAATTGCAGACTGTGTTTCCTCAACCAAATGGTCTGGAGTAAGGGTCACCAATTCATCGTGAACTGTAAGGATTAGTTTAGCCTCTTTTGGAATAAGTGCGTGTGCTCGAACCATAGCTAGCTTAATGATGTCAGCAGCAGAGCCCTGGATCTTGGTGTTAAAGGCTTGGCGTTCTGCGCCAGCCCTGTCAGATTTATCAGAGGAGTTCATCTTTGGTAAATACCGGCGCCTTCCTAAAATAGTTGTCACATAAGGAATAGGCTTTTCTTTGTTTCCTAATTTTTTAGTCGAAACTAAGACTTTAAACTTATAAGAGTTAATGGAAGGAAATCTGTCGGAAAAACGTTCTAACAGGTCTTTAGCCTCTTGTTTAGTACAACCAATGGAACGAGCAATCTTTTCGGGCCCAACACCATAAGACATAGCAAGAACAAGAACTTTTCCAGCCTTGCGGTCTACGCCCATCTCGTTTCCTACGGTTGTATATATATCTCCATTGTTCGTGTAGTTTTCAAGCATAATAGGATCTTTGGAAAAAGACGCAATAACTCTTGGCTCAATCTGTGAATAGTCAGCAACTACAAATTTATGACCTTCGGGAGCCCTAAACAAATTACGAATAGCCTTGCCGTGAGCGGTGTGTGTCGCGGGAACGTTTTGCAAATTAGGGTTACGACTAGAAAAACGACCAGTTTCGGCGCCGTGTTGAATAAAATCACAGTGAATACGACCAGAAATTAACAGACTATCCTTGTGCTCTACCCGTACTTTTCCAGCATTTGTTCGAGTTACTTCTCCGCCTAGGTAAGGAACTACGTAAGTAGTATGAAGTTTGTTTAAGTCTGTGTATGTTAACAACGCGTCAACTAAAGGGTCTTGACCTCTATACGCCTCAAGAGCCTCAGCTGATACAGAGTCTCCGCCTTTTGCCGTAATAATCTTAGGCTTAAGACCGCGACCGCCTTGTGATTTAGAGCCATACAAAATATTTTGTTTATCGGAGTTTGAGTTGATATTAAACTGTTGCCCAGCAACTTTAAATATCTCTGCCTTTGCTGTTTCAATATCTTCTTTTAGTCGGGCATCTAACGCCTCTAAAGCAACCATATCAATGGGTGCTCCAGTTAATTTCATATCGCAAAGAACTTTAAGAACATCCATCTCTAATTTCATAACCCCTGTTACTTGACTATCTTCAAGTTTTTTAACAAGGATCTTCCATAAAAGAAAAGTGTATTTAGCGTCTAGATAAGCGTACTTAGCCACCTCATTAAACGAATAAACCTCAACTTGAGCGCCTACGCCCTTTTCCATTACAAACCCAATCTCTCGTTTAAGACAATCGGCTAAACCACACTTATTCTTGTTTCGGTTGTCGTACAAAAAAGAAGCAACCATAGTGTCAAAATACGGACCTATTGGGTAGTTGTTGCCGTAGTACTTAGCAACGGAGGTGAGATCAAAAACTAAATTGTGACCAATTTTTAAAATTGTTTCACTAAACATAAGAGGTTTAAGGGAAGAAAAAACCTCTGCTGGAAATAATTGTAAGGGCGCATCAGTAAAAATTTTAGTAGATTTTTTAGCATCACGTGAGTAGTCACTTGGTCTAGCGGGTAACCCTTGCTCTACGCGTTTTTCTCCTTGCCCGGTAAGTGGGTATAAAACGTCTACTAACTCACCATTAGGATGACCCATGGGAATAACATCGCAACGACCATGAGTAGCAAAAGTAATCCAGAGAACTTCATTAACAGGAGTATCACCTCTACGGTCTCCGACCGTCTCAACGTCAAAAGCAAACGAATCTTGTTCAAGGTAGTAGGCAACCATTTCATCTAGTTGATCGTTAGTAACAATAATATTCATAGCGTCCCCTAAAAGCTAGAAAGCGCTGGGGGGATCATCCAGCGCCTCCTAGACATCTGTTAGTTAAATAAGGCCCTTTGCAACTTCAAGTAGTGCGGCGTAGCTATCCTCACGAATAGCATCACGTTCGAACGGTTTAAAGTCAGCAATTGCTGCCTCTACCTCTTCAGGGTTTAAACCCCAGTCTTCTTGAAGATCGCGTGCCTTAACTGCCATTAAGTTATATACAGTTTGCTGTTTAATACCAGTACGGCTCAATGCCCAATAACTCTTGGTAAGAGGACCTTGTGGTGAAAATTCAGCAGCGTGCAGTGTCTTGTAAAGACGTGGAGTCGCGATAAGAATTTGTCGTTGGTACGGCTTAACAGTCAGGCTCACAATAGAAAAAGCACGCTTAACTTCAGGCTTGCTACCTAGTAGTGAAGCTAGCGGGTCTTCTGGACCGCTACCGTCCCAAATGTAAGAGCGTCGACCTTCAGTCTTTTCTTTAAGAAAATGCTGACGGTAATTAGCAAATGGACCAGCAGTATCGATAAAACGAATTAGCTGGAATGATTCAGAGTGCTTGTACTCCGTTGGAAATTCTGTTGGAGTTGTAACGAGTTGTTCAGCAGCATCCCATCCTGATTGGACGGCAGTTGATGTTGTTGTTTGAGTTGGACGATCTTCCACTGAGAAAGACTCGTCGATTGCTTGTCCGTATGTCGATGCATCCGGTGTTGATGTGTTTACGCCCATGGGCGGTATTCTCCTTTTCGCAGTTGTTTGCAGTTTGTTAAGCAGTTTCCTCGGCTAAAGATTTCTCCCAAGCTTCGGCTATTTCGTCAGTGACCTTGCGGTACTTCTCCCAGTTTATACGCTTCACGTGTAAAACGCCAAACTTAGTAAATATTGCTACCGCTGATTCGATCATTGATTTGCTGTACAAGCGCCTACCTTGTCGTTCCTCACCGTTTTTGTCAACCGTAGTTGGCAAACGGTAAGGAGATGTTGGCAAGTGCCCTTCGCTCATCCATAGTTTTAAAGTAATAACTGGGCGACCTAACGCTTTTGCTATTGCACCTATAGTGAACAAATCTAGTTCTTTTCCGTTAGGCATAACAGTTGGTCGAGGATGTGAATCCCACTCAACTTGCTTAACTTCTTTTATTTTTTCTTCACGACGTTTGCGTTTACTACCTGGATAAGTAATATCTGCAAAAGTTTGCTCAATAAAATCTTCTGTCATAGTAGGAACGCGTAAGATACCTTTGCTGGGAACATTGCATCAATATCTTCTTCTGATAATTGACCTTTGTAAAACGCAGCCATAATTGCATCTTCGCTAACGGTTGGAACCATAACAATGCAATCGTCTTTAATACCACGCTCTTCCAGCAATTTATCTGCTGTTTCCATGTTAAGTGATTTAGAAACTCGACGTTGGTTTGTAACAGTAATATTTTCGTCAAGTTCTAGTGTGATGTGCCCGCGACCGTCTACTTCACCAAGCTCTTGTACGGCTTCGTTAAGACGCTTTTTAATTTCGGATTGGCGGTCGGTTAAAAACTTAATTTGATCTTTAAGATCAATATATTGTTTTGCCTCATTGGTAAGGCTTTTTTTGTCTGACATTTAGTCCCCTTAGTTTGTAGTGAGAAACTACACCTTACAGGGGGGCACTGACAAATCGAGGAAGACGCGCCGATTACTCGGGTTTTAAATAATCCTCAAGAGCAGCGATAATGATGCTGGTAACGGTGACCCCTTGAGAGGCAGCACGCTTTTGAACGGGTAACCAGAGGTCATCAGGTACTCGGATCGTGCGTGTTGGGGTCTTCGGTGCGTTAGGCATCCATCTAGTTTACACGGATTTAAGCATCAAGAACTGGTTTAGGCTCTTTAGGCTGAAATCTATACCGCCAGCCTCATTTATGCCCTCACCGTCGATTACGGCGCTTGCTACGGCGTTTTTATGCTGAAGCATTTCGTGTTGTCGAATTTCAATAGACCCTTCAATTAAAAAGTCTTGGATGACTATAGAAGGCCATTTTGAGGAGGCTCGCATGATTCTTCCGTTGCGTTGAGTAGCCCCACCGCTACTCCAAGGCAAATCGTAATTAACAAGAAGGTTAGCCGCAGGAAGGTCGACTCCGTATCCACCAGCATCAGAGCTAACGAGGACACGCACAGCAGGGTCAGTGTTAAGCGCAATCTTATTTCGTTCTTTGGTTTTAGCATCTAATCTCCCAGTATAAGTTCTGCATCCATACTGTGCCAGCGCTTCGGCTAACTTATCTGTCATATCTACGTATGTAGCAAATATAACAACTTTGTTTGCTTCGTCTTGATCTAAGAATTCTTTTACGTACTGCAACAACGCGGTTAGTTTAGCGGAGTTATCTACTCCATCTAAATAACCAGCCTCAACTAACTCGTTAGCGTATGCAGATCCTTCTCCTACAACGGTTTTGTATTTTAATGCGCTGGTGCGTAGTAAGTCTGGGTGAGAACAAAGCATCTTTAAACATCCAACTTTAGACATAATTTTTCCGCGCCATTCGTTTTCTTCATAACTACCCGTGCCGTTTTGAACTCCGTAGTGAGCAAACACGTTGAAGTTAGCGCCAAACAACACAGCTGCTTCCGCTAAATCGTTTAATAAGTCTTTTCTAATTCTTTCGTAAAGTCTAGCGCTTCGCCGATCGAGCGTGATAAATAACGGCTCATTATGTATGGAATCTGGTAAGTGCGGCGCAACATCAGGATCTTTTTGCGACTTTCTAACACTTGATTCTTTAAGGCGCTCATGTAAAGTAGGCAAATTGCGATAACGCTGAACTCCACCCCAATTATTACGAACAATAAATGCTGAGTCAAAAATATCAAACCTTCCTAGTACGGAGTCATCTACAAACTGCATAATGCTAAACAACTCTTCTGGTTTTCCATTTTCTATGGGAGTTCCTGTTAAAGCAAATTTAAACGGAGCGTTAGCCATACGTTTAACGGCTTTAGATCGTTTGGATTTAAACGATTTAATAGCCGTGGCTTCATCGCAAACAATAAAACCTCTGGGTAGTTTTTTTACTAAATCCCAGTCATTAACAATTTGCTCGTAGTTCATAATTACGTAGTCAACGCCTGACTTGCGCCAATCGTAGGCTTCTTGATATTGCTTAAGACGTTGTTTTGGTGTGCCATCTATTACTAAAGACTTTGAGGTTCCTTCAGTAAACTTGTCAATCTGGTTAGCCCATTGGTACTTAAGGCTAGAAAGACAGATAACCATCCCAGGCTCCAGGATTGAACCGCTATCCATTAGCTGTTCGAGCGCTGCAATTGTTAATACTGTTTTTCCGAGCCCCAAATCATATGCCACTAAAACCTTATGGCGGTCAATCATTTTTTCAACAGCCTCTGGTTGATACGGTAGTAGCGTCCCTTTAAACGTCATAGTGGTATGTCGTTCACCTTATCTTTAGACCAATGGATATAAGACCTAACATACACAACGGCATACGCTAGAGCGCTAAATATAAATCCGTATTGACGGGTAGTCAAAGCGTAGGTTATCCAAAGAATTTCGTTAAATAAAAGAACGTGCCAACCCCAAATAGTTTTGCGACCAACAAAGTAAATTCCGGCTACACCGATTACGGCTAGTAGCCACGACCAATACTGCATCACTTGTAGGCTCTCATTCTTGTATTAATTAGTACTTCTAAATCTTCTACACTTCCGTTATTAACAAATATTTGATCAACTTTGTACCCATCAAGTTCTGTTTCTGAAACATGTTCGTTTACAGCGGTATTCCCAAGACGTTTAATACGCCAAATTTGACCTTTAAAAGTTTGAATCCACTCAGCTTCGTTTTCAAACCTAACATCTGAAACAACAACTTTATCTTGTGGGGCTACATCAGAAAGGGATTCGTAGATCCAAAACGAATCTCCAAAAATCTTTCTTGCTCCAATACCAAGGTCTTGAAGTAGTCTTCGTATTTCTGGGTAATCAACTTTTGCTTTGTCCCAACCATAAGAATCTACAATGTCTTGTAAACGGTAGTTAATAACGCTGGTCCCATAACCTTTTGAAATTAATGGGTCGGTTTCGTACAAAAGATTTTTAATAGGGTCAGCAAAAGCAACTCTTTTGTAGCCGTGTTTTTCAACAAGAATATTGGCAACAGTGTCTTTTCCAGATTGGGCGTACCCACTTAATCCAATAATCATTTATTCCCCCTAGAAATTTCTGCACATTCATACGCTGCCTTTTGCATAGTTTTCTCTTGAGTCTTTGCATAAGCCTCTATATCTTTGGCTATCTCCTCGCGCAACTCTTTCTCAAATTGTATGATTTCGATGTCAATCATTCCCCACCTCCTTTAGTGCGCTAAGGTTCCGAAAACTTAACACTCCTTGTGTTAGGTTTTTCATTCCCCCACCTCGGTCTTTGCTGGATAATGCACAACGGTTGGTTTTAAGTAGGTTCCCAATTGATAATTCAGACTTTCTTCTTTTGGATAATCACATACTGGATAATTCAACGCAAGACTCCACTTTTTCTTGAGTTTTTTGTTACGAGTAGCAAAGTAGACATAGCGATGTTTTGCAGTACGGATTTGCCTTAGGTCTGATTCTTTATTTCCGTGTCTTGAGTGCCCACCTGGATTATGAAACTCTAAACGCTTTTTTGTTTTGCCTGTATAAACAAAATTAGTTGCCTGATAGATGTAGCCATTGTGGTTGGCACCCGAGTCAGCGTAAGAAACGACTATCAAATCTTTGTCCCAAGATAATCTACGAAGTGTAGCGGCTATAAAACTAGATAATGGCTCCGTCAAATCATCTTCTCGGCATAAGCGGTTCAACTCATAGACATTTGGAGAATTTTCTTTCCCACAAATACCTTCGCAAAGTTTATTATTTGCAGGTTTGCCATAGGTGACTACGGCCTTAAGTTGTTTATCTATAACCCAACCAAAAGCCCACGAAATAGGGGGCTTGCGGCCTGAGTAGTGTCTAGGAAGCAAAAACTCTATAGCCTCCTTGCTTGTTAAAGTTACGATATTGCCCCGCATTCTCATTCCTTAACCTCTCCCAATGTGCGGGTTGTTTCAATGGCTTCTATGCAATCAACTTCCGTGTCTAACTCGATTGCTGTTGATTTATTGCCAATCCAATCTGGATTTAGTTTGTCAAGAAATGACCCTTGGTGAAGAGTTACATCTATTCTTTCGTTGCTCATTCCTTTACTTCTCTAATTGGTCGGCATTTGAAACAATAAAAGTCAGGTTCGGAATCAGGTGGACAGTACGAGTATGGGTCATAGTGGTACT
>Ga0105051_10001726_pt1 | contig 29264 bp, 22 predicted proteins | sample FRY02_FD_78383 | JGI IMG/M metagenome (GOLD analysis project Ga0105051, IMG submission 78383) | Freshwater microbial communities from Lake Fryxell liftoff mats and glacier meltwater in Antarctica - FRY-02 (megahit assembly) | ecosystem: Environmental > Aquatic > Freshwater > Ice > Glacier... | reverse complement strand
GTTTCAATTTTGTCGTCGTGAGTTGTATTTCCTTCTCCATAAACTATAAAAACATCATGATTCATGGCGTCATATGTTTTGTTTTGATAAACTCCCGCACCATTATAATCCAGAGCGGTTATTTTCCCTTTAATATTTGATGAACCTCCAGAACCTTCCACTTTTTTACAAGATGAAATCAATAGGCTTAGCAGAATAATAAATGTGAAAAGGAGTTTCTTAGAATACATACTATAAAATTATTAATTTAATATTGGCTGAAAATTATGGTATAAATTTAAAATTATTTTTGAAATCCTGTTTTATTAATTGAATATTGTGGATGATTCACAAAGTTTTAACAGCATTAATGAGTTATTTTATCAGTAAATTCCATCCACAAAGCTATATTAATTCTCGTATAGACTAAGAATTAGAATATTTATTTCAGAAAGCGAATCAATTTTCTTAATTTTCCAGTAATATTTATTTAATTATCAGAGATAAAACTATGAAAACGAGCCTCCTTATTTCCACCTTTTTTTTATCATGTACCGCCTTTACTCAGTTATTTATAAACGAATACTCCTGCTCAAATTTGAACGGACCGACGGATGCTTTTGGCAATCGAGAGGATTGGATGGAAATTTATAATGGTTCTGCAACAGCTGTGGATCTGACGGGATATTTTTTATCAGACAAGGCTTCTAATGTTACTAAGTGGTTGGTTCCGAGTGGCAATGTGCCAGCAAATGGCTACACCATAGTTTATTTCTCTAAGAGAAATTTAGTTCAAGCGGGACAATTACACCCTAATTTTGCATTAAGTCAAACACTAAATGAATGGATAATCCTTTCGGATCCTTTGGCAAATGTAGTAGATTCATTGAAAATGAGATTTTTAACAAAAGCGAATAATTCTTATGGAAGAGCGAGTAATGGCTCCAGTACTTGGAGTTTGTTCACAAGTCCTACTCCTAATGCGGCAAATACCGGTGGAGTAAATTATTATACAGCAAAGCCAACAATGAGTTTGCCGCCAGGTTTTTATAATAGCACTCAGACAGTCAGTATTTCGTGCCCAAACCCTTCTGCAACTATCAGATATACTGTAAATGGAGCGGATGTTACAGCTACATCAGCTTTATATTCAGGGCCAATTGCGATCTCTTCGACTACGGTGTTGCGGACAGCGGCATTTAGTTCAGATCTGCCTAGTTTTATGGAAACGAATACCTATTTCATCAATGTGAACCATGGTCTTCCTGTTGTGTCCGTTTGTAGTCAATCAGTCTACAATTTAATAGCAAATGGTAATCAAGGAGGCCCAGAAAAAGTTGGCCATTTTGAACTTTTTGAACAGGATAAAAGTTTCAAGGACGAAGGTCAAGGAAATTTTAATAAACACGGAAATGATTCATGGGCTTATGCGCAAAGAGGTTTCGATTTTATTATGCGCGATGAAATGGGCTATAACAACGAAATCCATCATAAAATATTCCAAGAAAAAACAAGAGAAGATTTTCAACGTTTGATTTTGAAACCAGCTGCAAATGATAATTATCCTTTTGAAAATGGAGCTCATATTCGTGATGCGTTTGCACATACTTTATCTCTTCGTGCAGATTTGCGTTTGGAAGTAAGAACATGGCGACCATGTATTGTTTATTTGAATGGGGAGTATTGGGGAGTATATGAAATTCGTGAAAAAGCGGATGATAGTGATTTTACAGATTATTATTTTAATCAGGATAAATTTAATTTACAATATTTAAAAACTTGGGGAGGGACTTGGCAAGAATATGGTGCTCCAAATGCTCTTCCTGCTTGGGATAATTTAACGGCATATGTGGCAGCCAATAATATGGGCGTACCAGCAAATTTTAATTATGTCGACAGCTTACTGAATTGGAAATCTTTAGTGGATTATTTCGTGTTTAATTCTTACATCGTTTCTCAGGATTGGTTAAATTGGAATACGGCATGGTTTCGAGGCATGAATCCGGTTGGAGATAAAAAGAAATGGCGCTATACTTTGTGGGATATGGACGCTACCTTTGGTCATTATATTAATTACACCGGAATCCCTGACCCAAGTGCAAATGCAGACCCTTGCAATGTTGAGAACTTACCAGATCCAGGAGGTCAAGGACATACAGCAGTATTGAAAAAACTGCTAGACGAGAATCCGCAAGTAGAACAGTTTTATATTACCAGGTATATAGATTTAGTGAACACAAACTTTTCTTGTGCATATATGAATCAACTTTTGGATAGTATGATTTCGGAGATTCAGCCTGAAATGCAAGCACAAGTGAATAAGTGGGGTGGAACTTATGCTGGATGGCAAGCCGCGGTTCAAGAGTTAAAAGACTTTATCGATTTGCGTTGCACAGCTTTACAACAAGGCTTAATAGATTGTTATGGTTTAACAGGCCCATATATTACTTCCTTTGATGTCGTGCCGAATGGTGCAGGAACAATAAAGGTGAATTCAACTTGGGCCCCAAACGATCCTTGGGTAACTAGTTATTATGGTGGCATTGTCACTTTATTAGATGAAAATGCAAATTCGGGCTATGTTTTTGATCATTGGGAATCAACAAACGGGACACTTGATAGCGCAATAACAAATTCAAATAATTCTATTACTCTTGCGGGGCCAGGGACTATAAGAGCTGTCTTTACATCAACAAACACATCAACTCCTCCCCCTTCTGGAAATGTGAAAGGATTTCACTTGCCAACAGCGTTTTCGCCTAATGGAGATAATAAAAACGAGGTTTTCCGCTTTGTTGTAGGTTACGATATAAAATCATTCACCTTTAGAATATTTGATCGATGGGGAAACTCTATTGTAAATACAAGTGAACCTAAATTTGTTTGGGACGGCACGTATAAAGGAAAGAATGTTGAAGGCGGTGTTTACGTTTATACTGTAGAAGTGAACTATTTCGATCGAACAACGGAAGTTCTTTCGGGTAACATAACTGTCGTGAGATGAGAAGTAGTTTACTAATTTACGTGTTGGTTTTTGGTTTGTCCACATTAGGACATTCTCAAGATATGATGTTTTCACAAGTCAACCAAAGCCCTATGTTATTAAATCCTGCCAACACGGGCTTGATGGACGGATGGGAAAGAGTAGCTGTCCAGCATAGAAATCAGTGGGTTGGATCTAATGGCAAGTACAATAATACGATTGCTTCATTTGATTTGAATCTGATGAAATCGGAAAGTGGATCTGGGGCATATATAGGATTAGGCGCTTATTTTTTGCGCGATGTAGCTGGTGATGGAAATATAGGTCAACAAAGTGCCATCGTGTCCTTGAGCAGTATTATTCCATTGGGCCGAAATGGGCATTCGATTTCAGCTGGTTTGCAAGGAGGTTTTGGAAGCACGACCTTGAATCAATCCAATTTAGTATTCGAAAGCCAATGGAATGGAGCTGAATATGACCAAACTATTTTATCCGGGGAGCAATTGTCAAACCACTATTCCTATGCAGACGTTAGCGCGGGAGTTTTGTATCAATTTAATGGTGGCTCAACCTCATTTTTTGGAAAAAGTGATGTGAAATTTCAAATAGGTGCCGCGGTTTATCATTTTAATAGACCTAGAATTAATTTTACTGCAGGGGGCGAAAGTGTTTTGAATAGAAAATTTGTATTTCACACCTCATTCTGGAAAGACATTCCTGATTCTGATATTCAATTTGAATTGGATGCAGCACAATTTATTCAAGGAAAGCAAATGTCGACTTATTTTGGGGGAATGGTTAAATATAAATTTTCTGATGGAGGAAATTATTTAGGAGGATCTTCTCAACTTGGATTCGGACTACACATGAGAACCTTCGACGCTATAGTGCCTTCGGCGATGATTAAACTGAAAGGGTTTAGATTTGAGGTGTCTTATGATGCCACAATTTCCGCACTTAGAAAAGCACAAGGAGGAGGCTCTTTGGAATTATCACTTTCCTACACGAATTTTCAGGATGCGCTTTTCAGCCAAAGACGAAAATACCGTTATTAATTCTAGTTGCCTTTTTTTAAATTTTTAAAAAGAGAAAAAATTTTCTTTCTGAAAAGCACGAAAAGAAGGACATAAGGTATAATCATCAAATATAAAATCCCCATATTGATGTTGCTTCCGAATGACGCTTCGTCTAAACCTGCGGATTGTTCAGCTAACATTTTACATTGCGAACACCCTTGCGAATAAGCATCAATGGGAATAGCCATTAAGAGCACTAAAAACATTCCTGTTGTCTTCATATTACAAAATTACAACCTTTTTGAATAATGCCCTCATTTATTTCGGGTAGACATGTTTAATTTACGTTAAAATGGAATTCCGAATGGAACGAAATTCTACTAAATTTGTCGTATGAAAATTTGGACAATAACGATTACTATCAGTTTATTGGGAATGCTGCTTTATAGCTGTGGAGGAGAACAAGAAGCGATCTCGAAAAAGGGAACTCAGAATATAGATTCGCTATTGATGAAATATCCTGATAGTATTCCTCTACTCGTGCGACACGGGGGATATTATTTTAAAAAATACAATTTCAATAAAGCTTTGTCATCGGCGGCAAAAGCATTCCGATTAGATTCAACAAATATTGCCGCGCGCATGCTATATGCAGACGTATTGAACAATAGACCGAGCCGAACAATTGAAGAGGTTGTAACTGCTCAGCGCCACTTTGGCTATATCATTGAAAAACAACCAAAAAACAAAAGGGCACTCGTTAGTATGGCGTCTACCTTTAGTTTAATGCAGGATTTCGACCAGTCATTTAAATACATCAATGAGGCCTTGAGAATAGACCCTAAATACCGAGATGCTTATATTTTAAAGGGAACCAATTATTTGCAAATGAATAAGATTTCACTAGCGAAGTCGTCATATGAAACGGCTGTTCAACAAGACCCTAAATTCTATGAAGCGTATGTTGCTTTAGGAAATTTATACCAAAAAGAAGATAATCCTATTTGCATGGAATATTATACAACAGCCTCCTCAATTGCACCAAAAGACATGAACGTTTTGTATCTTGAAGCATATGCTTTACAGTACTTTGGAAAATCGGAAGAAGCCTTGCAAAAATATCGTGAAATGTACAAGATAGATGATAGCTTTTCTATGGCGCAATTTCAACAAGGCTTTATCAAACAATTCTACCAGACCGATATAGACAGCGCAATTATTTTCTATGATAGAGCGCTATTACAAGAACCTACATTTGTTGAAGCTTGGCACAACTTGGGTCTCTGTTACGAGGACAAGAAAGATAAAAGTCAAGCATTACAAGCTTATTCAAAGGCACTCAAATATAATCCGGAGTTTCAAAAATCGCGCGACGCAGCGAATAAGTTAAGATAATGCAGAAATTTACTCAACGTATAGCGGAAGCGATTCTGCCACTCCTTGGCTTTTATTATTGGGATTGGAGTTGGTATTTTATACTGTTATTTTATATTCTTGATGTAATAGCTAAAGAGACAATCCTTCACCTACAAGCCAATAAAATTTATAAAACGCAAGGGGGGGAAAGCAATCATATAACGTGGAAAAAATTAGGTGTAAAAAGTGTGGGAATTGGCCTTTTCACTTTCGTTTTATTACACGTGTTACAATATTGGAGATCTCCGGATGTTTCATTGATGAATGAAATTGGGTTGTTTTTAAGTCACAAAGAAATGGGAATAGCTCAAGGACTAATATTACTGCCACTCATTATCCTCAATGTTTGGATGCAATACAAACAGAATTTTTTAAAAATGAACCAACACTTGAAAACGAGAATGACGGCAATGTGGCAAGAGCATGTCAATTACCGTTTATTCGTCATGACTGTTGTAGCAATTGGTTTGGGAGTCGCTACTGTTTTTGGAATAAAAGATTATATCCTTCTTTGGGGCGCAGTGCTTGTGCCTTTTATTTATTTTCAATTTTTCAGGAAAGCGGTTTAAGCACAAAGCGCGCCATCTCTCTTGTTTTTTGCTCCAAGAAAACCTCTTTATTTTCAGTAACTAAATCCAAAGTTTTCTGATCATAATGACGAATAGTCACCAATTCCAAATTTTGGTTGAATTTGACACGATATTCGTTTTCAAAGAGTTCGAGTAATTGCGGCAGGTCTATTTTCTCTTCATCCAACAATACTGAAAAACTCAGAGCTGAATTTTGCATCAAGTTTATTTTAGCATTTGCACGAGAAAGCCGATTAAAAATATCACTTAAGTTTTCTTCCACAATGAAAGAAAAATCTTTTGGCGTAAATGAAATGAGAACTTGTTTAAACTTAAAAATAAACGAAGGGATTAAGTGGTCAAATTCTGATGCAGATTGAATGACCGTGCCTTTAGCCTCAGGATTGATGAAAGATTTTACGTAAAGTGGAATTTTCTTATTTTGAAGAGGTTTAATTGTTTTTGGGTGAATCACGGATGCTCCGTAATAAGATAATTCGATCGCTTCACGGAACGAGATCTGATCTAATTTAATGGTATTTTTAAAAAATTTTGGATCGGCGTTTAACATTCCTGGCACATCTTTCCAAATTGTAACACTTTCCGCATTTGTACAGAATGCAAATATTCCTGCCGTAAAATCAGACCCTTCACGGCCTAAAGTTGTAGAAAATTTGTCTGATGTATGCCCTATGAAACCTTGTGTAATTTGAATGTCATAGGATTGAAAATCAGGCAAGAAATTTTCTTGTATTAGATTTTCAGTTCTTTTCCAATCAATTTCAGCTTCTCGGTAATTGTGATTTGTGCGAATTAACTTTCTTGCATCGGCCCAATTTGAATTCAATCCCTCGAGCTTTAGAAACTCCGCAATAATTTTTGTCGATAAAATTTCTCCTAATGATACAATTTGAGCATACTCAAAATCATATGATTTACGGTGAGTTTTGTCTAAGGAATTCACCAATTTTAGAAATTCTGTCTGCAAAATCGCTTTTATTTTATCTGTATTTGAACTAAACAATTCATCTATCAACAGGTAATGAAAATCTTTGATTTCTTGTATTTTTTCAAGGAAAGCAACTGAATTTTTTGACCAAAAAAACTGTGTAACTTCCTCAAGTGCATTGGTTATTTTACCCATTGCTGAAAAAATAACAATGATTTTTTCTCCTTTGTAAAGTTGTAAAATCCGAGATACGTTTCTTACTGCATTTTCATCTTTTACGGAAGCTCCTCCAAATTTAAAAACTTTCATAGTGTATTTTTAACTCAGTTTGTCCGACAATATACGCATCTCAATAGCAGGAGATATTTTCTCATACAAGACATTATAAACGGCATCAATTATAGGCATGTCAACTTTAAATTTCTTATTCATTTCTACTACGCTTTTTGTCGCGTAGTAACCTTCGGCTATCATATCCATTTCTAATTGAGCCGTTTTAACGGAATACCCTTTCCCTATCATAAAACCAAAAGTTCTGTTCCTGGAGAATTTTGAATAAGCAGTAACGAGTAAATCCCCTAAATATGCGCTGGACTTCACATCACGGTGGATTGGACTAACTACATCGATGAAGTTTTCTATTTCGATTATAGCATTTGAAATTAAAACAGCCTGGAAGTTATCACCATACCCTAGTCCAGAACAAATACCTGAGGCTAAAGAGTATACATTTTTCAATACTGCAGATATTTCTGTCCCAAATAAATCGTCAGAAATAGTTGTTTTGATATAACGACAACTCAGAGCATCGGCCATAAGCTGAGCATAGACGTCATTTTGACAAGCAATGGTCAAATAACTCAAACGCTCAAGAGCGACTTCTTCTGCATGACAGGGACCACAAATAATACCTATTTTGTCGTAGGGCGTACCAAAAGTTTTATGAATGAAACGTGCGGGAATCGAATTAAACTCAGGAATAATTCCTTTAACGGCAGAGTAAACAATCTTTTTTGAGAGAAATTTTGTGTCGATGGAAGAAAAAATATCCGTCAAAAACGCTGATGGTGTAGCAATAATAATAATATCAGCAGGACCCATGATTTCACGAAGGTCGGTGCTTACATTGATTTTGTTTAAATCAAATTCAACAGACTGAAGGTACTTTGGGTTCTTTCGAAATTTTAATATATGTTGAACAGATTCATTACTCCGCATCCACCAATTAACGGAGTCTGTATTGTTACACAAAATCTTAACTAGAGCAGTTGCCCAACTTCCACCACCAATAACGGCTATTTTCTTTTTATCTTCCATTATAACAGCATCAAAAGTAAAGAATATTATCTCAAACGAGTACTATTCGTTCAATTGATGCTTAGAGGGATTAAATATATCTTTTCTATTCTTTGAGTAATTTTATTGTTTTCACACCATTTTTGTGATGAATGTGAACAAAGTATATAGCAGATTCGAAAGGTTGTAGATTTAATGTGGCTTTATTTCCGCTAAGATTACTCATTTCAAGTACTTCCCGGCCTTTTGAATCTAAGATAGTAATTCGGGCTACAAAGTTTTCTTGTGACCATGTTAGCTCTGTTGTCTCTGAAGTTGGATTTGGCGCGAAGAACCATTTGTTATTGTCCAATTCGTTAATATTAGCTGTGTTTACGACAATGCACAAAGAAGTATCCACACAGCCATTTTTAGAAATCTCGACGGCATAAGAGCCTAACAACCCCGTTACTTGGTGTGTTTGGTTTGTTGCCCCAGGAATTATGATGTTCCCACTTGAACACAATATCCATTGATAAGTTGTACCAGTACTAGGTTGCAATGAAGCTAATAAACTTCCATTTTGTGTCGTATTCGTATTAAGAGTTGTTACCGAAATGGCGTGACTACCACACGTCCCTCCAGTCACACAACCACCTGTTCCGCGCGCGAAATAGGTGGTATTGGTAGCCGGTAAAACATTAATTATTGTTCCGGTTCCAACGAGCGAACCTCCACAGGATCCAGAATACCACTGCCAAGTTGTAGCGTCATTTAAGTTTCCAGTTAAAGCAAGTGTTGCTGGCTGACCACCACAGACTGCTGTAGGACCTGTAATTGTCGGAATAGATGCTGAATTACATGGCGACCCTGATATTATAAAATTATTATCCGAAATATCGAAAAACGTTCCATTTGCTGCCATTACCATAATTTTAGCACTTGTCGTAGGCGTACTTGGAACTATGATATTTTGATTTCCGTCGTTGGGTGTATTTGAAGCTAAAAGAGTTGGGTAGGTCAAGCCTCCATCAATTGATAAGTAGATATTTACATTTGCAGCATTAATTGGAGCAGATGTTGTGTTGGCAACTGACCACGTAACTGTCTGTGTAGAAGTGGTTCCCCAAGTAATTCCGGTTACGCTTGGATACAATACTACAAAAGGCCCTGCAGAAGCTAAAGTAGAAACCGTTACGTTCATGTAGTCTGAGCATCCACCCGGTCCGGAGGAATTATCTCTAACGGAAACTCTAAAGTTCATTGTCCTTGAAACGGAAGGCAAAACTTCCCATGTAAAAGGTCCGCCAGTGTTCAATGAGGCTAGACCAGGAAAATAGCGTGTAGGACTTAAAGAAGAAGGATTGCTTCGGAAATTTGGACCAGAAGTAGAGGTTGCAACGGGTGCTTGAGTGCTAACTTGGTTATTCGTTTGTTCCCAATTGTAAGAAAGCGGGTCAGAATCTAAATCAGTTGCCACTGCAGTTAAGGCAAAAGGAGTATTAGCGGGAATTGAGACATTCCCATTTGTGCTAAGTATTGTTGGCGGATTATTGGTCAAAGCTGTTACTGCAGGACAAGTATGTGCGCCTCCCGTAATAAAATCTGAAATTTCACTTAAACTTATTCCGTGAAAATGATCGTCGCTGTTACTTTGAACATTTGGCGAACAAATCCCAGCATATCCCATAATAGTGCTCGCACTTCCTGGTTCAACAGCTGTGGCATTATTTCTATTGCAATTATTATTTTGTGTATGATTAGCATTGAATTGATGTCCCATTTCATGTGCCACATAATCGATATCAAAAGGGTCACCTATTGGATTGCTGCTGCCCGTAACACCTCTTGCCTTATTTGAATTACTGCAGACTACACCTAAACCTGCCAAACCACCTGAGTTGGTCCCAAAAACATGCCCAATATCATAGTTTGCTGAACCTATTGTAGTATTTATGTTATTCTGATTTTCAGTAATCATAGCGCCTGCGTTGCCATTGGTATATGGATCAGTACCCGCATTGGTGTACAGTAAATTGTTATTATTTGCGATTATAGTCATTGTAATGGCTATGTCACGCTCATATACGCCATTAATTCTATTCATTGTTGTTACTTGATTGGAAGCAGCCAAGGTCACAGAGCCGTGATAAGCAACATATTCTGCTGTTCCAGCTAATGCTAGTCTATAGGTTCTAAGTTGACAACTACCATATGGAATTTTAACAGGTGAGCCTATTCCAAAAAACTCTTCGCTGTTAATCTCACTGTTTTGAAGTGCACAAGTCATTTGTTTGCTTGTGTAAAAATCTTTTTTGAAATAAACCAAGACGGTTGAAGGCTCATTTCTAGATATAGGATCGATGAAAAGGGTGTTTCGATCTGGCCCATAAATCATTGCATGAAACCCTTGAGGAGTCACGTCAAATTTCCCTTTTATTGAATTATTTACAATACTGACTCCTTCAAAAGAAATTATGTTAGGGAAAAGAGTATTCAAATCCGGATGCATTGTTTTATTTCGAAGAATACGGAAAGTTTGAAGAGCGCCATTTTCATCTGGAATGGAAATGTAATTGTTGGAATTTTTTAATTCTTCATCTTCACGATAGTGCAGATGCTTAACAGTATTTTCGATTGTAAGTAGATTAACATTGAAATAAATTGCTTTTGAAGCTTGAATTTCACGTGATTGAATTTGAGTTTCACTTGGGTTGATGCGTGAAAAGGAAATTTGCGAATAGGAAATGGAGATTACAGCCGTGCAGAGGAGAGTATAAAAATATTTCATATTTCTTTAAAAATGCATTTTGAACAAATTTAACGATTATTCTCAAAATGTATTTGTGTATTTTGAATCCAAAAAAAATGGCATCTGAATTAACAGATGCCACCTTCCGATATGCGGTTAGCTTTAATCAATCAATACCGGAATACTAGTTGGGCTAAGAGCGTCTTTGATTTTTTGTTCTAGTTCTTCCATCAATTCTGGATTGTCGAGCACCAATTGCTTCACTGAATCTCTTCCTTGTCCCAATTTTGTTTCGCCATAAGAGAACCAGGACCCACTTTTCTTTATGATGTTTAATTCTACACCCAAGTCGATGATTTCTCCTACTTTGGAGATACCTTCTCCATACATTATGTCGAATTCAGCTCTTCTGAAAGGTGGAGCTACTTTGTTTTTTACAACTTTCACTTTCACGCGATTCCCGATTGCTTCATCACCATCTTTAATTTGTGTTGATCTACGTATGTCCAAACGAACTGAAGCATAAAACTTTAAAGCGTTTCCTCCCGTTGTCGTTTCTGGGTTTCCGAACATCACACCAATTTTTTCACGCAATTGGTTAATGAATATGCAGCACGTTCCAGCCTTGTTTATTGACCCGGTCAATTTACGCAAGGCTTTAGACATCAAACGAGCTTGTAATCCCATTTGAGAATCACCCATTTCGCCTTCGATTTCGGCTTTAGGTGTAAGTGCAGCAACAGAGTCAATTACAATGATATCGACGGCGCCTGAACGAATCAAATTATCTGCAATTTCAAGTGCTTGTTCGCCGTTATCAGGCTGTGAAACGATTAGATTTTCTATATCAACACCTAGTTTTTTGGCGTAAAATTGATCGAATGCATGTTCTGCATCAATAAATGCGGCTATTCCACCAGCTTTTTGACATTCAGCTATTGCATGAATAGCTAAAGTTGTTTTTCCTGAAGATTCTGGCCCGTAAATTTCAACAACTCTTCCTTTCGGGTAGCCTTGAATGCCAAGAGCAAGATCTAATGTTAATGACCCTGATGAGATGACTTCTACATCTGCGATTGGACTGTCGCCTAATTTCATTACGGTTCCTTTACCGTAGGTTTTCTCAAGCTTCTCCATTGTTAGTTGGAGTGCTTTTAACTTTTCTGCGCTTACTTCTTTAACTGACATATCGGTTTATGTTTAGTTTCCTGATTTAGTTCAGGATGATTAATTGTATGGTACAAATTTGGGGGAGCAGAACGTAATCGATTTACGTTCAACTATTTTTTTTGAAACTTTCTAATATTTCTTGGGCATGAGCCGTAGTTTTGGGCTTCTCGATGATATCGATTATTTTACCCTCTTCATTTATAAGAAACGTGGTTCGATGAATTCCATCGTATGTGCGACCCATAAAATTTTTCTCGCCCCAAACACCAAAAGTTTTCGTCATTGATTTATCCTCATCTGCGATTAATGGAAAAGGCAAACTTTGTTTCTCAATGAATTTTTGATGCATTTTTTCGCTGTCCGCACTAACGCCAATAATATGAATTCCTTCTTTGCCCAAAACACTGTAATTATCGCGGATGTTACAAGCTTGATTTGTACATCCCGGCGTATTGTCTTTTGGATAAAAGTAGATGGCTGTTTTTTTTCTAGTAAAGTCTTCTGAACTTAATCTTTCTCCGTTTTCATTTTTTCCAGACCAACTCGGAACAGGGTCTCCAATTTTTAAATGCTTCATGTTTTGACGAAAATATAATCAAATATAATGTTTATTTTCTAATCAACAAACATTCTATAGATTTTGTTCGCGAAAACTTTATTTTGAAGTTTCTTGGGAAAATCGTAGAAAAAACCCAGTTTGAACCACCATACCAGCGAGATAAGTAAGTATGAATGACAAACCATGCGGACGAATTGCTGTAATTTTCAAATAGATTAATGCAGCAACGAAAGAGAGTATTGCCAACATTTGAAAAACGGTAACAATTAAAAACCGTCCAACAAACTGGTCTTTTTGAAATTTTAAGTACATGATTAATGTGCCCAAGAGTAAAATAACACAACTATATGCGATTTCTTTGATTAAAAAGCTGCCGTTTAATTCAGGTTTAGCGTTGTGAATAATGAAAAACGCCGTCACATGAATTAAAATAAGGGATAAAAGACAGAATAAGCCGCTATTTTTCATGGTTGTCCTTATTCATGTTAATTACTTCTTTTATCACAACATACAAAGCGATAAAAACACTAGACAGTGATAATATAACTGTCCAAAGGGGTGTAGATTGATATTTTGCGTCCAAAAAGGTTCCGAGCCAAGTCAGGCCAGCGATTATTGCTCCCATTTGGATGCCTAAACCAGAGTATTTGACATACTTCGAGTACCCCTTTTCTTCCTTACCCATTAATAGACGATGTCTTCAGGTTGCTCTTCGAAAGGTTTAATTGGTACAGATTTAAAAATTGGTTTCAGACTGGCCATAACACAGTTTCCACTGAATATTGCTCCTTGATGAATCTCTATTTTAGAGGTGTCAATATTCCCTGTAATTCGAGCTTTTTCTCTTAGAACAAGTAAACCGTCAATTTTTATATCTCCCTCAACTGTTCCTTCGATATCTGCTTCAGCACAAATTAAGTTTCCTTTTATTATAGCGTTTTCACCAATTAATACTTTTCCGGCACAGTCTATATTTCCAACAATTTCGCCGTCAATACGAATACTGGATTCTGTAATAAGCTCACCAATTAATTTTGTGCCTTCAACAAAACGATTTAGTCGATCTGGTGCTTCGAAATTTGCATTGTTCTTTTTACCTATCATATTTCTAGGGATTAAGGATTAATAATATTCATCGTAAAAGTCATCATATTCTTTAAGTTTCTGAGTTTGAAATAGAATTCTCAAATTTTCCTGTGAGATAATGATGGTTTTAGCTTTCTGTAAATCTAATAAATGTTTGCGGGTACTCTTGTATATCCTAACATAATTTATCGCTTTCATTTCCGTTTCGAAATCATCAATTAGAACTATGCTTTGATTACTCCCGTATATTTTTGAAGACACTTTTAGGTTATCTCTTGAGAAAAATTCTCTATGAAAATCAACTATCCGAGTTTTGGCCAAACCTGGATTATCGTTTGAATCGAGAAAGACCATTACATAAAGCCTTATATTTCCATCGTAGGAGTAGATTGATTTTGACGTGAGGTCTACCGCTTCGTTTTTTGAATAACCATTATTGATTATGTCAATCATTTGTTGCGCACGTTCAGCTTCAGGTGTCGAAGGAAATTCTTTAGTTAATAGTGTTAAAGTAGGCAACAAGGTTTTTTTGTTCTCATTTAATTTTCCTTGACACATAGCTTTTAATAAGAGATATTTTGCTCGGAATTCATTTGTTGGCTCATCTTTCAAAACACTTTCGGCACGAGAAAGTGCAGGGAAGTACAATCCACTGCTATATCGATCTAAAGCCTGTACATATTCTCGTTCGGCTCTTGCGTCCAATTCTTTTTTCTTTACAAAGTAATCCGGATCGCGTAAATAGTTCGCATAATCGGAATTGGGGTAGTAATTAAGAATGTAGCTTTTGTGAATGTTCGCTGCTGCTTGATCGGTTTTTTCGTTTATCTTGTATAATTGAAATGTCGACATTAATTTATAATCGGTTTCATGCGTTACATCTAGAACAGAAAGAAACTGCTTTGAAGCCAATTCCTCTTCTTTTAATTGATCTTTATATATCAATCCAGCTGTATAAAGCGCTTTAACCATTCGATCTTGAGAAGCCGTCATAGCTGAATCAGTTAGTGGGATATCTGCCAACAAAGTCTCTTGACTGTACGGATCTATTTTTATTGGAGCAGGGATAGCCGACTTACCATCTTCACTTGTTGTATCGATATCGGTAAAATCAGCAATTACAATTTTATCACTTCTACGCCAATCATCTTCGTTTTCTCGTGTTGCCCATTGTTTTTTAAATTCATTTAAACCTTCTGCTCGAGTTTTTGCATTTCTGAAATACCATTTATTTCCGGATTGGTTTTGGTTAAATACGGTCTCATTTTTCTGAAGGGCAGCCAGTTTTTCAGCTTCTCGTTTCTTTCTTTCAACTTCTCTTTCTTTTAATTTTTTCGAGACCTCATCCAAATAGGCCAACCTTGCGGATTCATCCATTCGAGCGATACGCTGAACGCTATCTTCAAAAGCTGCAATTTCTACTGCGTTAACCAAGTCACGAAGTTTGCTGGCTTTGTTTTTTATGCCTTCATAGTTCGGGTAAGTTGCCGGCATGACTGTGGCACATGAATCGTAATATTTTTGAGCCGGAATGTAATCGCGAACGTTGAATTTAAGATCAGCCATTTGCTCATAAGCCATTGCTTTTTGACGATTGTTCCTCGTTGAATAGAATGCGGAGGCGGTTAAGTTTACAAATGCGGCTGGTTCGTTCCCTTTTTGTAAATCGATTTGCGCTAGGGCATAATAAATCTGGTCTTTAAATTCAGCGTTTTTTGCATCGCGAAGCACTTTGTTTAACTCTTTTATAAGCTTGGCGTCTCCACCTAAAAAAGCTCTTTTTAAACGGGCGCTAAATTCCATCTCGAAAGGAGCATTATTTTTTAAGACTTTGCTATAATTCGTTTTTGCTTCTAGCGAGTTTCCTAGGCCTTCGTTTAATTGTCCTAAAACAAAATAGACTCTTGCCTTTTCTGGTTTTTTTCGTGTTTCTTTAACAGCTTTTTCAAGGTTTTCAATTGCTTTGTCTTTTTCCCCTTTTGCTAAGGATAGTTCAGCTCTAGTTTTGTAATAATCGAAAAGTATTTTCTTTGGAAACTCAGCTACTTCTTGTTCTTTATCTTTTTTACGCTTCCCTTGGCTTTGCTTTAGTTTGGCAAAAAAGTCCATGAAACTTTTCTGCTGATTTCTTTCTTCTTCTGCGTCCAAAGCATTTTGAAGAACATCCAAATTAAAGCCAGCTTCGGTGTATTTTTTAAGCGCGATGTTCGTTTTCGCCATCCACAATTCACCAATATAATTCGATGGATCGTTGGAATAAAACTTCTTGATGAACATGAAGTTTTTCATCGCAACGTTATAATCCCGGCGTAAGTAGGACGCCTTTCCTACTGTCGTCCAGTTTTCATCAATAAACGAGTTGTTTTCTTCTTTTTTCGCAGAGGGTCTTGCGGCACCTGGCATGGAGTGGTCTGAAATTACTTTTGTGCATTTTACGATAGCCGTATCAATAGCGGGGTAAAGATTTTTTACATCTTCTTCACTTGGATATAAATCAATCGGAATAAGACTGTAATAATCTTCCTTAACGTTCTTTCTATAACTGGAGATTGCTTGGTCTAAAAGCAAATTGGCGTTAAAGTAACCGTTGTATTGCGCAGTTGTGGAATGGTAAAAACGATTTATCGGTGTATTTTTCGCCGGGTTGCACCCCCAAAGGAAAAAAAGGAGGGCAAAAGCCCCCAAACCAACATTAAATATATATTTCATTCGTAAATTCTCGTTTCCTATACAACGCAATTAAGCGTGTTTATTGTGTTTTGAGGGCTAATTTAAGAAATCGAATCGATTTTATTAAGCGATATTTGTGAAAACCTGTTGTATATCGTCATCGTCGTCGATTTTGTCCAATAATTTTTCGATATCGACTAACTGTTCGTCCGTGAACTCAACTGGTGAAGTTGGAATACGCTCTAAGTTCGATTTTGTCGGTTCAATTCCTTTTCCTTCAAGGGCTGTAGACAAAGTTCCAAAAGAAGTATAATCACCGTAAAGCACCAGTTTATCTTCTAAAACTTCAATTTCTTCTAGCCCCGCATCAATCAATTCAAACTCCAATTCTTCAGGATCTAAACCGTCTGTTTTTTCAATTTCGAAGATGCATTTTCTGTCGAACATGAATTCTAATGAACCTGTAGCTACAATTTGACCATTCGCCTTGTTGAAATAGGCTTTAACATTTGCAACCGTTCTTGTTGGATTATCCGTTGCACATTCCATGAAAACCAAAACGCCATGTGGACCTTTTCCTTCGTAAATTATTTCGTGGAAAGATTCAATATCTTTTGAACTCGCGCGACTAATAGCAGCTTCGATATTGTCTTTTGGCATGTTTTGTGCCTTTGCATTTTGAATCGCCGAACGCAATTTTCCGTTCATCGCTGGATCGTCACCACTTTCTTTGGCTGCCATCGTTATCGCTTTCCCCAATCGCGGAAATAATTTCGACATTTTATCCCAACGTTTCTCTTTTGTTGCTCTTCGGTATTCAAACGCTCTTCCCATTTCTAGTTTTTTTGAATGGCGAATTTAAGGAGAAAGTTGCAAGTTTGGAAGCTAATTACACACGGAAATGAATTTAAATTAAACATTAATTTAATTCGTAAATAAGCATGTGCTTTTCTTTTAGGCGAACTAGTTTATTATCCAAAACTTGAATTATACCGTTATAACGTGTATCAATATCTAATGGATAGCTGTTTAGAAATTCGCCAGAAGTATTAAATTCGGCATAATAAACTTTAGCTGTTACCGTACTTCTAAAAAACCCAATGTACTCTTGAGAATTTAATTTTAAAATACCTAAATTGACAAAAGCGGGCAAGTCCTTTTTATAATTTCTGTTTTTCTCTTTTTTTGCTAATTTGTTTAGATGCTTTAACGGAATTTCAAATAGCAAATTATCACTAAGATTATACCAATAAGGTAAAGCAGTTGTTTTTAAAAATATATTTCCAGAGACTTTTTCAAATGAAATGCTTAAAAAGTTCAATCGATGATTACGATCATTATACCATTCTGATTTGTTCATTTCACTGAAAGATGAATGGGTAATATTGTTGTTTTCGACTACAAAATTTTCGACTAAAAAATTATTCGAGGCAAAATTTGCTGTAAATACATCAGGATTATATACAGGATTAGCATATATTCGATTGCTATCAATATAAATATTAGAATAAATATCAATAAAATAATCCTCAGGTGATTTGTTTATTAAGTAGTAATTTTCAATTTCCCAATTCTTATTTAATTTTATCAAAAAAGGCGTGTTGACGGTTGTAGTGACAATACTATTAATATTCTTAATTCCCTTTTTCGCGATTTTTGATTTTTCAACCATATATTGTTTCTCTTCCGCTGTGTATGTGTGTTCATTTGAGACTGTAATAGTGATATAAATGACATTTTCATCATCGGATTGACAGAAATGTTTGAATTCCACAAACCTATCTCCAACAAGTTTTCTTTTTTTGAAAGATTCAATAGTTTGTTTCAAATCCAGACTATCCAAATTCAATAAATTTAAGAGTTTCGAAGTATCAATTTTACTATTTAAATTAATCGATTTACTTTCCGATTGATCCAAATAAGAAATAGTACCTAAGTCTGAAGACAGGAAATATAGATTTTCAGCCAATTTCATTAAATCATAAGCAAGGGAAAATTTTCTTTCAACTAAAGGAAAACTATCTAATACTTTTGGATGTAAATTACTTACACCTTTAGACGAGTTTTTGTAATTGTGCAATTCTTCAAAGTTTGAGAATTTTTTACCATTAAATTTTTTTAGTCTTGATTTTTTATCTAAATATTTAAATAAAACTTCATTTTGCACTATATTTCGCTCGTTCACATTAAATCCCGCGGATATTAAAATCAATTCTAATTTTTCCTTACCCAATTCATTTTCATTTAGAAAAAAAATATTGTTTGAAATATTCTTATAATAGTTTAACGCATACGACAAGTCTGAATTAATACAGCTAGTACATTCTTGGTGATCCATAATAAAAACAACGCTACCTGACTTTATACCGATTTCCATTATGGCAATTTCCACTTTTGGGGGAAGGCAATATCCGACATTCTGTAGAGTAAAAAACGAAAATAAAACGAACAGTTTATACATAAAAGATTTAAATTGAAGAAAAAAACGTTGTTTGTGGTAAATACACTCTTTTGAATCATTACAAAAGAGTGTATTAAATTTGAAGTCGCTTAATTTTCTGGGCTAAAACCAACCCATTCTAAAGCGCACCAACTTTCATCAATTTTTGCACAAACTTTCATCCAAACCGTTTGTCCACTTGGCAATGTGATGTTGCCAGAATCTTTTGGACCTCTAATAACTCTAATCGGACCAGCGAGTTATCCTGTTGAAATAACATCGATTACTTCCTGAGGAGTAGGAATTATGTTGTCTGGGATATACCCAAATTGACCCTCAGCATTCGTTACATAATGGGTTCTATAAGAAATCATCGTTTCTGGATCCGTAATGTTTACTGTTTGACCAAAACTAAAAGAACTTGAGATAAGCATAAAACTTAACATTAACTTTTTCATCTTAAAAAATTTAAATTAATAATTCAGTAAATTAATAGCTTGAAATAGTGGCAACTATTGAGGCATTTTAAAAGTTGCTTTGCCAAACAACCATAAACGAATGTAAAAAAAAAAAAAAACGAGTCAACCTAATTTGGAATGTTAAATTTTCGTGCAATTTACTTAACCATACTGTTTTGGGGGATTTATAGTTTTTTCTTAAGATTTTAATTTTCAACAAAGTTAAATCTTATTGAGGAATAATGTTCTTCGTTATTTCTCTATTTTTACCCCATGAAAATTCTAGTCATCCGTTTTAGTTCCATCGGCGATATCGTTTTAACGACTCCTGTTTTGCGCGCTATGAAGGAACAATTGCCGGAAGTAGAAATTCATTATTTAACGAAAAAGAAATTTGCTTCACTTTTAGAGAACAATCCGCGGATCGATCGCTTGATTACTATTGAAAAGTCTATTAATGAAGTATTGCCTGAATTGAAAAACGAGCAATACGATTTGGTGGTAGATTTGCACAAAAACGTTCGAACCTTGGCGCTGAAAACCAAGTTAAAACGCCCCTCGAAGAGTTTTGACAAATTGAATTTTCAAAAATGGCTTTTGGTAAACACCAAGAAAAACCACATGCCAAATGTTAACATTGTGGAGCGTTACATGGAAACGGTGAGCTCTTTGGGTGTAAAAGCGGATGGTCAACCATGTGAATTCTATATTTCAGCTGAAAATGAATTGAATGCAAAAGATAACCTGAATTTATCTTCTGCAAAATTTTTGGGCGTGGCAATTGGAGCTCAATTCGCTACAAAGTGTTTGCCGATAGAAAAAACAGTTGAAATTTTAAGAGAAATAAACACGCCAATCGTTTTACTCGGTGGACCAGAAGACGAAGCCAAAGGCAATGAAATTGTTGCTCTACTTCCCGACAAAGAAATCGTAAATACCTGCGGGAAATTCAATTTACAACAAAGTGCTTCCATCGTTCGTCAAGCAAGCGCATTGCTCACGCACGATACAGGTCTCATGCATATTGCGACTTGTTTCAAAGTGCCAATTGTTTCTGTTTGGGGAAATACCGTTCCAGAATTTGGCATGTATCCATATTACCCTAAAAACCCAGAATTATTTTCCATTCACGAAGTAAAAAATCTCTCCTGCCGACCGTGTTCAAAAATCGGTTTTCAAGCTTGTCCTAAAAAACATTTTAAGTGTATGATGGAGCAGGATTTGAGTTTAATTGTTGATAGATTGACAAGTTGTTTGGAGAGTCAAGAATCCAGCGTCAAGAATCCAGAATAAATTTGACTTATTTTGGCAATTCTCGACAAATTGTGTCTAGTTGATTTCCAGAAAAGAAATACAAACCTCCTCTATAATCTCTTGCCTTGTGCTTTTGCTCTACAGGCAATCCTTGCAATTCATTTTTAAAACATCTTGTATAAACGAATCTTTTTTCTTCTTTGTAGAAATCACCATCAATAGCAAACAAAGGGCCTTGAAAAGGTTGATCTGTCGTTTCGCTTAAATGTGCAAAACCAGTCATTACAAGGAAAAGCTTTAGATTGTGGGTGCGGGCATATTCTTCGTATACGGCCATCGGGTAACAAGTTTCACTAGAACAACCGTTGACAAAGATATACACCAATGATTTTGGCTGTTTTTTTAATTCCGTTAAAAGTTCTTGAGCATTTATAGCATATACTTTTCGAGGATCTAAACTTTTTCCTTCAGCATAGTGAATTATATTACTTTTTTGGGTTTCAGTTAGTTTGTCATAGTCATTGGTTCGCCCATAAACCACGATTACTATACAGGAACCAAGAACGAAGGATAAAAATAAAATGAATATGCTTTTCATGAATTGGTCTTTTAATTTAATTAAAAGTAATTATTTTAATGCAATCGTTGAATTCGCTTTCTTGATGAATTCTAAATTATGGACTCCCTCATATTTTCCAAAAGGGAATGCAGACAACAAAACAAAATCCTTGTCATCCGCGTGCTGTTTGAATGCGTGAAAGTTAACAAAGAAGACTTAAATTTCACGAAGTTTTTTGACAAACAATTGGCAATCAGAAAATCAGCACTCCGCCAATCCAAATTCATTATTATCTCGCATATTTTCCATAAATTAACACTTCGAACAAAATAAACTTCTCACTTGTTGGTTTATATAGCGTTTAGCCATAAATTTGCCAGTAATATAATTACCATGACATACCAAGCAGGACCATTTCTAGATAAAATAAAGCTTCCAGAAGATTTACGGAAAAATTTTACCGTTGAGGACTTGCCTCAAGTTTCGGAAGAATTGCGTCAATATATTGTTGATGTAATTTCTGAAATTGGAAATTCTCACTTTGGCGCCAGCTTAGGTGTTGTTGAAATGACCGTGGCGTTGCATTATGTTTTTAACACGCCTTATGATCAATTGGTTTGGGACGTTGGTCACCAAGCTTATGGACATAAAATCTTAACTGGAAGACGTGAAGTTTTTCATACCAATAGAATTAAAGGTGGAATTTCTGGTTTCCCAAAACGTTCTGAAAGTGAGTATGATACATTTGGTGTTGGCCACAGTTCTACTTCTATTTCTGCGGCTTTGGGAATGGCTGTTGCAAACAATTACAAAGGCGAAAAAGAACGTCAGCACATTGCTATAATTGGTGATGGCGCCATGACAGCTGGTTTGGCATTTGAAGGAATGAACCACGCAGGGTTTGAAAAAGAGGCTAATTTGCTCGTTATTTTGAACGACAATTGCATGTCTATCGACCCAAATGTGGGAGCGTTGAATCAATATTTGACAGATATAACAACTTCACATACGTACAATAAAGTAAAAGACGATGTTTGGAAACTTTTGGGAAAAATCTCAAAATTTGGTCCAGACGCACAAACGATAGCGTCTAAAATATCGAGCGCAATGAAAGGTTCACTGCTGAAACAGAGTAATCTTTTTGAAGCCTTGAATTTCCGTTATTTCGGTCCTGTAGACGGTCACGATGTAATTGGTTTGGCTAAAATCATGGAAGATTTGAAAGACATACCTGGGCCAAAATTATTGCATTGTATTACACGAAAAGGTGCTGGATATAAATTTTCAGAAGAAGGAAATCCAACGAAATGGCATGCGCCAGGAGTTTTTAATAAAGAAACAGGAGAAATTGTAAAGATTGTCCCGAAACAGCCACAACCACCGAAATATCAAGATGTATTCGGCCACACAATAGTTGAATTAGCGGAGAAAAATGATAAAATCATGGGCGTTACACCCGCAATGCCTTCGGGTTGTTCGTTGAATATCATGATGGAAGCCATGCCAAAGCGCGCGTTTGATGTTGGAATTGCTGAGCAACACGCTGTGACTTTTTCAGCAGGATTGGCAACACAAGGAATGGTGCCTTTTTGCAACATTTACTCCACTTTCATGCAACGTGCATATGACCAAGTTTTACATGACGTAGCGATTCAGAATTTGAATGTTGTTTTCTGTTTGGATAGAGGAGGATTAGTTGGAGCTGACGGAGCAACGCATCATGGTGCTTTTGATTTAGCTTATATGCGGTGCATACCAAACATGATAGTTTCAGCCCCAATGAATGAGGCTGAATTGCGTGATTTAATGTACACTTCACAACTGGAAAATAAAGGTCCATTTTCGATTCGTTTCCCACGCGGAAATGGCGTGATGACAGAGTGGAAAACGCCAATGAAAGAAATTAAAATTGGGACAGGTCGAAAAATCGCGAACGGTGACGACATTGCTATATTAACGATTGGTCATCCAGGAAATTTTGCGGTGGAAGCGGTTAAAGAACTTAAAGAGCTCGGTTTGTCAGCCGCACATTACGACATGCGTTTTGTAAAACCTATCGACGAAATAATGTTACACGAAGTCTTCTCTAAATTCAAGAAAGTAATTTGCGTTGAAGATGGGTGTGTAATGGGCGGATTTGGTTCAGCGGTAATTGAATTTATGGCGGAACACAGCTATGCAGTTCACGTATCTCGATTGGGAATCCCTGATAGTTATGTGCACCACGGAACACAAAAAGAACTTTGGGCAGATTGTGGTTTTGATAAAAATGGAATCGTTGCGAAAGCAAAGGAAATGCTAAACTATTCCGCGGGAAAAGTCGTGAAGGAAAAGGTGGGATAAATAAAAAACCAAACCATATTCTGATGCTATGGCGAAATGCATTTTGGTTAATCTAACTTTCTTCTTTTTGATTTAATAATATTTGTTTTCAGTTCGCCACATAGTTTTTTAACGAGTGCTGAAAAACTAATTATTGTACAAAATACCAAAACTAAAAACCTTAAATCTCGCCGTATCAAAAAAAAATCCTATTTTCGTTTGAATTATAAAACGAATTATGGATATTTCCGGAGGTCAAGCGACTAAGTTAACGCCAACAATTGAACAACCAAAACCAACCAATTACGGGGGCGTTATTACTTTAACTTCTGTATTCTTCTTTTGGGGATTTATCGCAGCGGGAAACAGTGTTTTCATTCCCTTTTGTAAAAATTTCTTTGATTTGGATCAATTTCAAAGTCAGCTGATTGATTTTGCATTTTATCTGGCGTACTATCTTGGAGCTTTGACTTTATTTATCATTAGCAGTCAATCAGGAAAAGATTTAGTTGGTTCTTGGGGCTACAAAAAGAGCATAGTTTATGGTCTCGTTTTTTCTGCTTTGGGCGCAGGAGTAATGATTTTAAGTGTTGAGAGCGGAACCTTTGTGGGAATGCTTTTTGGTTTGTTTATAGTTGCTTTGGGATTCTCCTTGCAACAAACCTCAGCCAATCCATTTATGATTTCGCTCGGAGACGAAGCCACAGGAAGCAGTCGAATTAATTTAGGTGGTGGAATCAATAGTTTAGGAACCACAATCGGACCGTTAATTGTTGCTTTAGCGCTTTTCGGGACTGCTGGAGCAATAACAGATGAAGCGATAAAGAATCTTAGTTTAAGCAAAGTAATTATACTTTACTCTTGTGTTGGAGCGTTGTTTTTAGGAATAGCTATCATGTTTAACTTTTCGAAAAAAGTTCCTTCAGGAATTAGAGATGAAAAAACGGAGAAAGCAGGAAAAGCAATGGGAACATTATTGGTTATAACGGGACTTCTTTTGGCTTGTTTTGCTCCAGTTTTTAATTCGTATAGAAGTGATGACGCGAAACAATTAGTTGAATTGAATGGTGATTTAGAACAACTCCAAATCGATGAAAATGGCGCTAAAATGACACAACTTGATTCAGACCAGTTGCACACAAAATTAGCTATCGAAGCAAAAATCATTGAAATTAAAACGCCTTTGGAAAACCAAAGAATGGGTTGGTTGGCAGGTGGATTATTGGTAATCGTTGGAGGAATTGCTTATGCTTCGGTTAGAGGCGCAAAACAAAAAGTGGGTTGGGGAGCCATGCAATATCCGCAGTTGACTTTGGGAATGTTGGCAATTTTCATTTATGTAGGAGTAGAAGTTGCATTGGCAAGTAATTTGGGTGAATTACTAAAACAAGATGCTTTTGGAGCAATGACAACTTCAGAAATTGCACCTTACGTATCCATGTTCTGGGGGAGTTTGATGATTGGCCGTTGGACAGGAGCAATCAATGCTTTTGAATTAAAACAAATGACGAAAAACATTCTGCGCTTTATTGTCCCACTTGTGGCGTTTGCTATTGTGTTGCTTTTAACCAAATTGTCAGGATATAACATAGATAATCTTTATTACTACGTATTCTGTGTTTTTATTCAAATTGCAGCCTTCTTTTTCACCAATGACAAACCTGCCAAAACACTATTGGTATTCGGAATTTTAGGGATTATTTCAACAGGAATTGGCGTTTTCAGCACGGGTGATTCAGTAATTTATGGCATTCTTGCGGCTGGTTTATGCTGTTCCATTATGTGGCCGTGTATCTTCTCTCTATCGTTAGGGGGACTCGGAAAACACCAAGCGCAAGGTTCAGCCTTCTTGGTAATGATGATTCTCGGAGGAGCGATTATCCCGCCAATTCAAGGGAAGCTTTCGGATTTAATTGGAATACAAGAATCTTATATGATTTCTGTTGCATGTTTCGCATTTTTGACATGGTTTGCCTTCCAAGTAAAAGGGATTTTGAAGAAGCAAGGTTTAGCTTTTGAGTAAAGAATGATGTAGTTGTTTTAACACGGATTCTCTTGCCACGAACCGCAACGCAGTTAATACACGAATGAGCAAGAATGAAGTTGAACAGTTGATTTTAGACATCGAGAATTGAGAGGATAGAAATCAAAAATTCTCTAACATTTTACTAACTTTGCCTCCTTAAACAAACGGAAATACAATGCAGAAATATCCTGAATACAAAGGTCTTGACCTACCAAACGTAGCGCAAACGGTACTTGAAAAATGGAAAGCGAATTCTATTTTCGAAGAGTCTATTGCGATTCGCGAAGGAAAAGAAAGTTTTGTTTTCTACGAAGGACCGCCATCTGCCAACGGATTGCCAGGAATTCACCACGTGATGGGAAGAACCATCAAAGATATATTTTGTCGCTATAAAACCTTGCAAGGTTTTCAAGTGAAACGTAAAGCAGGTTGGGACACACACGGCCTCCCTGTGGAATTAAGCGTGGAAAAAGAATTGGGAATCACCAAAGAAGATATCGGGAAGAAAATTTCGGTTGAAGACTATAACAAGGCTTGTCGTGAAACGGTTATGCGCTACACAGACGTGTGGAATGATTTAACGGAAAAAATGGGTTATTGGGTAGACATGAACGATCCGTACACTACCTACAAATCAAAGTACATGGAATCTGTTTGGTGGTTGCTGAAACAGATTTACAATAAAAATCTGATTTACAAAGGTTATACAATTCAACCTTATTCGCCAAAAGCTGGGACTGGATTATCTTCTCATGAAGTAAATCAACCTGGAAGTTACCGCGATGTTACAGATACAACTGTTGTTGCGCAGTTTAAAGCAATAGAGTCAAGTTTGCCCGGACAATTAAAAGGTTTTGGAACTGTCTATCTTTTGGCTTGGACAACAACGCCTTGGACTTTGCCCAGTAACACAGCTTTGACGATTGGTCCAAAAATCGATTACGTTTTAGTGGAAACGTTCAATCAATATACGTTTGATAAATCGAATGTTTTGATGGCGAAACCGCTGCTGGCAAAACAAATGGCTGGCAAATTCTTCGCTGCTGAAAATGACGAAGATTTTACAAATTTTACCGCTGAATCGAAAAAAATACCGTATCGAATTTTAGCAGAATTGAAAGGCGCTGAAATGGTTGGTATGCGCTACGAACAATTGATGCCATTGGCGCTTCCTTACCAAAATCCTGAAAATGCATTTCGCGTAATTTCAGGTGATTTCGTAACAACGGAAGACGGTACAGGAATTGTGCACACTGCTCCAACTTTCGGTGCGGACGATGCTAAAGTTGCCAAAGAAGCAAAACCAGAAATTCCACCACTATTGGTTTTGGATGAAAATGAAAACCCTGTTCCTTTAGTAGATTTACAAGGCAAATTCATTCAGAATTTGGGTGTTTACTCTGGTAAATACGTTAAAAATGAATATTACAACGAAGGCGAAGAGCCAGAACGTTCTGCTGATGTGGAAATCGCTATTCAATTAAAAGAAGAAAATAAAGCCTTCAAGGTGGAGAAATGTGTCCACAGTTACCCGCATTGCTGGCGAACAGATAAGCCGATTTTGTATTATCCACTGGATTCTTGGTTTATCAAGGTTACAGAAGTAAAAGATCGAATGTTTGAATTGAACGAAACCATCAACTGGAAACCAAAAGCAACAGGTGAAGGTCGTTTTGGAAATTGGTTGAAAAATGCCAATGATTGGAACTTATCTCGCTCACGTTATTGGGGAATTCCTTTGCCAATTTGGCGAACAGAGGATGGAACCGAAGAAATTATGATCGGTTCTGTTGAGGAATTGAAAGCTGCGGCTGAAAAATCAGTTCAAGTTGGAGTAATGACGGAAAACCCTTTGGCAGATTTCGTTGTTGGCGATATGTCGGAAGAAAACTACGAGCAAATCGACTTGCACAAAAGCTACATGGATAGAATCGTTTTGGTTTCTTCCAAAGGCGAAACAATGCAGCGTGAAGCAGATTTGATTGACGTTTGGTTTGATTCAGGTTCAATGCCGTATGCACAATCACATTATCCGTTTGAAAACAAAGAATTAATCGATCAAGAAAAAACATATCCCGCTGATTTTATCGCGGAGGGAGTTGACCAAACACGTGGTTGGTTTTATACTTTACACGCCATTTCAACAATGGTTTTTGATAAAGTCGCGTATAAAAATGTTGTTTCCAACGGATTGGTTTTGGACAAGAACGGACAAAAAATGTCGAAACGTTTGGGCAATGGAATTGATCCTTTCACAACTTTACCGAAATACGGAGCAGACGCTACGCGCTGGTACATGATTACGAATGCGCAACCGTGGGACAACTTAAAATTTGATTTAGACGGTATTACGGAAGTTCAACGAAAATTCTTCGGAACGCTTTACAATACATACTCATTCTTTGCACTTTACGCCAATATCGACGAGTTCAATTATTCTGAAGCCGATTTAAAAATCGAAGATAGGCCAGAAATCGATCGTTGGATTTTATCGCAATTGAATTCATTAGTAAAAGAAGTTCAGAATGCTTTCGACGCCTACGAACCAACACGCGCTGGACGTGCGATACAAGATTTTACCGTTGACCATTTATCGAACTGGTTTGTGCGTTTGTCACGCCGCCGTTTTTGGAAACAAGGAAACGAAGGCACTGATAAATTATCGGCTTACCAAACTTTGTACACTTGCCTGGAAACGATTTCTATTCTCGGTTCGCCAATTGCGCCATTCTATATGGATCAATTGTATTGCGATTTGCAAATCATCAAAGGAGATGCGGCGAAACAATCCGTTCATTTAGCAGATTTCCCAGCGGTGAAAGAAGAATACATCAATCCAACTTTGGAAAATCAAATGGAGATCGCTCAAAAGGTTTCTTCTTTGGTTCTTGGCTTGCGTAAAAAAGAAAGAATTCGCGTTCGACAGCCTTTGCAAAAAATCTTAGTTCCTGCTTTAGACAAAGAATTTATCGAAAACATCCTTCACGTTCAAGAATTGATTCTTTCCGAAGTTAACGTGAAAGAATTGGAGATTTTGGAAGAAGGAAATACCGTTTTGGTAAAAGGCATTAAACCAAATTTCAAAACCATCGGACCGAAATACGGAAAACAGATGAAAGCCATTGCTCAATTGATACAAGGATTCAACCAAGAAGACATTGCTAAAATCGAGAAATCAAATCTTTGGTCAGGAGAAATCAATGGAGAGTCAATTGAATTAGCACTCGAAGATTTCGAGATCTCTGCTCAAGAAATTCCGGGCATGTTAGTTGCATCAGAAGGTTCTTACACTGTTGCCATGGACATCACCATTTCCGACGAATTGAAGCAAGAAGGAATTGCCCGCGAAATAGTTAACCGCGTTCAAAATTTCAGAAAAGAAGCCGGTTTTGAAGTAACGGATAGAATTTCTATTCAAATCGAAAGTTCAGATGCTATAACCGAAGCTATAAAATTAAACAGCGAATTTATTTGCAACGAAGTTCTTGCAAATGGAATTACGTTTGGCCCTCTTGGAGATTCAGCTTTGAGCACAGATATTGAGGAAGAAAGTGATACGAAAGTATTGTTGGAACGGGTTTAGCTTCGGCTTAGCTCAGTCCTCACTAAATTCTACTAAAATTAAAAAGCCTTCTTTCAATTTGAAAGAAGGCTTTTTTGTGGAGAAGATGGGATTCGAACCCACGACTTCTTGACTGCCAGTCAAGCACTCTAGCCAACTGAGCTACATCCCCAGTATTTTCTTGTTATAATAGTATTTCAAAGTAGCGAAGTTGCCTGT
>Ga0105051_10001703_pt1 | contig 29523 bp, 13 predicted proteins | sample FRY02_FD_78383 | JGI IMG/M metagenome (GOLD analysis project Ga0105051, IMG submission 78383) | Freshwater microbial communities from Lake Fryxell liftoff mats and glacier meltwater in Antarctica - FRY-02 (megahit assembly) | ecosystem: Environmental > Aquatic > Freshwater > Ice > Glacier... | reverse complement strand
GCAAGGAAGCACCGGTGATCGATGGCTTAACTGGCGACCAACGATTCTTTCTTGGCTGGGGCCAGGTTTGGCGACGACTATACCGCGATGCCGAACTTCGCAAGCGATTGATCGTCGACCCGCACAGTCCGAGTCAGTACCGCGTTAATGGCATCGTTCGCAACATGGACGCGTTCTATGAAGCGTTCGACATCAAGCCCGGTGACGCGATGTATATCGCACCTGCAGACCGAGTGCGGATTTGGTAAGCAGTGAGAGAGACAATTTACGCATTGGTTTCCGTTCTCGGCACCATTGCGTTATGGTCTCGCCATGAAGCCGAACAACCGGGGCTAACTCGGTTTGCCATCGGGGGAAGTGACCCCAAGAACGATGTCCCAGTTCACGGCAAGCTCGCCAATTTTGGAGCCCGCTAGCGGATTGAATTCCGCGAGTAACGATTTGCGAGACTGTTCGTCACGCAGATTACGGAACACACCATCTCGCTCATTTTGTTTCTCACCAGCAATCAATAACTGGGTTGTCAAAATGCGTTTGTCACCTCGGCTCACCGCGAAGTGAATGTGAGGCGTTCGTCCGGGATAGGGGACTGGCTTTACGGTGCGGAAGAAATATCGTCCCTCGCCATCGGTGAGAAAGCGTCCATAGCCCTGAAAGTTTTTATCGCGGCGATCGGCGTTACTTGTGCCCGTGTGAAGGTAAGCGCCGTTGTGATCGACCTGCCAAATTTCAACGAGTGCGTTGCGAACTGGTGAACCGGCTTGGGTCAGGACTCGACCACCCAAATACGTCACTTCGCCGACCGCAGGGTTAATGCTGTCATTGATCACAAGCAAGTCGTTGTCGGTATCGAGCGGAAGGTGATCGGGATAAAAGGGGCCCTCGGTGAGCGCCGCGGTACGAGTCAATTCTTCGGCAAAGACGCCTTGCTGCGTCATCATGGCGATTCCCAGAGCGGATGTCCCTAGGAAACGACGGCGAGTTGCGATGGTGATTGGTTGCATGGTGATTAGAGGTTCAGGAGAAGTTGTAGGGAACGGCTTTTAATAAGCGTAATTGATTCTGAACCCATGGTCTGCCGAAAAGTTCTGTGACTGTAGACAATGAGAGTCCGTTAAAATTTCCGATCCGATCGCCGTCAACGCGGGTTGAAAAGGCCACTGGCCGAGTTTGGCCCTCCTTATCGAAACCTTCAAGAGACAAAGACAATGAAAATCACGATGCGTCAGTTGATGACCGCAATCAGTTCTTTAACGATGGCAGCAATATTTGCGACAGTTACCCTCGCTCAGCCACCCGAAGGCGGAAAGCGTGAAGGCCGGCCCGGCGGACGTGAGGGCGGTCCTGGTGGACGTGAGGGCGGTCCTGGTGGACGTGAGGGCGGTCCTGGTGGACGTGAGGGCGGTCCTGGTGGACGTGAGGGCGGTCCTGGTGGACGTGAAGGTGGCATGCGTCCAGATCCTGCCGTCATCGCTAAGATGTGGATGCAGCGATTTGATAAAGACGGCGATCAAAAATTGGACAGTACCGAGCTGTTGGCCGCAGTCAGCGAGATGCGTTCGATGGGCATGCCTGGTGGCCCAGGCGCTGGGCCCGGGAGTCCTGGCGCAGGTGGTCCCGGATTTGGTGGTGGTCCCGGATTTGGTGGTGGTCCCGGATTTGGTGGTGGTCCCGGATTTGGTGGTGGTGCAGGTGGTGCAGGTGGTGCAGGTGGTGCAGGTGGTGCAGGTGGTGCAGGTGGTCCTGGAGCGGGCGGAGCTCAGATGATGGGGCGTATGTTCGAGCAAAATGATGCGAACAGCGATGGAAAGCTGACGGGCGAAGAGATTCCGGAACGCATGCGTCAAGGCATGGCTCGCATCGATACCAACGGCGATGGCGCGATCGACAAGAGCGAGATGGAACAAATGATGCGAAGCTTTGGTGGTGGCAATCGTCCAGGTCGTGAAGGCGGCCCAGAGGGCGAAGGCAATCGCGCTCCTCGCCGTCCTCCCGTTGAAGAATAAAAGTTAAACGATTAATACATCGAAGACGCGAGCTCAACACTCGCGTCTTCTCGTTTAATCATGCGACGGCAGGAATGAATAGTCAGGATGTTTTTTTGGAAAACGATTCTTTCATTCACTTCGCCGACGCTGGTTCAACGCCGAGCGAATCAAGTTTCTTTGCCAAGTCTTGCGCGTGAGTCTCGGTCGCGACCTGGTTTTCCACCGCCAAGATCTTTCCATCTTTGCCGATGATGAATGTGACTCGGCTCGCCGCCTTTCCGTCGGGCCGCAGGACTCCAAATGCGGTGGCAGCTTTTCCGCTGGGATCACTCAGGATTGGGTAATCGAGGTCAAGGCTTTTGGCAAACTCGGTGTTCTTGTCGACCGGGTCCGTGCTTGCGGTGAAGTAGGCGACGTTGAATTTGTTCAATTGTTCACCTGCTTCACGAAACGACTTGCACTCCTTGGTGCATCCGCCCGTGAAAGCCCGCGGATACCACGCGATGATGATCGCTTGCTTACCAACAAAGTCGGCCAGCTGATAGGTTTTTCCATCGGTGCCCTCCATTTCAAAATCTGGTGCTTGTTCACCGACCTTGGGCATCTCTGCAAGGCAGGGTGTGAATGAACCAAAAGCGAGCATCAGAGCCGCTAGTCCGAAACGCATGATTGATCTCTTTGTGAGTTGATCCAGGGGAGGTAAGACGAACGCTTAAGTCTATCTCATTGTGTGCTCGACATCGAAGCAGATCTTAAACGGAAACCCACTTTTGTTCGCGGTGACTTTTGAGAATGGCTTCACATAGCACAATTTCTTGATGGCCATCTTCGAAGGTGGGATAAGTCTGTTTCGCATTCAAATCACCCGCTTCAATGGATTGATAGAAGTCTCGCGAGAGTTGCTTAAAGGTGTCAGAGAATCCTTCGTTGTGCCCACCGGGGTAAGATGAAAAGTGGGCCGCTCGATCGGTCATCAGTGATGGGTCGCGAGTGAGTAATTCGTTCGCTTTGTCACGATGCCCTAGCCAGAGCGAATTGGGTGATTCACTGTCCCAGGCGAAGGATCCGCGGGAGCCGGCGAGTTCGAGGCGCAAGCAATTTTTTCGTCCAGCGGTGACTTGCGAAACCCAAATGATGCCTTTAGCTCCGCCTGCGAGTCGAAGCATGATCGAACCATGGTCTTCCGTATCGATCGCGATTGATCGCGTGCTGACCGTTGCGTTGCCACCTTTGCCGCTGAACGTTTCGACTTCGCCTTCAGGGCGGTCACGGTGCTTGTAGACTGTTTGCAAATCCGCGAAGACCGCTTCGACGCGGCGGCCGGTGATGAACCCAATCAAGTCAAGCAAATGGGTGCCGATGTCCGCCACCGCACGGAGCTCTCCCCCTTCATCGGCAAGCACTCGCCAATTGAAATCTGTTTGTTTAAATAGCCAGTCTTGGGAATAACTTCCGGATACATGAAACAAGTCGCCCAGTGAGCCACAGGCAACGCGTTCTGCGGCTTCGATGCACAGCGGGTAGTAACGGATGTTGTAGTTGACACCTGCGAAGACACCAGCCGACTTTGCGAGTGCGACAAGTTCGGATGACTCCCGCGAATTCATTGCAAGCGGCTTCTCGCAAAGCACATGCTTGCCGGCCCGGATCGCGGCGGTTGCTTGAGCGAAGTGGTGGCGATTGGGCGAGGTGATGTGGACCACGTCCACGGAATCATCCGCAAGTAACGCCTCGAGCGATGCATAACCACGAAGGAGATTCATCTTGGACGCTGCCGCCGCTGACTTGGCAGGCGACGATCCCAGGATGCCTACAACACGAACGCCGGCTCGCTTCAAGCCTTCTATATGCACGGGGCCGATGAATCCCGTACCGATGACCGCGGCGGTAAGTTTGCTCATGAGGATCGTTGCTTGTTATTAAAAAAGTCTCAACGCGATAGAAACAATTTCTTCGTCAACACTCTCGGGGCGTTGATGGCGATCGTGGTGAAATCATCTTCCGTCACCACACCATTCGCGGGCACTGAGTCGCTATCGAACTGATCGGCGTCAATGACTTGGATACTGGTTTGTTTGATCCCAGGGGCATCGACGGAAAGAACAAGTGTGAGCGTCTCCGTTTGCCCCGGGCCTAGGCGATCGATCGACCAAGTTTGTGACGCGGGATCGTAGGCACCTAACGAGGTTGCATTCTCAATGAGTGTAACCCCGCTAGGAATCATGGTCATAAGTGATATTCCGGTCGCGGCGGCAGGACCAAAGTTATTAACGCTGAAAGTGACCGTCACAATGTCGCCAACTTTCGGGGCCAAGTTGTCAATCGTGCTTCGGACCGCGAGATCGATCAGCGCCGGTGTGACAGTAACGGAGGCGATGTCGTCTTCACCGGCAAGTCCGTTGCCCGGCGTACTGTCTGGATCTCCTTGAGCCACTTGCACAATCTCGGCGGTGTTAACCTTCGGCCCCGAGTTTTTGGCCGTTGCAGCGATTGTCAGGGTTGCGGATTGACCATTGGCAAGTGTCGGAATGGTCCAAGTTCCTGCGGTGGAGGAGAAGTTTCCTGAGTTGGTTGAAGAGTCAAGGAAATTGAACGTCGTTGGAAGCCGGTCGTTGACGACGATATTGGTGGCGGCGTCAGGTCCGCTGTTCGTGATCACGACCGTGAAGGTCACGCGGTCATCTCGATTGGGTGCAGCATTATCAACCGTTTTTGTAAGTGAGAGATCCGCAACCGGAGTGGAGTAGCTGATCGATGACAGGTCATCTTCTCCGACGGTTCCATTGCCAGGCGTGCTGTCCAGGTCAGGTTGATCGGCGGCGATCACTTCCGCAGTGTTGACGACGGTGCCAGGTGAGGTGACGCGAGCGACAAGTGTCAGAGTCGCGGTCGCGTTGGCGGCCAATGCCGTCGGCGTCCAAAGGCCCGTTGACGCGACATAGGAACCGCTGGACGACGTGGAGGAGACAAAGCTGGTTCCCGCAGGCAATCGATCACGGACACGAATACCGGTTGCGGTGCTGGGGCCCGCGTTTCGAAGCGACAATCGATAAGTGACGTTTTCACCGATGTTGGGAGAAACTCGATCGATGGTCTTTTCGAGGGATAGATCGATCTGCTGCGGCGTGATGCTCACGGATGCCTGATCATCCTCGGTTGAGATATTGTTGCCCGGCACGCTGTCGGGATCGAATTGATCCGCCGTGAGCACCTGCGCGGTGTTGATCTTTTCACCGATGGTGGTCGGCGTTGCAGTGATCACCAAAGTCGCTCGCCCTGCGGAGGCGAGTGAACCGAGGTTCCAAATTCCGGTGCCGGCATCGTAGGTCCCAAGCGATGGATTCGCCGAAACAAACGCAAGCTCGGCAGGCAGGAGGTCCACAATGGTTACGCCCGTTGCCGCGTCTGGTCCTGCGTTGGCGACGCCGAGCGTGAAGGTAACGGATTCGCCAAAATTCGGCGATAGTGTTGAAGCCGTTTTGGTCAGCGAAAGGTCCGCAGTGGCGGGCGTCAGCGTGATCGAAGATTTGTCGTCTTCGTTGGCGGCATTATTGCCTGGCGTTGAATCAACATCGGATTGATCGGCGGCGATGACCTCGGCTGTATTGGTGATTAATCGCGGCTCGTCATAGGTAACGACGAGAGGCAATGTTGCGGAAGCATCGCGTCCGAGCGTTGCAATGGACCAAGTTCCGGCGATCGGATCATAGGTGCCAACGGTCGGATTCGCAGATAGAAAGGTGAGCCCGGTCGGCAGGAGATCACGGACAACAATCTGCGTGGCGCCATCGGGACCGGCGTTCCTCAGCGTCAGCGTGAAAGTGACTTGTTCACCCACATTGGGTCGAGGTCGATTCGTGGTTTTGATCAACGACAAATCGATGCGCTGGGGAGTGACTTGGACCGAGGCCTGATCATCTTCCGTTGCCACGTTGTTGCCCGGGGTGCTGTCGGGATCAAAGCGATCAGACGCAATGATTTGAGCGGAGTTGGTCTTCACGCCGATCGTATCGACGCGAGCGACCAGTTGTAGCGTGGCCGTGCCGTCAGCATTGATCGTCCCTACGGTCCATCGTCCCGTCGTCGGGAGAAAGTCGCCTTGAACCGTGTTCGAAGAAACGAATGAAAGCCCGGCTGGTAATACATCGGAGACGACCACACCGGTGGCGTTATCAGGGCCTGAGTTGGTGACAATGATTGTGAATGTCACATTCTGTCCGACGTTCGGCGTGACCGTTGAAGCCAGCTTCACAAGCGATAGATCCGCGGTGGGTACGGCGACGGTCACACTGGCTTGGTCGTCTTCGGTCGCGACATTATTTCCAGGCGTCGAATCGACGTCGGTTTGGTTAGCCGACATGACTTGCGCGGTTGCGGTCGTCTGTGCCGTGGTGTTGACGACGGCAACGATTACAAGTGTCGCCGCGGCGCCGCTGGCGAGCGAGGAAACGTTCCAATTGCCGGTCGAGTTGCTGTAGGTACCGACACTTGGCGTTGCACTTTGGAAGGTCAATCCGCTAGGCAATCCGTCGCGCACCGTGATGCCGGTTGCAGTGCTCGGCCCCGCGTTTGAAAGGGTGGTTGTGAAGACAATCGTCGAGCCACGATTGGGCGTCGGGTTGTCGACCGTTTTGGTCAGAGACAAGTCAATCTGTTGAGCCTCGATTGTGATCGTTGATTGATCGTCCTCCGTCGCAATGCCGTTTGCGGGAGTGGAATCAGGATCTTGTTGGTCTGTGGAAAAGATCTCAGCGGTGTTGATGAACGAACCGCCCGAGGCAGGCACCGCAATAATCTGCAGCGTGCTGGTTGCGCCCACCGCCACGGAGCCGACGGTCCAGAGTCCAGTGATCGCATCGTAAGCGGCCGGGGGTGTCGCCGAGACAAAGTTGAGACCTGCGGGAAGCCGGTCGCGGACGGAAACGCCTGTCGCAGGATCGGGGCCTGCGTTCCTTATTGTCAACGTGAAGGTGACGTTTTGATTGACGCTCGGGGTGACGCTGGACGCGGTCTTGGTGAGCGACAAGTCCGATGCGGCGACGATCACGGTCGCGGTTGCTTGATCGTCTTCCGTCGCTACGTTGTTATTGGGCGTGGAGTCGGGATCGGATTGATTCGAAGCGGTGACTTGAGCGGCTAATGTTTTGTTGCCGATCGTGTCGACACGCGTCGTGAGCGTGAGGGTTGCGGAGTTGTTCGCGGCAAGGGAGTCAATGGTCCACGTCGAACCGTTGAAGGAACCGGTGCTGGGTGCGTTGGAGATTAGCGTCAAGCCGGCCGGGATTAGGCCGCTGACAGCGATCCCTGTGGCGGTGGATGGGCCGGTATTATTAAGCGTGATGATGAAGGTGACGTTTTCGCCAACGCGAGCATTGGTTCGATCGGTAACGTTGGTCAGCGACAGATCTGCGGCTTCGACATTGACCGTGACGGAAGCTTGGTCATCTTCGGTCGCGACGTTGTTGGCTGGCGTGGAGTCGACGTCAAACGCGCTAGACGCGGTAACTTGAGCGGTATTGATCAACGAACCCGCGGCAGTGGCTCGCGCGGTGATTGCAAGTGTGGCAGTGGCAGCGTTTGCAAGGGAGCCGATGGACCATTGGCCGTTGGTGCTGTTGTAAGTCCCTTGGGACGGCGTGGAGCTGACGAAGGCAAGTCCGGTGGGCAGCAGATCGGTGACGGTGATGCTGTTCGCGGCGTTGGGCCCGTCATTATTGAGCGTGACGGTGAAGATGATGTTTTGCCCCGTCGACGATGAAACGTTGTTGACGGTTTTGCTAAGGCGTAAGTCTGCCGATTCAAAGTTTGCAAAGTCGAAGGTCTCAATGTTTGGACCGATCGCGCCGACAAGCTCCGCAGCCCCGTTGACGTTCGAGCCTCCGGTGATCTCCATCTCGATTGCGCCGATGCGAGTCAAATCGGCGCCGCCACCACCGCTTGCGGTGAAGCCGGTGAAGGAAAGGAACTCGGTCGTGGTCGCTTCACCGCCGGTGTCGGACAACGCGAAGGTGCCAGTCGAAAATCGTGACGCAGTTCCAGCGACACCGTCGTCAGTGTAAAGGCGAATCGTGACACTTCCCGTTGATGAATCTGCACCAATTTGCAGTTGTAAACCGGTTGCGGTGCCGGCACTGGTGAGATCGATGTTGCCAAGTCCATTGTCAGCGATGACGTTGGCGTCGCCATCAATCCCATCCCAGGAAACGACACGACGACCCTGGCCCGTTTGAATCGAATCGAAGCTAAAGAACCCAGGCAGCAGCGGATCGTTGACGCTTAATTGAATGCGGCCGTTGACCGAAGTCTTGTTGACCAGCAGATCACGCTCGCCCCCAATCACTTCCGTTGTTGACGCGAGCACTGTCGAGGTTACTGGCACTCCGTCATTCGTATCATCAAACACCAATTGCGTCCCTGCATCGAACGAGTCGATCGTACGAACCTGTCTCCCTTGAACATCGGTCGCGTCGATATTGATCAGCGGGCTGACGCGTTGCGAGAGGGTTCTACCGCCAACGGTTTGCGCAGGTTGTTGGACAAAGTAATTGCCCGTGGTGACGGCGGCGATTTGATACCGCCCATCTGCGCCAGTCGTTGCGCTGCGGAAAAGAGAGTCGCTGGTGGCATTGAAAACCCCATCTCCGTTGTCGCGATAAAGGTTGACCGTGGCGCCGGAAACGTCTTCGCCTGCGGTGTATCCATCCCCGGTTAAATCGGCGAACACTCGGCCGGTGACCACTTGCAGATCGGTGGGGGCGACCAACGCAATTCGTCGCTCGAGGGACTCGATTCGAAGGCGACGACGGGCTTCATTCCGTGGTTTACGGCGAGACAGGGCACCGATCGCTTTTCGTGCAAACATGGATGTTCTGTGAAACTGGGTTGACTTTGCAGACTGTAGGGTCTGTGTTGTCACCCAGTTGTTGGCGGACGGCAAGTCCCAGGACGTTTCCGTCCGCCACTTCATCGCAATCGGCACGACGAATGGCAATGAAATGTCGCAATTAACGAGTAAAATCGCGCTTGATTGCAAGGTTCGCATGTTCGACGAGCCCTTCTTCTCACGACGGTCGCCGATTGTCGGTATTAATCGGCGACTGCAATGTTGAAGGCACGCTCTTCGCTTGCATCTAAGGTGACATGTCGCCAGGTGCGGGAGTAACGACGGCGCCTGAGGGAAGCTGGTTTATCGTGGACGCTTCCATCATCGGGGAATCCATCAACTCGCTCTGCTGCAAGCCGCACGAAAGGCATTGCCCGTTCATCGATCCGTCAATCATTCCTGAGGACGTGTAAAGGTTCCTCGCATTGCCGAGGGTTTCGGCCGTCAGCGGTCCTGGATCAAGCCAGAGGCCATCTGGAGTGAGCTCCATGGTGCCGAGGTCAAAGTCGAGACTTCGACGGATCACCTCGTAGTTCACGTAGATGTTGAGCAGCGTGTTTTGCGAGTCAAGTAAATCAGACAGAGCACTGATCGTATCTCGAGCGGCGGTTGGACCACTGCTCAAGCCTCGAGCATCGCGGAACCCACGAATGTCTTCGTTCAGTTCCAACTGTTCAGCCGCGATGCGTACTGATTGGCGTCCCAACTCAAAGTTGATCTGGTTGGTCAGCACTTGTCGTAACTGTCCTCGGAGCACTTGCCAGAGTGAATCTTCGAACCGGTAGTAGCTGCGTCTTGCTTGGTCGAACTCGATTAACGATTGCCGATAAGTATTTCGTTCCTGCAAACGAGTCAGAGGCGCGTCCCACTGCAAACCGACGCGGAGTCTGCCCGCGTTGTTGCGGAAGTCAAGCGGATTGTCACCCACGTTTTGGACGTCGCCACTGAAGACAATATCGAGTGAGCTTTCCAAATCATCTGCATTGAACTCGATCAGTCGCCAGGAATCGACCAAAGAAGCTCGAGCATTGGCGAGGTCGGGACGGTTTGCCTGGGCGATCGCAAACGCGGTTCTTGGATCCAGTTTGATTTCTGGAAGGAGCACACTTTCGGTCCGCGATCTCGCTTGAATCAGTTGGAGCGCGAGCACATCATCTGCAACGTCCGTGAGGATGTCTTGCGTTGCAAGTACGACATCGTTGCGAATGGAAAGGGCCAGTTGTTCACCGTTCAGATTTGCCGGTGGTTGATCCGCGCTTAACCTTTGCAACGTTTCCGCAAGCTCATCGATACCTTTGGTATAGCTGCCAAGTCGAGTGGCAAGCTTCGTGAAGTTCGCTCTTAGTTGGACCGCGAGCTCACCGACTTGATCTCCGGTGAAGGAACTCTCATCGACTTTATCGAAATCAAGCAATGTGCAGATCTGCTGTTTGTTCGCTCGGAAGGCATTCTTCAAGTCTTCGGATTGAATCCGTCTTGCCTCAATCGCTTTTTCCAAAATATTGAGGTCTTTCGCAACGCGAGGCATGTCCACGTCGATAAGTTGGCGTCGGAAATCGATGAGAGGTTGCAGCGACTGGCGGAGCACACCAATGCGCTGAGCGAGTTCTGGCGACCAGGCAACATTGGGACGTATCATTCCCGTCTGTGGGTCGATGGTCGAGGTTGCAAACTCCAGAAGCGACAAGTTGATCTCGCCTGCGGTCGTTCGCAATCGAATCAATTGCTCGCGTCGTCCTCGCAGAATCTCATCGATCAATTCAAATCGATCCAGCAACGGATCTTCGATCTGGACACACAAGTACGGAGGCAAGCCGAGGTCGGCTAAAAAGTCGTCGACGGAGTTCTGATAATCGGCTTTACGCGAGATGAGTTGAGATTGAGCATTGAGGATGGCGGATTTTGCTTGCGCGATTTGCAGGCGTTGGCGAGGAATCGCTTCGGCATCCTCGGGAATGGTGGTCAACAATTCAACCAGCGTATCATCAAGGATCAGTTGATTCTCAGTCAGTCGAGCCACGTTCTCTTCGACGTTACGAATCTGAAGTTGGTTTTGAAGCAAGCCAAGGAAACCGCCGGCTTGAGGCACACCACCACCGCCGCTCACGCCGAAGCCGAAGCCTCCGCCACCTCCACCGCCCAGCCCTGCGAAGCCGCCGCCCAGCCCCGAGAATCCACCAAGGCCGACTCCAAACACACCACCGCTTCGACGGACTTGGCTTTCCTGTTGGCGTCCCATAGTGATGAAGAGATAGAAGCTGCGACGGTAACGTTCAAACGATCTCGCGTTGGCGAGAAGGCGTCGTTCCGCAAGTGTCAAGCGTTCAAGGATTCGATCGCGACCAGCATTGCGAAGTAATGGTTGAATCATCGCAAAGTCAAAAATCGTTGAGGCGCTCTGCGTGTTCGGACCGCTGAGTTCCCAAACGATGCTGTTCGCAAAACCAACGACAAGGTCGCCACCGGATGCGAACGTGCGTTGTAGAGCGAGCGCTCGGCGGCCGGTGCTGAACGGCCCGACTTCAAAGCGAGTACTGCTTTCGCCACCGGTGTTGGAACGTTCGCGACCATCCGCGGTCAAGAAGGCGCGTGCTCCGCCAAAAAACTGCGTATCGAATCGAAAGCGTTCACTGCTAACGTCAAGTGCCGAGAGATAAAGTGTTTCAATCTGCTGTCGATAATCGGATGAATGAAGGAGTGCTAATTGAACGGCGGTGTCCGCATTGAGCTTCAACACACCGTTTTCGTCCAGAGGTAGGTACTGCCACCATTCCGGGTTTTCGGCTGCGTTGGTTGTGCCGGCGGCGTGCCACAGCGGATAGCCTTTCTTGCCATCGACGCGGTCCATGTAGCGATGCGATGCAGGGTCATCGACAGGCATCGGCTGGAAGTCGAGGTCGAAAGGATTGAACATTCGGCTACGAGCATCAGGTTGAATGCGCAGCGGCATTCCAGGATCTTGATAAGCGTGGGCGAATTTCTCGTCGATCAGTTGGTGTGCTTCGACGTCCGCCTGTTTGCGATAGTACTGACGGTGACATCCGCTCAGGGTACCAACGGCTATCACGACCAACAGAGACCACCGAAGCCAGGCGGTTTCCAAGACGATGCTGTTTAGTAATGTTTGGAAAACTTGTCGTCTCATCGCGCTTACGTTCCTTCGCATTTTCACCTTCCCTACCAAGCAGCAAGTTCAGAGCGACCGATTCGCAGGCTCACACGGGTTACGCGGCCGGAATCCTGACGTCACCAACGGACTTACTCGCAAACGACGCATCACCGGCACGACCGGTTTGCTCCCGACATTGGGTTCGGTCGTCAAGGAGGCGATCCTTGACGATGTCAGTCGCAGGGGTAAAGCTTTGGCAGACGGATGTGCCGCATGTGCCGCATAGGCAATTTGTGCGGGTGCATTGCGTTCTTCCGCTTGTGCCGAACGAGCCGGATAGGCCTGGGACCGAGCCAGCGGTTTAGCCACCTCGAGAACAAAAACTTGACGATGGGCCTGGCGCAAAATACTATCTAGTCACGTAGATTTTCTTGTCTGAATGCGTTTCGGTCGTTTTGCCGGGGCGTAGGTCGATCGCGCGTAATCCCGGAAGTCTCTCGACACGCTCATGACCATCGCTCTTGTTACCCTCCTGGTTATCGTCGTACTGGCCGCTGGCTTTCTGCTTTGGAAGAGCCGCGACACATGGCGATGGTTCCACATCACCGCAACTGCAATTACGTTAATTCTCGCAATAACGCTTCTTTTTCCAACGGCCGGAGTGCTGAAAAGTCGCAATGCCTGGAATAAGGTCAAAGAAGAACTGGATGCCAGGCTGGTGCGAATCGAAGAAGATCAAAGGATTTTGAAATACGGTGATCCAGGCAATTCGGCCGCTGGCCAAGGCGTGTTGGAATTGCAGTCACAGTTGCAGAGATATGCTCTGGAAGCAGGGCGGCGCTGGCCGAATTTGCGAATGCAGGGCAATCGGCCTGACAGCATTACACTGTTGAGTGCCGCACCAGCCGCGGCTCTTCTCCCCGGAATTGTCCCCGAAACACCTCCTGCAGGTGAGCCTGTTCCTGGCGCTGACGCCGCTCCTCAGCCGCTGATTCCTCAGGGATTGGTGGTTTATGGTTTTGCGGAGTCTGCGGAACCCGGTGTGTCAGTACCCGTGCCGACGTTTTTCTTGGGCGAATTTAAAGTGACTGCGTCCGGTCCTGGGCAAGTCACGGTGGTACCGGTTGGGCCGCTAGAAGGACCGCAGCAGCAAGCGATTGCGGGCGGTAAAGCTCAAAGTTGGACGCTCTATGAATTGCTGCCGCTGGATAGCCACGTGCCTTTCATCGCGCCAGGTAGCGAACCTGCGGACGATGCCTTGTTCGGACGTGTTGACGATGAATTGGTCAAACGAATGTTCGGTAAATCGCTTACTGAACCGACCTTGAACGAATATCTCCGAGATGGAGCAAGAGCGAAACCCGATGATCCGCCGGCGACTCGGTGGGTGAAGATCGAATTCATCAAACCGCATAGCATTGTGGTTGACAGCCCTGAGAAGCGAAATGTTCTCGATGGGGGCTTTTTCGATGGAACTGGGCAAGCAGTGGATAGCCGTTTGCAGAGGGGCGAAGACGGAACAGTGAAGTTCAAAGTGGAAGATCGAAACGTTGTGACGGAAGAAGTGGCAAAAGAGTTGATTGAGCAAGGCGTTGCGAAGGAGCTCGACACGTATTTTGTTCGCGAATTGAGAGATTACCGGTTCGTATTGCGGCGGATTCGACTGCGAATTTCAGAATTGGCGATTCGTCAGCAAGAACTAGAATATGAGGGCAAAGTCCTTCAAGATGCGATTAACGCGACCGTGGCAATGCTTGCCGCAAACCAGGAAGCGAAGCTAAAGCTTGAGAATGATCTCGCAAAGATCCAAATCGAGCGAGTCGCGATCAAGGCTTACAAGGAAAACGTCAGCAACGATTTGACTAAAACTCGCCAACGTTTGGTTGGTCTCTATCAAAGCAATCTTGAACTTGCCGCCGAATTGAAGGCGGTTCACAAGGGCATTGCAGCTTCTTTACCCTAGGAAGCGGTGCGGACATTCTTCGCAATCTCCTGCGGCCGACTGCGGCCGACTGCGGCCGACTGCGGCCGACTGCGGCCGGAACTTGCTTTCCATGAACTTAGGGCGGTGTTTGCCTGAGGCTTGACTAAGCGGCGACTCGGAGTGATCTCCATGCCCCGGGAAAAAATGCCAGCCGCTTTGGCAGATTGATCCACGCTGACCTGAATCAGTGGAGCTCAAATCATTTCTCATGTGGACAGTGAGTCCCTTGATTTGTTATCCGCACGACTGCAGTGTGAGTACTTACCAAGGCGATCGATCATGGCTTCGGCATTTTTTAAACTTTTGGCACTCATGAAAGTGGCGTTCACATCGCGATTTTGCTTCTGGCAAGTTGTGGTTTTCGTTTTCCTGATCCATTCGTCGGCAATCGCCCAAGCACCCAACTACGGTCAATACCCAACGATTTCTGGGTCGTCGATCCCCGCGGTACCGATTATTCCTGACTTTTCGAATGATCCCAACTCGGGACTTACTCCGGTGGTATCTGGGGAAGAGCAAGCTGAAGCTTGGTTTGATTTTCCCCTGGTGAATCGGATCGCCGCGGGCGGGTGGCTAATGTTTCCCCTTGGCGTTTGTTCCCTGATTGTTTTTTCATTAACACTGGAACGATTGATCGCACTGCGTCGGAGTCGCGTCATTCCACGCCCGTTCGTTCGTCGCTTCACCGAATGTGTCGAAGACGGCCAGCTCAGCTATGAGGAAGCGACCGCGATTTGCGAAGAATTTGATTGTCCGGTCGCAGAAGTGTTTCAAGCGGCTGTGAAGCGTTGGGGACGTCCGATGCTCGAGATCGAGCAAGCGGTCATGGACGCGGGAGACCGTGTAGCCGACGGATTGAAGCGGTTTCTAAGAGTGTTTCACGCAATCAGCAACGTCGCACCGCTCATCGGGTTGTTGGGTACGGTGTTGGGAATGATCTCCGCGTTTGAATCGATGAGCGATAACGCGGTTGGCGGCAATCCCGAATCGCTTGCCGCCGGTATTAGCGAAGCATTGATTACCACCGCTGGCGGGTTGCTTGTTGCTATCCCTGCGTATTTGGCTTTTATCTATTTCGGCTCCAAAAGCGATGGGTATCTCAACGAGATCGATCGCTTGTGCCAACGAGTCATTGATTGCATTAGTGCTGAGGGTTTGGAGAGCGGAAACCGGAACAAGAAGGTTCGTCGCGCGGCATAAGTCCAACCGACGCGAGGAAGGAATCAACCGATGTCACGAAGACGCAGCATCACCGATGACGCTTCGATCAATCTCACGCCAATGATTGACGTGGTGTTTCTCCTGGTCATTTTTTTTATGGTCGGATCGCACTTTGGTGCTGCCGAAGGTCGTATCGATGTCAGCGTTCCGGGCGTGGGGGAATTGAATTCCATGACACGCATGCCTGACGAACGATTGGTCGAAGTGACGGGGACGGGAATGCTCACCCTCGATAAAAATGTGGTCACCGATCAGCAACTTGCCGATCAATTACGGTACGCCTACAGCCAATATCCCGAAGTCAAAGTTGCGGTTCGTGGGGATGGGGAAGCTTCTTTTCAACGAATCGCGGAAGTGCTTCAAGTGATACGCAGTACCGGCGTTAAACAAATGGGTATCGCCGCGCGGTCGACACGTCGATAACGCCGTTATCGTTCCATCACTTGCAAACGCAGGCTTCATGAACTGTCTTGCTTTGATTCAAGCCGAAGCTTCGTTATGGAACGAACCACGATTAGCCGTAGCCATCGCTGCCGGTGCGGTTGCACTCTTGATTGCCACCGTTTGGTTGATGCGTCGTAAGTCACGCGATGGTCGAGGTGCCGCGGCAATTTGCTTGGTCCTCTCGATCGCACTTCATGCACTGCTGATTTTCTTCCTGCCAGCGCTGAGAACCTGGGGCGGTGGAGCGGCAGGCGAGACCCACGACGACACCCGCGGTGGAATTTCACAGGTCACCATCTCCGACTTCGATCCGGTATTTGATCCCGCCGACGTATCTTCGTTGGCGACTGAACCCGTGCTGCCTCAATCGTTCGTCGCGCCGCTTCCGTTGCTCGCGCCGCTTCCGTTGCTCGCGCCCGTCGTTGATGCTGCCGTCGTTGATGCTGCCGTCGTTGATGCTGCCGTCGTTGATGCTGCCGTCGTTGAGCTACTGAGCGTCGTGGCCGAGAAGGCTCGCGAGAAGAGCGAACCGGAGTCCGAATCACGCCCCGTTGAGACGCTGCCAAGCTCGTTGGCGTCATTTGCAATCTATGACTCGCCGCCCACGGAAGAACCATCGCTTGTCGACGATCTTCTGTCGCAGTGGCTCAGCGACGATGCCGCGCGATCGTCCGATGCGAAGGCAAGCGAGCCAATCAATTCGTCGCAAGCGGCCGATCCGATGCGATCGACGAGCCAGGAAGCATTCCAAGCCGCAGCCTCGCCTTCGGCGCAGCCCAGTCTGCCGAAGTCGGCATCGAGTGTTCCCGGATTGGATCAGAATGATTTTGGCCATCGCTCTGGGAATGCGAAACGACAAGCTCTCCTTGCGACCGGCGGTGACGATTCAACGGAAGCGGCGGTGGAAGCCTCGCTTCAGTTTCTCGCTGCGGACCAACGAGCTGACGGTGCTTGGGATCCGGTCACCAGCGGCGCCGGTCGAGAAACGCTGACCCTGGGAACCGATCGCGGCGGAGCGGGGAAACGAGCGATCAACGGAATCACGGGACTCGCGCTGCTTAGCATGTTGGGCGCTGGCAACACGCATCTCGAGGGTACGTATGCAGACAACGTGCGTCGCGGTTTATCTTATCTGATTCGATCCCAGCAGCCCGATGGCTCGCTCGCCGGCCCCGCGACACCCTACGAAGCGAACTACTGCCACGGAATGGCTGCGCTGGCGATGTGTGAAGCCGCAATCATGACGGGCGACGAATCGGCGCTTCGCTCCGCTGCCGCCGCAGTCCGATTCACGACCGCGAACCAACATTCCACCACCGGCGGTTGGCGATATATCAAAGGGGATCCGGGCGATCTTAGTCAACTCGGTTGGCAGGCGATGGTGATCGATGGTGGAAAACGCGCCTCCATTCCCGTACCACCCAACGCCATTGCCGGTGCGACGACCTTCTTGCGATCGGTTCGTGCGGGACAAAACGGCGGACTGGCGTGCTACCGACCTGGTGAAGCGCCTACGCGGACGATGACGGCTGAAGCGCTTGCGACAAGATTGCTGCTTGGCGAATCGATTCCACGAAATGAGATTGATGAAGCGGAAGCGTTCTTGCTTCGCCAGCCGCCAGGCGTTGGCAAGGACAACTATTACGGTTGGTATTACACGTCGCTGGCATTGCATCAATTGCAAGATGATGCCTGGCGACAGTGGAACGAATCGATGAAGTTGCGTTTGCTCAGTCGCCAATTGCCAGGGGGAAGTTGGCCGACGGATGACGAGTGGGGCGGCTATGGCGGCAGGGTTTATACAACCGCGATGGCGACGTTGTGCCTGGAGGTCTACTACCGACATGCGCTGCGCAGCCAAGTGGCCCGAGGCTCAGAGTCGACGTGGACCCGGTGATTGTAGATAATTCAAAATCGGTGCGGTAATCGCGACGCCACAGATAGCGATGGCGACGGGCACGGGAGCAACCGCCAGTGAAGATAAGCCGGTCGCGAATAACCAAGTCGCCGGATGCGTTGCGATGGGTATCACCCAGCTTCGTCCATGCCAAAGTAGTAAGCAAAGTCCGGCCGAAATGGTCAACGTTAGTACCATTTGAATGACGACGGCAAGTGTCGTTGATCGTTCGGAAACGCGGATGCTTGGCGACGAACTGACTTCTCCGGTGTGTTTTGAAATCGAGACTATTCGCCAATGCGGTGCCGCCATCCAACGCGATGGCTTGGCATTTTCGATCTTGGTGGATTCACCCGCGACGCGACGAACGTATTGTCGCCACTTGCGCACCTGTTCATCCCATCCTATGTTTGGCAATGATGATGTGATACTTCCGTTGGGTGTGGCTTCCGTATCATTCGTGACTGTCGTCGCTTGCGCGGTGAGTTCACGGAATCGCTGGTCCCAGGAAGCGATCCATCGAACGATCTGATCTTGCGAGCCCTCTGTCACTCGGCGGAGAGACGACTCGGTGGCGGAACGAATGGAAGTCGCCAACGCAAGCGTGCGGTCTCCCTCATTCGACTTTATCCAATCGACGGGGACAGAAACGGATGCCTTCACCGCAAACAAATCATCGGCCGCTTCATAAATCGTTAGCCAGGTTTCATCGACGGGCACATTCTCAATCACGGGAATCAGTGATGTCTGATTCATGGATCGATGCTCAACTTCGCAAACAAACTCAACGCTTTGCGCAAGACGGCTAAGAGGCAAATCTACCTTGACTTTCCCTTGGCTGGTTTCCCAATTCACCTGTTGTTCATCGATCCAAACGCCGGCCAACTTCGCCGCTTTGGGAAGCTTAACGATGATCGACTCGTCACGTCCTGGGCTAATGTCCCACCGGCAAAACATAACGCCACGTTGACTCTCGGTGGCAAACCACTGAACGTCCGCAATCGTCGCCCGGGGTTCGGTCGCTTCGTATCGCGAGGGTGAAAGACGAACCGATGCGTTGCCGGCAACGGCGCGGAAAGCGAGTTCATCTTTGGGTCTTGCAATTCGTTTGATGCCATCGAGCATCCGGTCTCGTGAAAGCGGCCCATTGATCAATTCGGTTGGCAAGCGAGAGACAATCGCGGCGCTGGCTTCCCAGTCGAGGGTTCGCCCATCAAGCTTTTCGGGGACGGTCAAATAAACGTCTCGCTTGCCCGGTCCAAGGACTCGCACCGATGGGACTTCGATCCGCGTATCTGCGTCGGCGTTTCGTTGGCCTCGGATACGAATCGTGATGAGGCGATCGGTTCCCGTTATCGGACCGGGGCGAATGCGAACGATCTGCGTCGCGGGGTCCATCGCGGGTTGTCGAGACCAAGACATGTCGGGCTCGATGATTAAGTTCTCACACCAAGTCGTCGGCAACTCAATATTGACGAAATCGATGGAGTCCTGGCCAGTGGTCTCGAGTCCGGTGGATGCCGCGACCGATTTTAACCGTAGCAGTGTCTCGAATGACCAACGTGTTTGGTTCCAGACAAGTGAGTTTCGTTGTTGGGATTCAATCGTGATGTCTCTCGGCTCAACGCGAAAAACACCGGGCAATTGCGGCCGGCGACTGGGGTCATCGGAACCTTGCGTTTGCATCTGATCGATTCGCCACGTCCAACACGGGACCCAGCCGCCGACCAATTGCTCATCGGTTCCCATCGGCCGGTTTTCTGTTTCAACAAAGCCGCCGCTGACAATTTCTTTAACCATCAGTGACTGGTCTCGCGACAAAGTGTAGGTTCCCTTGGTCACCTGAATTGGCTCGACGCTGATTCGCGGTGGATTGAACTTGCCCGTTTGAGAAACTCGCATGTGAAGAACGACCCGCAATCTGATTGGGTCGGTGCCGATTGGGTCGGGCAAAGCCACTTCATCTCGATTTCCAACTCGTCGAGGAATCGTATCAATAGAAACATTGTTCATCGTCAACACTCGCAGTTCACTGCCCACAGGAAGGACCACTCGCAATGGTCCAACCAAGCGGTCTCCGGGCGTAATGGTTGCCGAGTAACTTAATTGCAACTCGCCGGGCCGCACATGAAGATGATGAACCTCATCCGCTTCCCAGGCTCGTGGCGAAGGTGACGTGATGACGAGGCGAGGCAAGGGCGATGTCGCGGTGAGGACTTCCGTCGCCGCACCGCGATACCCTTTCCAACTTGACACAAACGTATCGATCACCTCAGGGCTGGTCGTCAAGGATTGCAGCAATCCGCTCACGCCCTCACCAGCGGATCGCTGGGTGCGGTTCGCAGCGGCAACGACTTCCGCTGCCAGTGTTGCGGTGGCACTGGTTTCAGATGGCGTTCGTGTGCCAGGCAACGAGTTGCCAATCGCGGGAAATTGAATCTGCTTTGGCACCAATCGCAAGCCTTGCGCAGCATCAAGCCCGATGCTGGTCGGTGGCGACGACAAGAAGGGACCGATCGACAGAATTTCCGGAATCACGATTGGAGTCGCATCCTCGGCGGTCGATGTTGTCGAAACCAAAGAGTCGACTTCCCAAAGCAATCTGACGGGACCAGGATTGTCACGTTGTGCTTGAAGCGTCAACTGTTGGCGTGCCGTGGAGAGCGATTCAATGGCAGTGATTGCCCAGTCTGACGAAGTCACGAGCGGGAGCTGGCCTTCCAACATGATCAGTGGGACTTCGCTGCCGTTGCGAATGGCGGAATCATTGAGATCGACTTCGCATTCCAGATTGGTGCGATCGTAACCGGCGTGGATCCAGTATCTCCGCTGCGCGATGGTTGCGATCGAGCGTGAGGCGTCGCGATAGGTCAAGGCGACATCAACATCGTTCACAGCGCCGAGCGAAGCATTGAGTCGTCCTGCCTCGGGTTGCGCGTCCACTTCACCCAGTGTGTTCGCAATATCGATTCGCTGCAGAGCGGTCCCCGTATCCACAAGAAGCGTCGCGCCCGCGATGGGTGGAACGGAGAACTGAACCCTCCGCGCGAGTCGGGAGGTGATCTGAACATCGACGCCAATGCGGATTAACAGGCTGGCATTGCTAGACGCTGGAAGCGTCAAACGCACCGCGGCGTCTCCATCCGCACTCCACCGGATCGGTCGCGATTCAGACTCGGTCAACCACTGCACACTCTTTATCTGACTTGGGCGAAACGGAAGCACCGCTTCGGTTCGCTGCACGTTATCCTCAAGCTGAAATCTCGCTTCCAGTTCTGCCGTCGTCTTTGATTCCGCCAGTCCTTCCAACCTCAAGCGATAACTTGCTGTGGTGATTCGAATCGATTCGACGCCGGGCAACCCATCTCGGAACAAGTCGAAGTAAAAACTTTGTGGGATATAAACTTTTGAGCCAGCAATCTCGCCATCTGCCGTGGTGGGAATGAGAAGCAAAGGTGGCGGCGCATTGCCAATCATTTTTCTGTCGGTCGTGATTTCACCGGAAGCTGGGGTCCCAGCGTTTGTCAACGGTGGAGCAACTAGGCGAGCTTCTGTTTGAGCGATCGTGTCGCTCGATAAAAGCACCGCGATTGAATGTGCCGCTAGCACAAGCATCCAATTCGGCGCTCGCCCGCTCCATGTCGAAGTACCTTCGCGCGACGCGACCATTGACCCAAGTGAAGAGCGGGATTCACCACGACTACGGCGCAAGTCCGATGAATGGCTTGGTTGTTTCGTGACCGAAGAACGAGCGGAATTGCGACGACCCCCTGCATTCGGCGAAAGGCTCACGGCGATCAATCCCCCGGCCGCCAGAGGAACGCAAACCGAAGAGATCCAAAGCAGATTGCTCGAGAACAATAACACAGGCACCGCGATCGAGAAAACCCAAAGCGTCATCGCGATGAAGGGACGTCGCGTGGCGAGCCACCAATTGAGCGCAAACATGCATAGTCCAAGCATCGCCGCAGTTGGGTAGGCCAATGCAGAATCGAAGAGCCAAACGTGACTCGTTTCTGGATTAATGTCGATTGCGTTAGCTCGAGCCTGGTTTAGCTTCTCTTGGCTCAGACCGTTCTGAGCAACTTGATTCAACTCAAGTCCTGGTTGCGTCCAAAGATCCAAGGGTGGTTCGGTTTCACCTTTGGTTGCTGTCGATGCTGTCGATGCTGTCGATGCTGTCGTCGGACGACCAAAAAAAAGGCTCGTCGGAATCACCGTATCAGGGGCTGACATCACCTGCCAATCTCGGCGGAGGACGATCGCATTGACGCTCATTCGCGGCGCAACCCAGCGTCGGACGATTGTGTTAGAAAAGACCGTTCGGGTCCAAGTAATAAGGATGCGAGAATCGGTAGGTGACTCCCTTATGTTGAGTTGATGGGGCAGGGCTTCGTAGGCAAGCGGAACGCCTGCTGAGTTCGTGACGCTCACCAATCGTAAATTCACATCATGACTGATTTCAAGCGGCATCCCAGGATCGATGTCATAGCTTGCAACGATCGTATCGCCACCACGATTGGAGGCGACAATGCGAACGCTTTCGCGCCAGACGACGGTAGCGTTGTCTGGCTTATCTGCGGAGGCCACCTCGATCGTCGGTTTTTCGGTCGCTTCATATCGAAGCATAATCGCGCCTGGTATCGGATCGGTTTCCGCGGGGATCGATCCAAACTGCTGAAGTGAAGTCTTTGTCATCGATACCGGAGGCATCCGCAGTACCGATCCCGATGCCTGCTTGACGGCAAGCGTGGGCATGACAACCACTTGAGACGATTGACTGGAGGCACCAGGAACCATCGGAAGCGGTAGCTGCTTGCTGTTCTTAAACGGGTACTCACGCCGTCCCAATAACATCACTTGTCGTTCGCCGCGATTGCCCAATTCGAGTCGCCAAACTTCGCTGGCTGTGGATTCCGCGGCGTTGCTGGTGCTGGTGGTATCGGTGAACGAAGTTGTTGCGCCGGTGCTTGGAGCAACCGTGACGCTCGGCACGCTTTGCGCTGGCGAGTCACTCGCGTTGGTTTCTCTCATCACCAAGTCTTCCGCTCGAATACGTGTCAACGTTTCGATTCGACGATTAGAACCATCCGCACGGATTGCGGACCATTGCATCGGTGGGCGACCCGACGGGCTTCCCAGATCGACGACGATGTTCTGAATATCCGTTGACGCCGAATCGCAGGCGATCAAAACGGTTTCGATCAATCGCTCCCCGTCGCGGTTCAAGACGAGACGGCTGGTGGTGTCTAGATTCATGTCAGGGCGTCGGCTGACCAGGGGCGGAAGTCGGCCTTCGTTTAGTTCCAGCAGCAGACCGTCCTCACTCGCATCCCCAATCATACTTTTCTGCACGGTCGACAACTGGCTTGCGTGAATGCGAGTCGTGCGAAGTGCGACGTCTCCTGTCCAGTTGAATCCGGCAGGAGGCATGACAATGGCCGCGACACGATTGCGACTATTCTGGATCGTCACGAACGAAGTTGCTGGGAACTCAATGCGACCCGCAACGGACCGTATCGGCATGGAACCGGCGATGCGAATCTGCAACCGACGTCCGACGACTTCATCCGATGTCGGCCATATCGAAATGTTTCGGCGAGCGGCGGGATCGCTTGGCAAATCAATCACTCGGCCACTGCTTGGAATGGTTACCAGGTCCGCATTCCAACCCCGATCTACACGGATTTGCACGGGTTGCGGTCCACTCTCATTCATCAATATTGATGTGTCGAACTGCGCCTGAAACTGCGTATTCGTTGCGGACAATCTTAAGACAGATTCGGCCGGGCTTTGTTTCTCATCGGGACGGACGAGAACAGCCGGTCCATCGCTGCCCAGCGTGCCAACACAGCGAAACAATCGAGAGCCGTCTTCACCGGTTGCTGCGGGTATAAATCGCCAGCGGCTGGGGAGTTCAAATCGCAGTGCATGAAGGCTCGCGTCCAAGCGTATCTGAGCCTGCATCTCCGTCGCGATCAGGATCGGCCGACACCCTTGCCAGCGCGGCCAAGGTAATGATTGCGAACCGCCTCCCGCGTTCCATGCCGACTCGCCTTCGATGGTGATGTTCATCGTTCCACTTGCTGAGGACGCTTCCAACCGGCTTGCGTCGATGCGAAGGCCGGTTCCTTCAGCAATGGTGACTTCGCTCCAGGGAACTGAGGTGCCGCCGATTCGAATGGACGTCACATGCCCTTCGTCGATTGACATGATGGGAAGCAACGTGTCGCTTCGTGAGTCGACCAGCATCCGTGTAACAAAACGTATCGCCTGCGGCGTCAAATCGTATTGAATCGATGCTTGGCGAACGGGGAGAATCGATTCCGATTCTCCCCGCTGACGGTTGATCAGCCGCAGTCTCACCCGAGTTAAACCTCCGGCATCGATCGAATACCAAGCCGTTGCATTCGTCGCGGTTGTCACGATGCTCGATACGCCCGCCTCGGGAGGTGGACTGGGAAGCGAGCGTCCCACACCATCGATCGCTTGTACCTCCATGTTGCGAGGGACTTCAATCAAAAATCGAGTTTGGATGGACGCCGGGATCGTGAGATCGAAAGAGGTCCCACGATCGATGGTCCGTCCCGCCGAACTCCATCCAAAAGTCACGCGTGTATCTTCGTCAACAACGACGGACGTATTGCCCTTAAGGTCGCTGACGACTTGTCCCGTTGCCGTGCTGGCAACTTCGCCGTTATTCACGCGAAGCGCAAGACCGAGCTTACCAACGATCAACCTTGCTTTGCTTCTGCCGCGATAGGCGATGTCCCAGTGCGATCGATCGGATACCAATCGATCTTTCTCCACTCTCGCAACATAGACGCCGCGGAGCAATTGTGGGTTGTCGACCGGAGACAGTGAGCCGTCTGCTTGATTTCTAGCCCGAGTGTTCAGGCGATCGGTCAACTCAGTCAAATCGATCGGGCGAAAAGTGGGTGGAAGAAGTTCCGCGGCTTGCGATTGAAAGAAAAAGATCTGGCGAAACAAATCCGCAAAATCAGCGAGCATCGGAGTTGGTTTTTGTTCGGATTCAAGCAACCGCTCCGAGTTCGCCGTCTGCTCCTTATCGCCTTTATTTTCAGGAGCGTTTGTCTGCTCGGGTTCGTCTCGTTGTCCGGGTTCGACTTGTTTTGCAGGCTTATCGCCAATCGCCTGGACTGGCGAAAGGACTTCTTGAGCCCACAAGAGATTGGGAATCGCATCGAGACTGGAAGATGCGATGATCGCTAAAAAGGCAAATGCGGGGACACGAAGATGAAAGGCAAACGCAGTGTTCACGTTCGCGTCTCCACGACTGAACCGCTGGCGATCGTGGGTTCGACCTCAGGCAAATAACGGTCGACGGGTTCGTCTTGCGCACGCCCCAGATGACGCGCCGTAGATTGTTCGACGGCTTCTCGCGATGGTGCAAAAACGCGATTGCCACGACGCGACAACAACAAATGTCGGACACCGCTCATCACGGCAACAATCAACATCGCGACCAAAACCAATTGCCCCGCAATCACGGCCGCTTCAGGAAGAAGAAGCATCAATCCACCAAGGGCGACGGAGCCAAAGACAGCGGTTAGCGGATGTCTGAACGCGGGAACGTAAATCAGCAGGCACGACGTAATCAATACGATGGCCCCCACAATCAACCACATGGCTTGACGAGTCATCGTCGTCGCGGCGAGAGAGCCCGCATCGATTCCCACAAGCAGGTATCGATTTCCAGGCGGCATCAACGCGTCTGTGGGGACACCAGCCCAGGCAACCAGTCGCTCGTCATTTTCAAGCGGGACGCGGTTCAGTCGCCAGCGGTCCAGTTCCCATCGCATGGCACGTCCCATCGTCGGTGTCGCCCAAACCAGATGCTGATCCTGAGGCACGATCAACTGCCAATACAAACGTTCGATACCAATCGGCAACATCATGATCGGATGGATTTGTTCGGTCGCAATGGCTGAAGAACGAGGCAGCCAAATTTGTAGATCGATCCGATGCGTTGCATCATCGCCCAATCGAATCAAAATCCGATCATTCGCATCACGCATGAGCTCGACGGGCGATCCGTCGACGGTCGCTCTCGCCAGCACGTCACCAGAAACCTTCGCTAGTCCCACGCGAAAGGTTCCGCCGCCTTCAACGGTCGCGAGAAACTGTTCGTACTGTGTGGAGACTCCGACCGCGGTCCGCAGCACGCCACGCGTGATGACAACATCATCATCCCGCTTTTCAATCGGCTTGATTTCGATCGGCAGATGCAATTGCGGAAGCAATGACAGCTTCAATTCATCCACTGTCCGACCTTCGCTCTCGATTGCCGTCAATGCCCATTGATCGCTTCCGCGAAGCCTGACCACGATCGGCCCGCGCAGCGTTACGTCGGGCAATGTCGGACGTGGGAGATATACACCGTTCAGTAATGTCTCGCCCGTTGGCATGGACGGCAATGAACGCGTGCGCCTCAATCGAACTCGGTGAGGGCCGCTGCCGAGGCGATCGGAGTAGATCTGATATCGTCCGTCAGCGTCCCGCCGAATGACCGCGGGTGCATCATCAACCACCGCGGTCCATGGAGGAATCGGTGAGAGGTTCAGCGTCGGCATCGCATCGGCGGAATTGGCGTTTCGATTCGGTAACGAACTCTTGTCATTCACCTTTAGTGCCGAAGCCGTTGATTCTGTGATGGACAATGATTCGATTGTCGGGGAATCGCTGGTTACGGAAGCCACTTGCTCCATCGGTTCACCCCAAGCGATCGGCAAGCGACCCCGCAGGCCGCCCTGAGGATAAATGGTCCAGTTCACGACCTCCGTTACTCGGTCGGCAATGATAGAGACTTCCGCATCCGCCAGCACGGAGACGGATGGTCTTTCGCGAACGAGATAACCCATTAATCGCGTTTCTTGCGCCAGGTCCGGAAGCGTGTACCGATTCTCATCGAGCGTATCATCCACGGCCAATGAGGTCCCTGTCGGCGCGGTCCCACGCCGGATCACTTCGCCGACGCCCACCGATGCGGGAAGGTCCACGACAAATCGCGAATCGTTCTGGGAAACAACGGTCAGCGTCGAAGGCAGCGTTCCAATCGATTCATCATTTCCGGCTATTCTTGGAATGGGCAGGTCAATGATCGCTTCACCCGGAACGAGCGGTTTGACGAGAACAATTTCGATCCGATCACCTTCATTTCCACCACCGGGTAATGAGGCAAGATCAATCTCAATCGTGTTTTCGGTGCGGTCTGATTCCACGGGCGTCGTGGTATCCGCAATGAAGACGCTCTGATCCGTCCAAGATCCCACGTCGATCGGCAGGATACGAGAATCGGGAATGCTGCCGCTCGTTTTGATCGTCATCCGAAGCGAAGCGAGCGATTCATAAAGCGTGACTCGTAGTTCCGACTCCACTCGCATTTGTCGTGCACGCGCCGATAACCAAATGGGCAACTCAAACGGAACGCGATCGAAACGAAAACGATAAACTCGCGAAGACAAGGAATCCGAGTCCGCCTTCTCCCAGATGCTGCGAACCCAAGGGTGTGCGGTCCAACGCAATCGATAATCTCGCGGCGTACGAACTTCGATCACCCCTTTTTGTTCAACCGCTTCATCAATGGCGATCGAAGACACGATCACCATGCCACCAGGGCGTCCCGCTTCGCTTCGCATTTGACCGTCGAGCGAAACTTCCACCTCGGTATCGCCCCGTGAAGTCGTCGGCAGTAAGTCGATCCGGCGGATGACTTCTCCATCGCGATTGCCAACCCCGGCGACGCCCACTCCGACAGGACCGCCATTGCCTTGCCCAGGGTCAATGTCAACGGCATCGAGCACTTCGAACGGCCCACCGTTGAGCACCTCAGGTTGTTGCAGTAATCGCAATGATCCAGGAACGGCCAACGATACTTTTGGAAGGTCACCTCTCAAGTTGCGAATCTGCATGTCGATCTTCGCCAAAGGTGAATTGTCTCCCTGCTGCCAATCCACCAAGATCTGGCTGTCTGTTTCAAGGACGGGACGGTTGTCAGCGATTGGCAATTGCGTCCCGAATCGGAGACTGAATGAACCGCCGCCAGACTCAACCTTTACGGAGGTGGAACGACCGGAGTTCAGCGTTCTCAAAACTTCATCGCCGCGTCCCACGATCGACGCCGAAACATCCGCGTCGGGAACGTTCAAAGAAATATCGCAAACCGTTTCAGGTAAACGAAACTCAATCGCTGCGGTCGGTGGAGGCGACACTCTCACCACCACTCGCATCGCCACCACGACGGATCGGCGAGTCTCACTTTTCAAACGAAGCAAGTGGCCGCTTCCATCCTCACTCAAGTCCATTCGATACGTTTCGACACCCGACACATCGGCGGGACCCGTTCGATGAAAATTTCCCATGCGAAGCGGAATCGAAATCCAGGCACCCTGCGTCGGTTCGACCGAGATTCGAGTGGTCACAGTCAACTCGGCATGACCCGAGTCAACTCGTCCCGCGATCGACATTGACTCAATCGAATACCTTTGGCCCGACCTTCCTAATCCGTCCTCCAACCGCATCAGCCGGTCTAGCTTTTCAAATGTCATCCCCGGTGCCATGACGGGATTGCCAGCCGCATCGAAGAAAAGAAACGCTTTGGGCTGAATCGGAGGCGAAGCATCGCTCTGTGCGGTGGTGCCCGCGCCCGGGGTGTTGGAGCTTGTCGGGTCGGTGGTTGATAAAGGGGGTAAATTGCCAGGCGGGCTCGGATTGATCAATCTTGAAGGCGGCAAGGTGCCCGGTGGCTGTGCCCAACTCAGACGAGATTTAATGATGCCCGGGGCAAAGGTCGATATGAGAGTCCAGGCGAGCATCAGCCGCGCAGCAAATAGACATTTGCGCGAACCCAAAAATCGGTAGGCCGAAAAACCGAACACAGAAAAGCAAACCAATCGCGATGGATAGGTTGATCGCCCGCTGACGTTGGACCGCCGGGCATGGAATCGACAAGGTCTTTATTCTACGCAATGTTTGCAACCGATAAAGTGAATGCAGCTTCACACGGAGCTGTAGTTTTTATCTTGCTCGCTAAAGCCCGGATAATCTCCCTAATCAGCACCGAAATTTTCTTGCCAAGATCGATTCCGAGAAGATTTCGGCATTCATCCCGCCAGCGGTAGGGGGCGTTTCCCCAAGGAACTCACAATCTTGTCGACCTGCGGGTCGCTCAGGTTTCCGCAACTCCAGACCCACCAAGGTTGGACCTTCCGAATGACGCCTTTCTCCATAAACTCGCCGAAAAATCGTGCTCCCTGGTAATTCGCGTTGGTCGCGTCAATCGACAGTTGGTCGCGTTCATCGACCAACACGCTTACCTCCAACGAATTCTGAGGGCTATGCGAGTCTTTGTCTCGCGAAAAAACCTTGGCGGAACCCTTGGTCGAACACGCCAACGGACCATCGCCGGGAATATCCAACTGCACGGCCGGATAAGCATCCAGCCAAAGGGTTTGCAGCGACAAGGTTGATTCGACGATGAGACACTCACGGTCGGCCTGGATCACCAACAAGCAGATTTCAATCGCCGCGTCCGTCTCTTCTGCCTGAGGCATGATCAGATGCAATTCATCCCCACGAATAAACGATTCGGTGAGAGTTGGTAGACTGCTGTTCACTAACGAGATCAGACCCGTGATGTCGCCGGATGTGTCATGGGCAGTGACCAATCGCAGGCCTTCGGACACGCACTGGACATCTAGCTTCCATCCGCTCACACGAAAACTCGCGTTTGCGTTATTTTCTTGTTCCCACATTGTCTCTCACCCCTTAAACCAAGTTCTCATGACTCGTGATCTCCAAATGGAGTCACGAGTTTGCCAATGCCGATAACGATAAGGGACCGCTTCAAACTTTAGGTTCTTCTCGGATTTTAGTGGCATCTGTCCAGCATGGGGGATTTTTTGAGGCATCTACTCCTGCGTCCAATGGGAGTCCAAAAAGCAGTCTCGGCGGAGCAACGTTCGTCGAGACTGCCCG
>Ga0105051_10001684_pt1 | contig 29774 bp, 25 predicted proteins | sample FRY02_FD_78383 | JGI IMG/M metagenome (GOLD analysis project Ga0105051, IMG submission 78383) | Freshwater microbial communities from Lake Fryxell liftoff mats and glacier meltwater in Antarctica - FRY-02 (megahit assembly) | ecosystem: Environmental > Aquatic > Freshwater > Ice > Glacier... | reverse complement strand
CTTCGACGAAAAGAACAACCTGCCGTCCCTGATCGTGGACTACCAAGATCGCAAGCAACTGGCCGTCGATCTCATCTTGAAAGCCAGACCGTTCCCATGACCTCTCCAGCCAAACGCCCTGGGAGCACGCCGTTCCTTGCGTTTTTGCGTTTGCTTTTGGGCTGGATCGCTGAGGGTGGAGCGATCACTGACCGGTCCCTCTGTTCGGTTCCAGGGGGGGGGTGAGAAGGAGGTTGAAGACGGGGGCGGGGGCCGGTTGAGGGTATCCGATTCAGGGTTGGGGTTAAGGGGTCGTTGAAGTGTTTCGGACTTGGGATGGGCTGGAATATTCCGGCTGGGGATCCTCGGACACGCAGCAGCAACAATTTTGCCCATAGGGGGCAGGGAGCTACCCACAGATTTTGCGGGGCAGAACCTGATTCTTCAGATTCTGGAGCCCGGAGCTTCGCCGCGACCGGTGAGGTGGTTGTTCATGGTCACGGAATCCCGCAGGGCGGACATCTGGTGGATGAGTCCGCGGTGCCGACGAGTGGCCTCGCGGCAGGAGTCATCGTTTGCGTTGACTGCGACGTAGCGACCGACTTCGCAGAAGAGAGTGGCCATTTCCTTTTCGACGACGCCGAGTTCGGCGCGGCAGGAGGTGATGTCCCGGTTGGCCTTGCCAATGGATTGATAGCTGCCGTGGGCCTCCTCGCGAAGGTCCTTGCGGCGGACCTCGATGGTCTCGTCCATCCTCTCGATGGCTTCATCGAGGTCCAGGATGCGTGCGGAAAGCTCGTTGCGTCGGATTTTCAGCTGGGAGAAGCGTTCCTTGAGTTCGGAGAGTTCCCTTTCGGTATCGTCGAGGTTGCTTTTTCCGGGGTCATCCTCGCCGGCGAGGACTTCGAGTTTTGCCTTGAGGCCGTCGTGACGGCGTTTGACGGAGCGGGCCTTGCGGACGATGGCGTCGCGTTCGGAGTTGAGGCGCTCGGATTTTTCGATGAGCGCTTCACGTTCCGTGACGAGGTCCTTGGTGCTGTCGACGACCTTCTCGAGGAGTTCGGCCCGTTGGTCGTGGGAGTCCTGGAGGACGCTGTTGGCCTTCTCGATTTCGATGGTGAGATTGGCGAATTCCTTGGCGAGCTTGCGCAGGTTCCAATATTCGACGGAGAGGTCCTCGAGTTCTTCGAGGTCCTCCCAGCAGAGGCGTCCGAGGATCTCCTCGGCTTCCCGGAGGAGGTGGCGCTCCGAGGCGGCGTTGCTTGCGTAGCGGGCGCTGAAGGAGATGCCAAAGGCCTGGGCGAAACGTGACAGAAGGTAGCGGGAACGGGTCATCGGTGGGGGTGCGGATGCTGGGCTTCAACGCGCCGCGGGGCAATCGCTATTTACTGAGGGCTTGTTGCAAGTGCTCGATCACGCTCATATCCTCGAGGGTGGTGACGTTGCCGGAGACCTCGCCGGTGGCGACCAGTTCCTTCAGGAGACGGCGCATGATCTTGCCGGAGCGGGTTTTGGGGAGGGCGGGGGCGAAATGGAGGTCATCGGGTTTGGCGATGGCACCGATTTCGTTGCCGACGTGGTTGCGGAGGTCGGTGCGCAGGGCGTCGTTGGGGGAGGCGTCTCCCTTGAGGGTGACGAAGGCGACGACGGCTTGGCCCTTGATTTCGTGGGGGCGGCCGACCACGGCGGCCTCGGCGACGGCCTTGTGGGAGACGAGGGCGCTTTCCACCTCGGCGGTGCCGAGGCGGTGGCCGGAGACGTTGAGGACGTCATCGAGGCGGCCGACGATCCAGAAGTTGCCCTCCTTGTCGCGGCGGGCCCCGTCGCCGGCGGTGTAGATGCCGGGGTAGTCGCTCCAGTAGGTTTTGCGGTAGCGGGCCTTGTCGCCGTAGATGGAGCGGAGCATGGAAGGCCAGGGTTTACGGATGACGAGCTTGCCGCCCTCGTTCGCTTTGCACTCGCGGCCGTTTTCGTCGAGAATGGCGGCGTCCACGCCGAAGAAGGGGAGGGTGGCGGTGCCGGGTTTGCAGGGGGTGCAGCCGGGGAGGGGGGAGATCATGATGGCTCCGGTTTCGGTCTGCCACCAGGTATCGACGATGGGGCAGCGTCCGCCACCGATGCGTTCGTGGTACCACATCCAGGCTTCGGGGTTGATTGGTTCGCCGACCGAGCCGAGGAGGCGGAGGGAGGAGAGGTCGCGGCTGTCGGGGAACTCGTCGCCGGCCTTGATGAAGGCGCGGATGGCAGTGGGGGCGGTGTAGAAGGTGGTGACGCCGTATTCCTCGACCATGTCCCAGAAGCGCCCGAAGTCGGGGTAGTTCGGGGCGCCTTCATACATGATCTGGGTGATGCCGTTGGCGAGGGGACCATAGACGATGTAGGAATGGCCGGTGATCCAGCCGACATCGGCGGTACACCAGTAGATGTCGTCCTCCTGCATGTCGAAGATGTACTTCGAGCTGACGTAGGTGCCGACGAGGTAGCCGCCGCTGGTGTGGAGAATGCCCTTGGGTTTGCCGGTGGAGCCGGAGGTGTAGAGGATGAAGAGGGGGTGCTCGCTGTCGAAGCCCCTGGGGGTGTGTTTGCCGGAGGCGGAAGCGGTTTCCTCGTGCCACCAGAGGTCGCGGCCGCGCTTCATGGCGGTCTTCTCGCCGGTGCGCTGATAGACGAAGACGCGTTCGACCTTTTTGTATTTTTTGAGGGCCTCATCGACGCTGGCTTTGAGGGGGACGATCTTGCCGCGCCGGTAGCCGCCGTCGGCGGTGATGACGGTGGTGGAGCCGGAGTCCTCGAGGCGGTCGATGATGGAGGTTGCGGAGAAGCCGCCGAAGACGATGGAGTGGACGGCCCCGATGCGGGCGCAGGCGAGCATGGCGATGGCGGCCTCGGGGACCATGGGCATGTAGATGAGGACGCGGTCCCTGGGTTTCACGCCGCGGGCTTCGAGGACGTTGGCGAAGCGGCAGACCTCGCGGTGGAGTTGTTGGTAGGTGAGGGTGCGGGTTTCGCCGGGTTCGCCTTCCCAGATGATGGCGGCCTTATTGCGGCGGGGGCCGTCGAGGTGCCGGTCCACGCAGTTTTCGCAGACATTGAGTTTGGCTTCGGTGAACCATTTGGCGAAGGGGGGCTTCCAGTCGAGGACCTTCTTCCAGGGCTTTTGCCAGACCAGTTCCTTTGCTTCGCGGGCCCAGAAGGTGGCGGGCTTCTCGATGGATTCCTTATAAAGGCGCTTGTATTGCGCCATGCTGGAGATGCGGGCTTTCTTGGAAAATTCCTTGGAAGGAGTGAAGATGCGGTCTTCGATCTGGTGGCTTTCGATGTTGTTGCTCATCCGTTGGGGTCAGTGGGGAATGTTTAACCATCCCTTACAGAGGGAGGGCGGAGGCGGCAATCCCGCATTTGAGTCAAGAATTCCGCATGGGTGAAAATGGTGTTCGTCAGGGGGGGGAAGGGAGTGATCCAGCAAGGCCTCGATCGGCCAGAGATTGCTCCAGCATATCAGATGCATGGTGAGGGAAGGGTCTCCGGCGACGGGGGCCCTTCCTGTTTGGCGGGGCGGGGTTGCCGTTACCGCCTGCCGCGCTTCGGGCTGCGGCCCGGGCCTTGTTTGGAGGATTTGCGGGCGGGGCCGTGGCCAGGGCGGCCCTGCTTTTTAGCGACTTTGCGGCCGAGGCCGCGGCCGGGCTTGCCGGCGCGAGGACTGGTCTTTTTGGCGGGGCGCTTGGGGGCGGGGCCGGATTTGCTGGTGGCGGGTCGTTCGCGGCGGGGGACGGCGACCGGATTGGTCATGAGGAGCTTGATTTCCTCCTCCTCGAGGGGGCGATAGCGGCCGGGGGGGAGGGTGGGATCGGTGAGGGAGCCGATGCGAACGCGGACGAGTTTGGTGACGCGGAGGTGGAAGGCTTTGAACATCTCGCGGACCTGGCGCTTCACGCCGGTTTCGAGGACCACGGAAACGCGGCGCGGGGAGATGCGGTGCACGGCTTTGGCGGCCAGCTTGCCGATTTCGGGGACGTGGACGCCGGAGAGGAATTTTTCGAGGACCTCGTTGTCGAAGGAAGAGCCGACGGTGACGATGTATTCCTTCTCGGTCTTGTGGCGGGGATGGGAAATGCGGTTGGCAAGGTCGCCGTCGTTGGTGAGGATGAGGAGTCCCTCGGAGTCCTGGTCGAGGCGGCCGACGTGGTTGAGGTGGCCGAGTTTGGGCGGGAGGATGTCGAAGATCGTCTCGCGCCGCAGTTCGTCGTCCTTGGTGCAGACGTAGCCGCGTGGCTTGTTGAAGAGGAGGAGGACGGTTTGCTTGGGAGTGACCGTCTTGCGGCCGTGGCGGACCACGTCGCCCTCGATGACCCGGTAGCCGGGGTTGAGGCAGATTTCGCCGTTGACGGTGATCTCGCCCTCCTTGATCAGCGTGTCACAGTGCCGCCGTGATCCCGCTCCACCGGAGGCGAGAAACTTGTTGAGGCGGATGGGGTTGTTGTTCATGGGAAGCAGCCAAGAAAAAAGCGGAACCGCTTCCGGTCCCGCTGGAAAATTTCTCTAGAGACGGAAGGGGGATCAATCCTCGCCTTTCGTCTTGGGGAGACCGATGGGGCTTTGGCCTTTTTTCCACTCGCCACGTTGCTTGAGCAGTTTGACGCGCTCGAAGCGCTTGAGCACGGAGCGTTTTCCAGTGGCGGAGCCGACGGCCTTGAGAGAGTTGTGCTTGGACATGTGATCGATACCTTCCTTTGATGCGGGGGCGGAAACTAGGGTTGAGGGGCGGATTTGGCAAGAATTTTGGCGGGGAAGGGGGATTTTGGCTGATAATCAGGGGGGGAGAGGGGATTTTTGGGGGGTTGGGGACCGGAGTTCCAGCCCTTTCGGCGTGAGGTGGACCCCGAGGTTGGTGTCCCGCTGCCAAATCTGCGGGGCCGACCGCTATTGCCTGCATAGCGTGGTGTGCTGGCGCAGGTAGGCGAGTAGCTTCAGTGTAGAAAACAGATTTTTCAGCTTTGAGAGGAAGGAGGCCATTGTTTTGGCGGCACGGCCCAAACTCAGCGACGGCAGTCACAAGACGTGTCGATGGCGACAGGGACGCGATGCGGACCTTCGCTGCAGAGCATGGTCAGGCGTTGGGTTCATTGCTTGAACTTCTGCGGCGCAACAGGCCGTAGAGGGTGAGGAGCAAGGCCACCATGATGGTCACGCCGCACAATTTGAGTGTGGCGGTCACCAGGGCGCTTTCCGTGCCGTGTGGTGGCGGGAACTTTTCATTGATGGTCGGCATGAGTTGGGATGATGCGCCGAGGAAGGCCGCGGTGACACCCGCCGCTCCATTTGTCCACGTGCCGATCTGCAAGGTCGCGAACCACACTTTCAATCCGGCTGGGCCCAAGTGGAGTTCTTTGACCAGGAAGCCGAAGGCCACCATCAAGACGCCATTGGCGGTGAACTCGATGTGGGCCATGACGATGCCGCGGAACCATTCCACGGCGGTGGGGGGGATGAAGCCGATGATGCAGCCGACGGTGATCTGGGCGACGCCCAGGATGAGGGTCCAACGTTTGAGGGTTGTTTTCAGGTGGTCGGTGTTTGTGGTCATCTTCTTTTTTGGGAACGCAGTGCAGTAATCGAACGGTCGGATTATTGGCGCTGTTGCGAGTGTTTGTCGAGGAAGGGCCTTTTCGGATGGAGAGCGAGTGGTCGGCGGGGGTGATTGGGTGGAGGGGCGGGGTGGCGGGGCGATTCAGACGACGGCGGGACGCAGTCGCTCCCTTGGGGGGTGACTTTGGACGGTTGCGGGTTGGCCTGTGGGGCGCTGAGGGAGACTCCGCGAAGGAGTCCCGGGGCCAGTCGCCGGTGGGAAACCGGCTCGAGGCAGTCCTTGGGGAGTTACCAGGGTTTCTTGGTGTAGGAGCTTGTTCTCTTCCCCATTTTGCGATCCGTTGACATTCCCGGGCCCCATCGTTCAGACGGGCTTGAGCGGGTCAATTTGATCCACCCGATCCAGCAGGCGAGGGCAATGAGATGGCCCAATACGAACACAATGATGCTCACGGTTTTCGATTCGCCGAGGTCGCTGCCGAAGAGAGAGAATGGGAGGGCAATGACGATTCCTGCTGCGACCATGCCACCCGCAACCGTGATGAAAACGCAGGGTGCTGCCACGGCCGCGGTGAGAAGACCGTAGAGGACGTTTTTCCTGGCAACAATGCCACCGATGACGAGGAGGACACCCCACGCGAGGAACTGCGCGGCCAAGAGGGGAGGAGGTTGCAGGAACTCTTTCATCACAAGTAGGAGCGGCACTGTGTTGCAGTTGCCGTCCGGAGTTGGTGTTCTGTCGAGCGTTTGGCGAGGACGGAGCTCTTTGGTTGGAGGGTGATCGTTGAGGGCGAGAGGAGATGAGTTGGGGGGAGGGCAGGCAGGGAGACGCCGGGATGGATTCCCGGGGGCCTTTCGCCGGTTGCAAACCGGCGCTACGTTCGGGGTCAGGCTTTCCGCAGGGCGCCGGTGGAGTCGCCGAAGCGTTTGGCGTCGACGCCGAACTCGTTGAGCATGCGGACGTAGAGGTTGGAGAGGGGGGTGTCTTCGCCGAGGTCGTTGTGGCGGCCGGGTTTGAAGGCACCGCCACCGTTGCCGGCGAGGACGATGGGAAGGTTGCTGTTGCTGTGGCGGTTGCCGTCGGAGAGGCAGCTGCCATAAACGATCATGGAGTTGTGAAGGAGGCTTCTGCCGTCGACGTCCTCGGTGTTCTTGAGGCGGTCGAGGAAGTAGGCGAACTGTTGCATGTAGAAGCGGTCGATCTTGGCGATGTTCTCGAGCTTCTGCTTGTCGTTTTGGTGGTGGGAAATGTTGTGGTGGCCGTCGGAGACGCCGACCTCCTTGAAGCTGCGGTTGCTGCCTTCGTGTTCGAGCATGAAGGTGGAGATGCGGGTGGAGTCGGTCTTGAAGGCGAGGACCATCATGTCCATGAGGAGGCGGAGGTGTTCCTGATAGGTGGCGGGTTTTCCGCTGGGGGCGCCGACCCCGGGATCGACGGGGAGGCCCATGGCCTCGATTTTCTCGATTTGTTGTTCGATTTCGCGGACGCCGGTGAGGTATTCGTCGAGTTTTTGCTGATCGTTGCGGCCGAGGTGCCTGTGGAGGGCCTTGGCGTCCTGCGCGATGAAGTCGAGCATGGAGCGTTTCGAGGCGTAGCGTTCGCCGAGGCTGTCGGCGCGTTCCTTGGCGTCGCCGGCGCCGAAGAGTCGTTCGAAGACGGCGCGGGGATTGGACTCGGGGGTCATCGGTTGTGTTTCGGAACGCCAGGAGAGGTTGAACTGGTAGGCGCAGGAATAGCCGGAGTCGCATTGGCCGGATTTGCGGACGCCGGCGGTGGAGAGTTCGAGGGAGGGGAGGCGGGTGGCGTCCTTGGCGGCCATGGCGGCGACCTGGTCGACGGAGATGCCGAGATGGATGTCGGAGCCGGCGGTTTTGCGGGCCCGGACGCCGGTGAGGAAGGTGGCGTTGCCGCGGGCGTGGTGGCCGGCACCGTCAGGGCCGGAGGTGGCGTTCTTTTGTTCGAAGCCGCTAAAAACCTGGAAGTCCTCGCGATGGGCTTCGAGGGGGGCGAAGGTTTCGCCGAGTTTTGAGGAACCGGAGGAATCGTTGGGGCGCCAGGCGGCGGTGTTGACGCCGTTGGGGATGTAGAGGTAGGCCATGCGGAGCGGGGCCCCGCTGGCGGTGGTGCCGATGGCGCGGGCTCCGGCCCCGGCGGCGAGGAGGGGGCGGAAGGATTCCAAGGCGGGGAGGGCCATGGCGGTGCCGAGACCGCGGAGGAAGCCGCGCCGATTGAGTCCTGAGCCGTTGCTCTTCATGGGAGATTCATACCATGAATCCGGGGGGATTCACTCACTCTTTTCGGGGGAGGGGGGGGAGCCCGGAGCCCGGAGCCCGGAGGCCGGAGAGCCCGGAGGCCGGAAGTGAGATTGAGGGAGGGGGACGCGGCGGGACGCCACGGGGACGGAAGAGGGGCGTGCGACCGGGACGGTCACGCCACGGGGACGGGGTGGGGCATTTGGCGATGGTGGGGAGAGGGGCGTGCGACCGGGACGGTCACGCCACGGGGACGGGGTGCGGCGGGATGCCGCAGCTGCGGTGGGGGAGGGGCGGGGGTTATTCGGAGCCGCGGCGTTTTTGGAAGGGGGCGCTTTCGATGATGCCGAGGAGGAGTTCCTTGAGGTTGCCGTCCTTGTCCTCGAGACGGGCGACGAGTTGGTCGATGGTGGGGGCGTCGTAGTATTCCACGCCGCGGCCGATGGCAAAGGTGAGCATTTTTTCGGCGAGGCAGCGGTAGAAGTCCTCCTTGCGGCGGCCGCCGAGGATCTCCTTGAGCTCGGCGACGTTGTCAAATTTTTCGCCGGTGAGGAGGACGCCGGAGGCATCGATGGGCTTGCCCTGGTCGCGGGTCCGGAACTGGCCGAGGGCGTTGAAGTTTTCGAGGCCGAGGCCGATGGGATCCATGCGGGCATGGCAGGCCTTGCAGTCGGGGTTCTTGCGGTGCTCGACCATCATTTCGCGCATGGTGGGGGTGCCGCCGGTGGCCTTGGCGGCTTCCTCCAGCTGGGGGACATCGGCGGGGGCGGGAGGAGCGGGGGAGCCGAGGAGGTTGTCGAGGACGAAGAGGCCGCGTTTCACGGGGGAGGTGCGGGTGGGGTTGGAGCTGACGATGAGGTAGGAGCCATGGGTGAGGATGCCTCCGCGTTCGGGGTGTTCGGTGAGATCGACGGGGACAAATTCCTCGCCCACCACGCCGCCGATGCCGTAGTATTTGGCGAGGCGTTCGTTAAGGAAGGTGTAGCGGGCCGAGATGAGCTCCTCGGCGGGACGGCCTTTGCGGAGGATGAAGTCGAAGAGCATGTTGGTCTCCTTTTTCATGTCCTCGCGCAGGCGGACGTCGAAGGCGAGGGAGGCTTCGCGTTTGGTGGGGAGGCCGAGGATCTCCTGGGCCTGCACGGGGAGCGATTCGAGGTCGCGGGTTTGCAGCCACTGGCCGACGAAATTTTCGGTGAGGCGGTTGGAGCGGGGATCGGCCAGCATGCGGTCGATCTGGGCGTGGAGTTCGGGGCGGAGGCGCTTGTTGAAGGCGAGGCTGAGGAGTTCGTCATCGGGGACGGAGCCCCAGAGGAAGAAGGAAAGGCGGGCGGCGAGGGCGTAGTCGTCGATGCGGACGATCTTGTCGGGGTTGTTCGGCTCTGGTTGGATTTCGACGCGGTAGAGGAAGCGCGGTGAGCAGAGGCAGGTGGCGATGGCTTCCTTGATGCCGTCTTCGAAGGATTTGCCGGGGCGTTTGTCGACGCTCTCGACGATAGCGAGGAGGCGCTCGATGGTGGCGTTTTCGATGGGGCGGCGGAAGGCGCGGCTGACGAAGCTACGCATGATTTTCCGGGCGTAGTTGGCCTTGTCCTTTTCGTCGTCGGGAGCGGGGCCGTCGACGAAGATCATCTGATAGCCCTTGGAGTATTCCTTCTGCTTTCCGCCGAGGGGGCCCTGGATGATGACGCGCTGGATGGTGAGGGCGAGTTCCTCCTCGCCGGCGGCGGGAGCCTGGCGGGGGGAGAGGGAAATTTCGAACCGTTGCCTGCCTTCTTTGAGGGGGACCTTGCCGGTGAGCGGGATGGTCTTCCGCTGATCCCAGCCGAGGACTTCGCTGCCCAGGGGGGTGCCGCCGCATTTCACGGTCAAGTCCGCCTCGTGCTCGGTGGCTTCGGCCGCGCCGCGGATGGCGTATGCGACGGTGACCTGATAGTTTCCGGCCCACTTGATCTCCTGTTCGGCCTGCACGGTGTGCTTGTCCTTGAAGGGGAGCCAGCGGCCGGTGAGGCGGGGGTTGCCGGTATCGACGAAGGTCCCGCCCTCCATATCGACGCGGGGGACCTGGGCGGCGGCTCCTTTCGGCAGGGCGAGGGAGACGACCTGGTCGGCGGCGGCGATGTATTTCTCCATGAGGAGGGGGGAGAGGGAAAGGACGTCGCCGATGTTGTCGAAGCCGTAGCCGGTGTCGTCGGGAGGGAAGGCCTCGGTGGTGTCGAACTCCACGCCGAGGAGGTCGTAAACGGCGTTCTGGTATTCGGTGCGGTTGAGGCGGCGGATGGTGACCGCGCCGGGGTCGGGGTTGTTCGGGTCGAGCTGGAAGACATCCTTCTGGATCCAGGCGAGGATTTGCTTTTTCTCGTGGTGGGCGAGTTGGTCCTTGTCGGAGGGCGGCATGATCTGGCTGCGGACGTTTCGCCAGATGGCGAGCCAGTGCTTCTGATCGTGCAAGTGGGCGGGGAGATCCTTGAAGGTGTCCATGGAGAACTTCCCTTTTGCGGTGCCGTCGCCGTGGCAGTCGTAGCAGTAGGTTTCGAGGAGGGGTTGGATGTCCTTGTCGTAGTTCTCCTGAGGTCCGGCGGGGAGGAGACCGAGACCGAGAAAGGAGAGGATGGAGATCCGAAGCACCATGTTGCGGATACGCTCCGCGAGGATGGCTGGGGCGTCAATCCAGTTATCGGGAGGTCGCGTTTCAGGGGGAATGCGGGAGGTCTTTGGTGCGGCATGCCGTGGGATGCGGCGATGGCGCGGAAAGGTGGGTGACGCCACGCTTGCATCGGGAGAGCTCTGGTCGATACTCCGGGCCTTGTCCCATGAAGGAAATCGAGAACATTGAGCTGAGCTACCTGAGCCTGGACGACTATCAGGAGCTGAAAGAGGCCATGATCGAGGCCTACGAAAGCATGCCGAATTCCTATTGGAAGGAGGAGCAGCTGAAGAGCCTCATTGATCGCTTTCCGGAGGGGCAGGTGGTCATCAAGGCCAACGACCAGATCGCGGGCTGCGCCCTCTCGATCATTGTGGACTACGACAAGTTCGGGGGGCGCCACACCTACAAGGACATCACCGGAAATTACACCTTCAACACGCACGATCCGGAAGGGGACATGCTGTACGGGATCGATGTCTTCATCAAACCGGAGTTCCGGGGGCTGCGTCTGGGGCGGCGGCTTTATGACTACCGCAAGGAGTTGTGTGAGAGACTGAATCTGAAGGGGGTGGCCTTCGGGGGGCGCATTCCCAACTACCACAAGTATGCGGAGGAGATGACTCCCAAGGAATACATCGAGAAGGTGCGGCGGAAGGAGATCCACGATCCGGTGTTGAACTTCCAAGTCTCCAATGACTTTCATCCATCGAAAATTCTCAAGAACTATCTGGAGGGGGACGGCGACTCGAACGACTACGCGGTCCTCCTGAAGTGGGAGAACATCTACTACGAGAAGGAGGAGAAGAAGGCGAGCAGCACGAAGTCGGTGGTGCGGCTCGGTTTGATCCAGTGGCAGATGCGGCCCTACACGAGTCTGGATGACCTGCTGCAGCAGGTGGAGTATTTCATCGATGCGGTCTCCGGCTATCGCTGCGACTTCGCGTTGCTGCCGGAGTTTTTCAATGCGCCGCTGATGGCGGAGAACAATCACCTGAGCGAGCCGGAGGCGATTCGGGAGTTGGCGAAGCACACCGAGATGATCGTGAAGAAATTTTCGGAGTTGGCGATTTCCTACAACATCAACGTCATTTCCGGCAGCATGCCCGAGATGGTGGGGGAGCAGCTCTACAACGTGGGGCATCTTTGTCGCCGGGATGGGTCGGTGGAGCGCTATGAGAAGCTGCACGTCACGCCGGACGAGTCGAAGATCTGGGGTTTGGCAGGGGGGACGCAGCTCAAGGTGCTGGACACTGATTGCGGGAAGATCGGCATTTTGATCTGCTACGACGTGGAGTTTCCGGAGCTGAGCCGCATTCTCGCGGAGGAGGGGATGGACATTCTTTTCGTGCCCTTCCTGACCGACACGCAGAACGGCTACTCCCGGGTGCGGCACTGTGCGCAGGCGCGGGCCATCGAGAACGAGTGCTATGTGGCCATCGCGGGAAGCGTCGGCAACCTGCCGAAGGTGCACAACATGGACATCCAGTTCGCGCAGTCCATGGTTTTCACGCCCTGTGACTTCGCCTTTCCGACCAACGGGGTGAAGGCGGAGGCGACGCCGAACACGGAGATGATTCTCATCGCGGACGTGGACCTGAGTCTGCTGCGGGAGTTGAACCAGTTCGGCAGTGTGCGCAACCTGAAGGATCGGCGGAAGGATCTTTACGAGGTGCGGAAACTGTAGGGGGGTGGCGGAGGTCCGTTGGTTGCGGTCGGTCCCCGGACGACTCTACTCCTCGCGCAAGTCATAGCAGACCAAGCGTGATCCCATGGCGTTTTGGTTCACGAAGAGCAGGCCGCGGCTGACAGTGGGCACGCCCCAGGTTTCCGGGGCCCGGAAGAGCTGGGCCTGGGCGAGTATGTTGGCGCCTTTCGGACCGAGGGCGAGCCAGAGGAGGGTTCCCTGGTCGCCTAGGCAAAGGAAGGCGCCGTCCACATGCAGCAGGCTGGCCCGGCCGAGGCGCGCGTTCTCCAGGACGAGGTCGTCCCTCCACATTTCGCGGCCGGACCTGACCTCGTAGCAGACCAACTCGGTTCCCGCGGTGCCATCGATCCCGTAGAGGTAGCCGTCGTGCGCCACGGGCGTCGTGAACTGGCTCCCGAACCGTTCCGCCTTCCAGCGCAGCTTGGCGGTGCCGTCCGGTGTGAAATCCACCAGTGCTCCGCCCTCGGTGTAGCCCTCCGTCACAAAGGCGGCGTCTCCCAGGACCACCGGCGAGGCCGCGTTGACCGAGGCGAACATCGTGCTCCGCCACGGAAACTCGCCATGTAGGGACCCGTTGGTCGGATCGATGCAGAGCAACCCGCCCGCCGGGGGGCGGAGCATTCCACCCGCAAAGACGAGGATCCTCTTCCTGCCGTGAATGGTGGCCGGGACGGGGGAGGCGTAACTCGCGTGCCACGGGTGCTTGGTGCTCCAGAGTAGTTCGCCGGTTCGCTTGTTGAAGGCGCCGACACAAAATTGGCCGCCGACGTTCACGATGAGTTGATCGCCGTCCACCAAGGGGCAGCTGCCACGCCCGAAGAAGAGCGGGGCTGGTCCGTATTTCTCGTTGAGATTCACCTTCCAGACAAGTGCTCCGGTCTTCAGGTCGAGGCAATGCAGGTCGCTGCCCACACCAACCGTGAAGACGAGGTCGCCGTCGATGACCGGTCCGGAGCGGGGGGCGTCCTCCATCCCGTAGTTCGAACCGAAGGTCACCGGGTAATCAAATTTCCAGTAGCGCCGTCCGGTTTCGGGTTGCAGGCATTCGATCACTTCGCGGTCCCTGGAGGAGTGGATCATGACGAGGTGATCGCCGGAAACGACGGCGGGAGCGTGGCCCTTGCCGCGTTTGACCTCCCAGACCATCATCGGGCCTTCGGCCGGCCAGGATTTGAGGAGCTTGGTTTCCTTCGAGTGCAGGTCGTGCCGCGGTCCCAGGAAGCGGGGCCAGTCCTCCGTCACGGCCGCAGGCGAAAGCGGTTTCGGCGCGGTGTGGAAGGTGAGGGCCTCGAAGGGCTGTGGATCGGCGAGGGCCAGGCTTGAGGCGAGGAGGAGAAGGGCGGGGATTTTCACAAGGAGGGTCGGGGCTGTGCGGGAGCCTACGGGCGACCCACGCTCATGACCAGATCGGCTTTCGGGTCGGCGGGTTCATCTGCCTCCTCGAAGCGCTCGGGAGCACCGGGTGCATCGACGAAGTGGTCCATGCACAAGGGGTTGTCGGAGTGCGCGCGCCCTTGGAGTCGGACCATGTTGTTCATTTCGTCGCAGAAGCCAATCCTGTCCTGCTTCCTCGACCAGGGAGGAAATTTAATTGATTATGGTTACCCATCGGAGGATTTTTGAGTGGAATGAGGGCCTGGTGCATGAGAATAATCCCTCCCAGTTCGGGCCGCGGCTTTTGCGAAATTTCATTCGTTCCAACACCACGCAGCTGACTCTTGGAATCCTGTTGGCGACGCATACCTATTGTCTGGTGGTGATGCGCAACGTGCGGGTGGGGGAGGAGACGTTTGTTCCGCACATTGCGACCTTCGGAGCGTTCCTGTTGAGTTTGTTGAGCCTGGCCTTGTTCATCGCCTTCATTCATCATGTGGTGAGTTCGATCCAGGCGGAGCGGGTGGTGGCGGTGATCACCTTTGAGCAGACCGGACGGATCGTGCCGGTGCCGTTGGTTTACTTCGCGCTCACCGCGATTGAGGGAAATTTGGTGACGCCCTGGATCATCGGGAAGCGGTTCACGATCAATCCGATCATCGTGTTCGTGTGGGTGCTTTGTTGGGGGGCGATGTGGGGAATCCCGGGGATGTTGATCGGGCTGCCGCTCTTGATGGTGTTCCGGATCGTTTGTGCGAAGCTGCCGGGGTTGAGCAGGGTGGAGCGGGTGATTTCGATTTGAGGGGGGTGAGGGAGCATGATTGATCATGCGCTCCACTGGGGCGAGCCCAGTGGGGGCGGGAGAGTGGGGGAGGGGAGGGGGGGCGGGAGAGGAAATCCGAGCTAGATCATGCCGAGCTTCATTTTGCCCTCTTCGGAGATCATGTCCTGGTTCCAGGGGGGATCCCAGACGAGTTCGACCTTGGCGTCGTCGATGCCGTCGACAGTCATGACGCGGGCCTGGGCGTCGGCGGCGATGACGGGGCCCATGCCGCAACCGGGGGCGGTGAGGGTCATCTTGACGTTGACGATGGTTTGGCCGTCCTCCTCGGAGACGGCGCAATCGTAAACGAGGCCGAGATTGACGATGTCGACGGGGATTTCGGGGTCGAAGACCTGCTTGAGTTGGTGCCAGACCTGTTGCTCGACAGGGGCATCCTTGAGGCGGTTGGCTTCCTCGGTTTTTTCCTTCTTTTCCTCGAGGTCGACGCCGAGGGCATCGGTGTCCTTGGAGGAGATGCGGACGAGGCCGGAGGAGGTGGCGACGGTGTAGGTGCCACCGAGGGTCTGGGTGACGACGACGGGGGTGCCGGCGGGGAGGGTGATGGTGTCGCCGGAGGGGATCTGGATGGCGTCCACCTCGCGGGTTAGGGTGATGTCTTCGTTCATGGGATGTTTGGGAATGCGGGATGCGGATCTCGTGGCAGCCTAGAGGCTTGCGTTGGGATCCAGCGGAACAATTTTGATGGTTCCCTTGGGTTTATTGGCGAGGGACTGGGCGAGGGTGGGGGAGGTGGGAGCTGCGGCGGGGGCGGGGGCGGGGGGGCGGCCCGAGGATCCATTGAGGGCGTTTTGGAGGGCGCCTTCGACGAGTTGGCCGCAATGGATTTTCATGGGGGGGAGGGGGCCGAGGTCGCCGGAAAGATCGTCGGGGGTGAGGTTTTGGGCTTCCTCGATGGTCTTGCCCTTGAGGAGTTCGGTGGCCATGGAGGCGACGGCGATGGCGGTCTGGCAGCCGAAGGATTGGAAGGAGGCGCGGTCGATGACCTTCTTGCCGTCCTTCTCAGTGAACTTCAGCCACATGCGGAGCATATCCCCGCAATCGACGGAGCCGGCCGTGCCGACGGAATCGGCGTCCGCCATTTCCCCGAGGTTGCTGGGATTGGCGATGGCTTGGCGGGCGCGTTCTTCGAAGTGATCTGAGGATTGGTCGGGCATGCGGATGGGGTGCGGGGGAACTGTGGCGTGTGTAGGGCGGGAGACAATGGGAAATCGTGAAATAACGTGAGGGGGGAAGGGAGGGCGGGATGGGGGGTGGCGAATGCGGGGTGGTTGGCTGTTCGATCCGTTGCCTGCGCCCCTTCGGGGCTTGTGGCATTGCGGGGCGTTCCTACCCACGGGGTGAACCCCGGGGCTAATTGCCTGCGCCCCTTCGGGGCTGTCTGAAGTTGGTGCGTCCCGTTGGGGCTTGTCAGTGGGGCGGCGCAGGGCTTGAATGCGGTGCACCGAGGAGGGGGTGGTCCCTCCCCGTCCGGTATGTATTTTCTCGGCGTCGAAAACGGCCTGGCTCGCACCCGCAGCGTGGTCCTGAATCTCGAATCGGCCTCGATCGAGGCCGAGGCGGTGGTGAATCATGATTTCATCGCGAATTTGCCTCCGGGGCACCGCGAACAGGATCCCTCGCAGTGGATTCAGGCGGTGGATGAGACGGTGCGGCGGTGTTTGGAGCATTTGGGGGAAGGGCGGAAGCGGTTGGCGGGGATCGGGGTGGCGGGGCATGCGCGGGCCCCGGTGTTTTTGGATCGAGAGAACCGGATCATCCGGCCGGCCAAGGTGGGGGGGGGGCGCTCCACGATCCGGCAGCGGGAGGAATTGCAGCGGGCCTTTGGCGGGTCACCGGGACTGATCGAGTTGACGGGGAATTCGACCCGCGCGGGATCGGTGGCGGCGAAGTTGCTGTGGTTGAAACAAAGCGAGCCGCATCACTTTCAGCGGTTGGCGACGGTGATGATGCCGCATGAGTTCATCAACTACTGGCTGACGGGGGTGAAGCGGACGGAGTTCAGCGAAGCGGCACAGACGGGGCTGCTGGAGGTGCGGAGTCGGGAATGGTGTGGGCCGTTGACGGAGTATATTGATCCAAGTTTGTTGCGGATGTTGCCGCCGGTGCGGAGTTCGCGGGAATCGCATGGGCCGTTGCGGAGGGAATTGGCGCAGGGCTGGGGGTTGAGCGAGGACATTCCAGTGAGTGCGGGGGGGAGTTTGGAGATGATGATGGCGCTGGGGGCGGGGAGTGTGACGCCGGGGTCGGTGACGCTGAGTCTGGCTCCGCAGGCGGGAATCTCGGTGGTGTGCGAGGAGGCGTTGGTCGATCCGCTGGGGGGGATCGGAGCGGGGTGTGATTTGACGGATCGTTGGCTGGCGACCACGAAGGAGCTTCGGACCGGGAGCGCCCTAGAGGAAGTGCGTCGGCACTATGGGTGGGACGGGCCGCAGCTGAGGGATGCGATGATGAGTGCGAAAGACGGGGCGGAAGGCTTGCTCTTTTTGCCGGGCTCCCTGAAGGCGGGTTATCGGGGGACGCTGTATGGGATGGACGGGCGGAACTTTCGGCCGGAGAACATCGCGCGGGCCGCCTTCGAGGCGTTGTTGCTGGAGTTGGGGGCGGGGCTGCGGCGGATGAAGGAGCTGGGGGTGCAGCCGTCCTTGATTCGGATGATCGGAGGAGGAGCGGCGGACGCGGGGATTCGTCAGGTGGTGGCGGATGTGATGGGGCTGCCGGTTCTGCCGGTGGTTGGAGAGGTGTCACCGGCAATGGGGGCGGCCTTGCAGGCGGCGTGGACCTTCTTTCACATGAGCGGGGAGGATCTGACCTACGCGGAGATCACGACCTATGCGGTGATCCCGGAGGAGCATCAGCGGAGTGAGCCCGATGCGAATCGCTGTCGGGCCTATGCGGAGCAGTTGGGTCGGCAGAAGGCCCTGGCGGAGACGCTGCGGGGTGAGGAGTGGGCGGAGGGGGGACGATGAGCGGGAAGGTGAAGTCGACGGAGATCCGGGGGAACTGGAAGATGCGGATGGGCGGGAAGCTGGGCGGGTTGCTGCTGAAGATGCTCGGGGTGACGCTGCGGTTTCGCACGGTGGATCCGGAGGGGGTGCTGGAGCGGATCACGGGGGACGGAGCGCCGGTGATTTACTGCTTGTGGCACAATCAGATGTTGTCGGGGATGTTGACGACGCGGCGTTTTGTGCGATCGAACCGGGTGGCGGTGCTGACGAGTGCCAGCAAGGACGGGGCGGCACTGGAGGCCTTGGCGGATTCGATGGGCTATGGCGCGGTGCGGGGGTCGAGTTCGCGACGGGGGATGCAGGCGATGATGGCCTTGAAGCGGGCGATCAGCGGGGGGCAGGATGCGGCGATCACCCCGGATGGTCCGCGGGGCCCGCGCTATGATTTGCAGGCCGGGGTGGTGAAGCTGGCGCAGGCCACGGGGGCGCCGATTGTGACCCTGCGCTATGAGAATGGCTCGACGTGGCGCTTGAAGACCTGGGATCGCCTGCGTATTCCGAAGCCGTTCAGCACGATGACCTTGATTTTGAATCCTCCGCTTGAAGTGCCCCGGCGGCTGGAGGAGGATCGCTTCGAGGAGATTCGCGCGGAGCTGGAGAAGCGGATGCGCGAGGGGATAGATGACCTGATTTCTAAAAATGATGATGACCATTGATGGCAAACAAGTGGCGGAGAAGGTGCTCGCCGAGTGCGCGGAAGAGATCAAGGTGCTGGCGGCGGCGGGAGTGACGCCGGGGCTGGCGGTGGTGCTGGTGGGGGAGGATCCCGCGTCGCAGGTTTATGTGAACTCGAAGGTGAAGAAGTGCGGGGAGATGGGGTTGTATTCGCGGAAGATCGTGCTGCCGGTGGACGCGACGCAGGAGGAGTTGATGGAGGTGGTGCGGGAGCTGAATGCGGACCCGGCCATTCACGGAATCCTGGTGCAGTCGCCGCCGCCGCCGCACATCGACGAGGATGCGGTGGTGCGGGCGATCGATCCGCGGAAGGACGTGGATGGATTTCATCCGGAGAACGTGGCCAAGCTGGTGCTGGAGGATCCGAGTGGCTTTGTGCCGTGCACGCCGGCGGGGTGCATGCGGCTGATCGCGGAGTCGGGGATCCTGACGGCTGGGGCGGAGGCGGTGGTGGTGGGGCGGAGCATGATCGTGGGGAAGCCGATGGCGCATTTGCTGGTGGCGAAGGGGAGTGATGCGACGGTGACCATTGCGCATTCGCGGACGCGGGATTTGGCGGCGGTTTGCCGGAGGGCGGATATCCTGATCGCGGCGGTGGGGCGGCCGGAGATGATCACGGCGGATTTTGTGAAGGAAGGCGCGGTGGTAATCGATGTGGGGATCAACCGGGTGAAGGACGAGAGCCGGAAGAGCGGCTATCGCTTGACGGGGGATGTGGCGTTTGAGGAGGTCGCGCCGAAGTGCCGGGCGATCACGCCAGTGCCGGGCGGGGTGGGGCCGATGACTATTGCGCTGCTGATGAGCAATACGATCAAGGCGGCGAAGCTGGGGTAGGGGGGAGTGAGTTGGGAGTGGCGTGACCGTCCCGGTCGCAGGCCAAATGGGTGCGGGAGGGCCTGCGACCGGGACGGTCACGCTACTTGTGAGGAGGGTCTGCGACCGGGACGGTCACGCCACTTGGTGAGGAGGGTCTGCGACCGGGACGGTCACGCTACTTGGTGAGGAGGTCTGCGACCGGGACGGTCACGCTACTTGGTGAGGAGGTCTGCGACCGGGACGGTCACGCTACTTGTGAGCCACTTGGTGCGGGAGGGCCTGCGACCGGGACGGTCACGCCACTTGATGAGGAGGGTCTGCGACCGGGACGGTCACGCCACGTTAGGAGGTGTATCCGAGCCAGGAGCCGAGCCAGCGTTCGGTGTCTTGGAGGGTCATGCCCTTGCGTTTGGCGTAGTCCTCGAGTTGGTCGCGTTGGAGATCGGAGAGGGCGAAGTAGTGGGACTCGGGGTGGGAGAACATCAGTCCGCAGACGGCGGCGCCGGGGTGCATGGCGGAGGATTCGGTGAGGGTGACGCCGGTGGCGTTTTCGGCGTCGAGAAGTTTGAAGAGAGGCGGTTTCTCGGTGTGGTCGGGTTGGGAGGGATAGCCGGGGGCGGGACGGATGCCGCGGTAGATTTCCTTGATGAGTTCATTGTGGTTGAACTCGTTGGGGCGCTCGTAGCCCCAGGCGACGCGGGCGCGGTGGTGAAGGAGTTCGGCGAAGGCCTCGGCGAAGCGGTCGGCGATGGCCTTGATCATGATGGCCTTGTAGGGATCGTGCTCGTTTTTATCGACCTCCTCGGCCCATTCGTGGGCGCCGTGGATGCCGACGACGAAGGCCCCGAGGTGGTCGGGGAGCGTGTGTCCTTCTGTGGCGTGACCGTCCCGGTCGCAGGCCCCGGCATCATCAACGAGTTGAATGCCGAACCTCAGGTCAGTTTTGTGGCGGAGAATGTAGTCCCTCTGATTGACGTAGTCGTCCCAATCGCGGATGAGATGATCGTAGCTCTCATCCTGCCACACGTCACCGCTGCGCTTCAGGGCCTTGTTGATTTCGTGAGCAGTGAAGGATTTCCAAGAGTGGAGGATGTCGGAGAGAGTGTGATCGCCGAGGGGCTTGACGATGACGTGGACGTGATTGGGCATCACGGCGTAGGCGAGGAGTTGGTAGCGGTCGCGGTCGAAGTGCTTGAGGGCGGATTCAACGAGATCAGCAGTGTTGTCGTGTTTGAGGAGGCACTCGCCGTGGCCCTGTTCGAGGGCGGCTTCCATGAGGACGCTGAAGCATTTATGGAGTCGCTTCTCGGCGTCTCTGGCGAGGGCTTTGTTGCCCTCCTTGAGCGCTTTGGTCCGGAGGTTCTTCCATTCGGCTTTTTCGGCGCGATAGGCGTTCAGGGTTGACTGCGGCAGGGAGTCGGCGAGGCGGAAAGTGATGGCGTAGGTGGCTTCGTCCTGGGTCCAGTGGGGGAGGTCGTGAGTTTTGCAAATATTGACTGGGATGTCTTCTTTGAGAAAGGATGGAGAGGGGCTTGCGACCGGGACGGTCACGCCACTGTTAGGAGGAGGGCTTGCGACCGGGACGGTCACGCCTCGAGGGCGGACGTAGTCGGCCAGGGCTAGGTTTGGTTTGCCGCTGGTTTTTTCGAGTTGTTGGCGGAGGGTGTGGAAGGTGGTGTGGTGGTGGGGGAGGACGATGTCGTCGCCTTCGGCGTGGGCGGGGAAGAATCCGTAAACGCCGCGGGCGGTGAAGCGCTTGTTTTTGATGATGTCCTCCAACAGCTCCTGGGCGTCGGCGAAGAGTTCCTGGGCCTGGGCGGCGCCGGCTTCATTTTTGGTTTTGAGGACCTTGCTTTCGCGGTCCCAGACGCCGCGGAGTTCCCAGGCGTGGAAGAAGGGGGTCCAGTCGATGTATTCGGCGAGTTCGCGGAGCGATTGACTGTCGATGACGCGGGTGCCGGTGAACTCGGGTTGGGCGGGTTGGTAGCGGTCCCAGTCGAAGTTCGGTTTGTTGGCGCGGGCTTCCTCGAGGGAGATGGTGGGCTTCTTCTCGCGGTGGAAGTTCTGGCGGAGTTTTTCGTGCTTGGCGTTGTTGTCGGCGATGAAGCCGGCGCGTTGATCCTGGGAGAGGAGGGCGGTGGTGACGGGGACGGAGCGGGAGGCGTCGAGGACGTGGACGAGGGGGCCGGAGTAGTGCTCGGCGATCTTCACGGCGGTGTGCGCGGCGGAGGTGGTGGCCCCGCCGATGAGGATGGGCACACCCTTCGCGCCGAGACCGGCTTTCTCGGCTTCCTTGGCGACGTGGATCATTTCGTCGAGGGAGGGGGTGATGAGGCCGGAGAGGCCGATCACGTCGGCGTCATGTTCGTGGAAAGCTTTGAGGATCTTGTCGCAGGAGACCATGACGCCGAGATCGACGACGTCGAAGCCATTGCAGGAGAGGACCACGCCGACGATGTTCTTGCCGATGTCGTGAACGTCGCCCTTGACGGTGGCCATGACGATCTTGCCTGCGGAAAATTGGCGTTGGGCGAGGCGGCGGGCTTCTTCGTCGGAGAGGTTTGGGTTTTCGGCTTGGCGGTTGGAAACCGCCGCCACGATGCGCTCCTCCTTTTCCTTCTCCATGAGCGGTTCGAGCCAGGCCACGGATTTTTTCATGACGCGGGCCGATTTGACGACCTGGGGGAGGAACATTTTGCCGGCCCCGAAGAGGTCGCCGACGATGGACATGCCGTCCATGAGGGGGCCTTCGATGACGGTGAGTGGTTTGACGTATTTGGCGAGGGCCTCTTCGGTGTCCTCGTCGATGAAGCGGTCGATGCCCCGGAGAAGGGCGTGCTCGAGGCGTTTCTCGACGGGGGCGTCGCGCCAGGAGAGGTCCTCCTCCTGCTTTTTGCCGCCTTGTCCCTTGAACTCCTCGGCGAGGTCGAGGAGTCGCTCGGTGGCGCCGGGGTCGCGGTTGAGGAGGACATCCTCCACGGCGAGGAGGAGATTTTTGGGGATCTCGTCGTAAACCTCGAGCATGCCGGCATTGACGATGCCCATGTCCATGCCGGCCTGACCGGCGTGGTAGAGGAAGGCGGAGTGCATGGCTTCGCGAACCTTGTTGTTGCCGCGGAAAGAGAAGGAGACGTTGGAGACCCCGCCGGAGACCTTGGCGTGGGGGAGGTTTTTCTTGATCCACTTGGTGGCGTTGAAGAAATCGAGGGCGTAGTTGTTGTGCTCGTCGATGCCGGTGGCGACGGTGAGGATGTTGGGGTCGAAGATGATGTCCTGCGGGGGGAAGCCGACTTCATCGACGAGGGTGCGGTAGGCGCGCTCGCAGATGCGGATCTTCTCCTCGTAGGTGGCGGCCTGGCCATTTTCATCGAAGGCCATGACCACAGCGGCGGCCCCGAACTTCATGATGGTCCGGGCATTGCTCTTGAAGACCTCCTCGCCCTCCTTGAGGGAGATCGAATTGACAATGCCTTTGCCCTGCAGGCATTTGAGCCCGGCGGAGAGGATTTCCCATTTCGAGGAATCGACGGTGATGGGGACCTTGGTGATGTCCGGTTCGGACTGCACGAGGTTGAGGAAGCGGGTCATCATGCTGACGCCATCGATGAGGCCGTCGTCGAAGCAGATGTCGATGACCGGTGCGCCGTTGTCGACCTGTTGACGGGCCACGGCGAGGGCTTCTTCCAGCTTGCCCTCCTGGACCAGTTTGCGGAAGGCGGGGGAGCCGGCCACGTTGGTGCGTTCCCCGATCATGAGGAAATTTTTGTCGTCGGTGTGGTTGTAGGCCTCGGTGCCGGAGAGGCGGAGGAGGGGTTCGAGGGTGGGGATTTTGCGGGGTTCGACGTCACGGACGGCATTGGCGATGGCGGCGATGTGTTCGGGGGTGTTGCCGCAGCAGCCACCGGCCAAGTTGATGAATCCGGAGCGGGCGAAGTCGCCGAGGTGCTTGAACATGTCCTCCGGGAGCATCGGAAAGCCGGTCGCGGAAAGGGCATCGGGCATGCCGGCGTTCGGGTAGCAGGAGACGAAGGAACCCGCGACCTGCGACATTTCCTCGATGAAGGGGCGCATCTCGTCGGGGCCGAGGGAGCAGTTGAGGCCGATGGCGAGAGGCTTGACGTGGGCCACGGCGTTCCAGAGGGCCTCGACTTTTTGCGCGGAGATCATCGTTTCCCCGCCACGACCGACGGCGGCGGAGATGATGACGGGGAGCGGGGTTGTTCGGCCGACTTGGCGGATGGAATCCGCCGCCACATCCTGAATGGCGACCAGGGCCGCCTTCGCATTGAGGGCGTCGAAGATCGTTTCGACCATGAGGATATCGACGCCGCCTTCGATGAGGGCGAGGATCTGCTCCTTGTAGGATTGGTAAACCTGGTCGAAGGTGACGGTGCGGAAGCCGGGGTTGTCGGGATCGACGGCGGAGTTGTTGAGCCCGACGGTCATGGGGCCGATCGCACCGGCCACGTAGCGGGGGATGCCGGTCTCGTTGGCGATCTGGTCGGCGACTTTGCGGGCCAGTTTGGCGGACTCGATGTTGAGCTCGTTGGAGAGGTCGCGGAGGAATTGGTTCTCGATGACCTTTTGGTAGAACTCGGGATCTTTGCGGCCCTTGCCGGATTCGCGGGGGTCCTCGACGAAGAACTCGGACTGGGCGATGGTGGTGGCGGAGAAGGTGTTGGTTTCGACGATGTCGGAACCGGCCTCGAAGAAGCGGCGGTGGATGTCGGCGATGATCTCGGGTTTGGTGAGGGAGAGGATGTCCCCGTTGTTGAGGAGGTCCTTGTCGTTGCTGGCGAAGCGGGAACCCCGGGCGTCGCTTTCATTGAGGCCGTAGGTGCGGATGGTGGTGCCCATGGCCCCGTCGAGGACGAGGATCCGTTGCTCGAGGGCCTTGGTGAGATCGGAGGTGCAGTCGGGACGCATCGCGGGGAAATTACGGTGCGGGAAGGGGCTTCGCAAGCGAACAAATCAACAAATCGGGATATGTTGATGCGAAATGGAAGCCGGTAGGATCAAGGCAGCATTGGACCTTTGGGGCGGTCGGGAGCAGAATGCCCCTAAGAATGGCAGGCAGGCAGACGAAATGGCGGCTGGAGGACGTGGTGGATTTCGAGGCGCTGCTGGCAGGCGGCGCCGAGGGGGTGGCTGTGGATGGACGGGATCGGGCGGTGGTGGTGGAGGCGGCGGGGAAGACCCGGAACGAGGGGAAGAAGCGGCGCTGGGGGCTGCGGGCCTGGTTGGAGGAGCGTCGGGAGGAAGATGGTCCGGGTCGGCGGACGGTGGAGGGCTTGCGCCTGGTGGGCGTGCTGGCGGGGGTGCTGGCGTTCCTTGCGGGGATTGGGTTGGTGCGGGGATTGTTGCAGGAGTTCGAGGGAGGACGGCGGATGTTCAACATCTGGATGTTTCTGGGCGTGACGGTGGGGTTGCAGTGGCTTATTTTGTTAGGTGGTGCGGCGGGGTATGTTTTCGTGCGGCAGCAGAGTGGGGCGTTGTCGCTGGGGCAGCGGGTGTTGGGGATGCTGGTGCGGCGGATGGGAGGGCGGGTGGATGGGACGCTGTGGCGTTCGCTTGTGGAGCGGGGGTTGGGGTATCGTTCGGCGTTGGTTTGGCGCCTGGCCCGAATGGCGCAGGGGGTGGCGGTGGCGTTCAACGTGGGCTTGATGGCGGGCTTTTTTGGTTGTCTCTGGGTGTTGAAGGTGGGGTTCTATTGGGAGTCGACGATTTTCAAGCCGCACACTATTCAGGGGTTTGGGGAAGCGGTGGCGTTTCCGTGGGCGTGGATGGGGAAGGCGTTGCCGCCGGAGATTGAGGCACAGCGTTTTGATTTGTTGCATCAGCGCTTTTATGAGGACGGGGGCGGGGAGTTGTGGTGGGCGTATTTGATGATGGTGCTGGTGGTGTGGGGACTGCTGCCGCGCCTGGTGTTGTGGGTGATTTGTTGGGTGCAGGGGCGACGAGCGTTGGCGGGGTTGGAGTTTCAGGAAGTGCGGCATCGGGAGCTGTGGCGGCGCTTGATGGGAGTGCAGCGGGATCTGCCGACGGAGGGTCCGGCGGACGGAGTGGTGTTGCTGGATGTGGGCGGAAGCGGGGTGGAGACGGGGGCGCTGCGGGAGTTTTTGCTGCGGGAGTTGCGGGTGCATCCGGAGCATCGCTATGAGGCGGCGGTGTTGGATGCGGATCGGGAGGCGGAGGCGTGGGAGGCGATCAGCAAGGCGCCGCTGGGAGTGGTGTTTCTGGTGGAGGGCTGGGCGCTGTCGCCGAAGCAGATGGATGCGCTGTATCGGCGGGTGCGGGAGCGGCAGGCGAAGCGGCCGTTGCGGTTTTTGGTGTTGGGGGCGGTGCATGAGGGGCGGCCGGGGGTGCCGGCGGCGGAGGATTTTGCGCAGTGGAAAAATTGGGTCGATGGACTGCGGGATCCATCGGCGGAAGTGGTGGCGTATCGGGAACTTGAAGCAGTGGAGGAGTAGCGATGAGTGCGACTGAAGAACTGATACCAGAGGGAGTGCCGGTCTTCGCGGTGGTGGGGCGGATCAACATGGGCAAGTCGGCGGTGCTGGCGACTTTGCTGGAGGTGGATGATGATCAGGTGATCCGGGTGGATCCGACGCCGGGGGCGACGACGCATTGTCAGAGTCTGCCGGTGCGATTCGGGGGGCGGGAGTTGACGCGGTTTATTGACACACCCGGATTTTCGCGGCCGCTGGAGGCGATGCGGGCCATTCAGGAGATGCATGGGGAGGGGACGCCGGATTTGGAGACGGTGACGAAGTTCGTGGCGGCGCATTTGAGTGGCGGGGACTTCGAGGATGAGGCACGGTTGCTGGAACCGATCGTGGGCGGGGCGGGGATTCTTTACGTGATCGATCCGTCGAAGCCGTTGCGGGATGCCTTTGTGGCGGAGATGGAAATTTTGCGTTGGACGGGGCGGCCGCGGATGGCGCTGTTGAACCAGAAGGGGGAGGAGACGCAGGAGAAGGAGTGGCGGGAGCGGTTGGGGAGCTACTTTAATCTGGTGCGGACCTTCAATGCGCATCGGGCGCGGTTCGAGGAGCGGAAGCGCTTGATGGCCTCGTTGTTAGAGATTGATGAGCGGCATCGGGGGGCGTTGGAGGAGGCGATCAGGTTGATCGATACGGAATGGGAGGAGCGACGGGAGGAGGCGGCGGATGTGGTGCTGGGTCTGTTGGAGGAGGCGCTGACGCTGCGGGTGGAGGCGCGTTTGGAGGATCAGGACGAGCGGATGGAGCATCGTCGGGAGCGGAAGGCGAAGGAGTTGGCCTTGCAGTATGTGGAGAAGGTGCGGCGGATGGAGAAGAAGGCCTATGAGCGCTTGTTGAAGATCTATCGGCATCATCTGGTGACGGTGGAAGCAGGGGAGGCGTATGAGGGGATTGATTTGGAGGCGGCGGAGACCTGGAAGAAGTGGGGATTGAGTCGGGGGCAGTTGACGGTGGCGGGATTGATCGCGGGAGCGGCAGCAGGAGCGGTGGTGGATGTGAGCACGGGTGGGCTGACGCATGGAGGCGGGGCGATTGTGGGTGGATTGCTGGGGGCGGGAGGGGCGTTTTTCAAAGGGGCGGATTTGCCGGAGTTGGGATTTTTGGGAGTACTGAGGGTGTCTTCGGGGAGTGGCAAGAAGCTGGTGATGGGGCCGCCGAAGAGTGAGAATTTTCCGTGGATTCTCCTGGATAGTGCGCTGCATCATCATGCTGCGATGGTCCGCCGGGCGCATGGGCGGCGGGATACGGGGGTGTTGGAGGAGGAGCGCGGGGAGAGCCTGGTGCGGGATTTGCCGGGGAGTGACCGGAGGGTGCTGGCGAAGTGGTTCGGGACTTGCGCGAAGGGGGCGCCGGACCGGGGCCTGACGCCGGAGGTGTTTCAGGTGTTGGTGGGATGTTTGCGGCGGAGTGAGGAGTAGGAGCGCGGAACCCGGAAGCCGGAGAGGAGGAATTGGAGGAAGAGTCTGGAAAAGTCCCTGAGTTTTGTTAGGGAGTTGATTGCACTTGTTTGGCCCATGAGCACGACCCCTGAATTTCCCCGCGCCCTGGCATTGTTTACGCTGTTCTACCTTGTGGCGGCGGCGGTCTTCGCGTGGCTGAACGGCAACGGTGAGTTCATCGTGTACATCTGCATCATGCTGGTGATGATCGCGGCCATTGTGGTGGCGCACCGGCGCAGTGACCTGAGCGCGGCCCTGTTGTGGGCGTTGTCGGTGTGGGGATTGCTGCACATGGCGGGGGGCTTGGTGCCTTTACCTGAATCGTGGCCGTATGACGGGCCGAATGCGGTGCTCTACTCGCTGTGGCTGATCCCGGAGAGGCTGAAGTATGACCAGGTGGTGCACGCCTATGGGTTCGGGATTACGACGTGGTTGTGTTGGCAGGCGTAGCGGGCCGGAGTGGAGACCCGGTTCGGGGTTCGGTTGGAGCCGGGGGTGGGTGTCATGGTGCTGTGTGCGGCGGGAGGGATGGGATTTGGGGCTCTGAATGAGATTATTGAATTTGTGGCGACCTTGGTGCTGCCGCACACGAATGTTGGCGGTTATGTGAACACGGGATGGGATCTGGTTTATAATGCCTTGGGGTCTTGCGGAGCGGCGGTGGTGATTGGGTTGTGGGGGAGGGAGTAGGAGGTCGGAGGGAGGCTTGCGACCGGGACGGTCACGCCACGTAACGGAGGGGTTGCATGGTGGGATGGTTTTGTCATGGTGGAGTATGCGTTTGTTGACGGGATTGTTGCTGGGTTTGGTTGGGGTGCTTCCTTGTGCGGCGGAAAAACCGAATGTGGTGTTCATTTTGACCGATGATCAGCGGTGGGATGCGATGGGGTGTGCGGGGCATCCGCATTTGAAGACGCCGCACATTGATCGGCTCGCGGCGGAGGGGGTGCGGTTCAAGAATCACTTTTGCACGACCTCGCTGTGTTCGCCGAGTCGGGCCTCGATTCTGGGTGGGCTGTATGCGCACACGCACGGGGTGGTGAACAACTTTACGGATTACCCGAAGGAGTTGCCGACCTTTCCGCGGCAGTTGCAGGAGGCGGGATACAAGACGGCCTACATCGGGAAGTGGCACATGGGGGAGGACGACGACAGCAAGCGGCCGGGCTTTGATCACTTTGTGACGCACCGGGGGTAGGGGAAGTATTTTGACACGGAGTTCCGGACGAATGACGGGGAGCGGAAGGTGGAGCGGGGGTATTACACGACGGTGGTGACGGACATGGCGCTCGAGTGGATGAAGGAGCAAAAAGACGCACCGTTTTTGCTGATGCTGGGGCACAAGGCACCGCACAGTTTTTATTTTCCGGAGGAAAAGTATGCGCATGTCTTCGATGAGGTGCGGATTCCGTATCCGGAGTCGGCCTTCCAGCTGGAGGACAAGCCGGAGTGGATTTCGAAACGCCTGAGCACTTGGCACGGGATCTTACGAGTATAACTATGAGGCGCAGTTTCCCTACACGCCGAATGTGAGGGCGCTCCGGGCGGATGATTGGAAGTATATCCGCTATCCACACGGCGATGGATCAGCGGACAAGCACATGGCGGAGCTGTATGATTTGAAGACGGACGTGGAGGAGCGGCATAATTTGATCAATGATCCGAAGCAGAAGGATCTGGTGACGACGCTGCGGAAGGAGCTGGACCGCTTGATCGCGGAGAGTGGGGCGGTGCCGGACAAGATGCCGCTGGACGAGGGGATCAAGGGCGAGTTGCCGGATGAGAAGATAAGGGGAGGGGGGGGGGAATGCTTACACTGAGCGAGGAATTTCCAATGTGCAGGTGAGAAGTTTGCTCGCGTTGCTCGGAGGGATTTAGACGGTGCCCGGAGCACACCGCTCCTTGCTAGGGATTGCAGAGTTTGGCGGCGAGGTGGATGGCGTGGTAGAGGCTGGTGGGGGAGGCGATGGCGTCCCAGGCGATGTCGAAGGCGGTGCCGTGATCGACGGAGGTGCGGACGATGGGGAGGCCGAGGGTGACGTTGACGCCGGTGTCGAAGGAGAGGGTCTTGAGGGGGATGAGGCCCTGATCGTGGTACATGCAGATGTGGGCATCGACGGACTGGCGGATGGAGGGGAGGAAGGCGGTGTCGGGCGGGAGGGGGTCGGTGAGGTCGATGCCTTTGGCCCGGGCGGCGTCGATGGCGGGCTGGATGATGGTTTGCTCCTCGGAGCCGAACAGGCCGTTTTCGCCGGCGTGGGGGTTGAGGCCGAGGACGGCGAGTTTGGCGGGGCGGCCGTGGAGGCGGGTCATCGTTTCGGCGGTGAGTTCGATGACTTCGAGGATGCGCCCGGTGGTGAGGAGGCCGGCGACTTTCGCGAGGGGGCAATGGGTGGTGACGAGGCTGCAGGAGAGTTCGGCGGAAGTGAGCATCATGGCGTGTCGTTTCGCGCCGGTGCGTTCGACGAGGATTTCGGTGTGGCCGGGGTGGGAGATGCCGGCGAGGGCGAGGGCTTCCTTGGAAAGGGGGCAGGTCACGATGCCGTCGAAATGGCCGGCGAGGGTGGCGTCGATGGCGTCAATGAGGTAGCGGTGGGCGGCCTGGCCGGTGTGTTTGCTGATCTCGGCGGGGATGAGGCCTTCGACGGGGCCGAAGTCGATGAGATCCCCGCCGAGGGGGAGGCCGGTGGCGAGGGAGACGTCGTTGAGGACCTGTTCGCTGCCGAAGATGGTGAGGTCGGCTTCGAAGTCGGGGGCCTCCCCGGTGAAGAGGCGCAGGCAGAGTTCGGGGCCGATGCCGGCGGGATCTCCCATGGTGACGGCGAGGCGGGGGCGGGGCATGGGGAGTGGGGCTGCGCCCCGGTTATTGGTTATTGGTTACTGGGGAGGAGGGAGCGGCGGGTGAGAGCGTGGCGGGGAGGTTGGGCACGGGGGGAGAGTGGAGTCGG
>Ga0105051_10001682_pt1 | contig 29786 bp, 19 predicted proteins | sample FRY02_FD_78383 | JGI IMG/M metagenome (GOLD analysis project Ga0105051, IMG submission 78383) | Freshwater microbial communities from Lake Fryxell liftoff mats and glacier meltwater in Antarctica - FRY-02 (megahit assembly) | ecosystem: Environmental > Aquatic > Freshwater > Ice > Glacier... | reverse complement strand
GCACTAAAGGACGCCCCTGAACTCGATGTCGTTCGGCGGCTTACTCCCTCTCCCTGTACTCGGGGGTGAGGGGAAGTGTTTTTAAGCAAATTTATAATTTTCTCTTTTCAAAAGCTCAAAAGGTGCTTAATATCATCCTACGAAAAGAGAATGTCTCTCTTTCCGTTCCGGCGACATGCTATTCCGGATTAGATAAAATCGAATCAGAATTAGCAAAAATGAATAGCCGAGATAGATGGAATTAATTCCATCTACTCATTGTTCGGCCACCACACAAAGGACACAGTGGATATTTGCATAATCCCAAGATCGCTAGTACGTCGAATTGCATCTTCTGAGCAAGATGGCATCCACATCAACGCTATTTTGAGCGCTGCACTCTTGATCGCAATTTTTCTGTCGCCCTCAGTTTTGCATCTCATCACAAATTTGCCACATTTCTGTTTGTTCGAGCATTTTCTGGGTGTCTCGTGCCCAGGTTGCAGCATCACATTGGCGCTGGCTCAACTCGCACATCTTCATATTGAAAAATCTATTTCCACTCATCCCGGGGGCTTTGCGCTTGCTCTCGTTTTTTTGTTTCAGGTCGTCGTGCGTTTATTCGCTTTAGGTCGACTGGTAACTTTCTCAACTACTCAGCGACTTGTCTCAGGGACAAATCGCATGTTATTCTCTTTCTTCGTGCTCTTCTGGCTAATTATGTTATTTAACCCTCACTGAAAGGTAATATTATGGCGAACAAACTGTCCTGTCCAAAATGCGGAGAAATGGCTACACAAGGCGGTCTTAAGGGGTGGCAAATTATTGTGGCAATCTGCTTTTTCCCAATTGGCCTACTTGCATTACTTGCCGACAGAAATTCCACGGTTTGTCCAAAGTGTGGACATTCGTGGATGGCCTAACCCTGCGTTCAAGCGGAACGCCGCGCAAGCGCATCGCCCCTTAACTCGGACATTCGGAAACAGTGGCTAACCGTTGGCGCAGGGTTCCAAGTACGAGAACCAAGTTGCTGACGCCGTCGAGGCGGAACTCGCATCGAGCAACTTCGGCGGATGAACACGACTTCTGTGGCGGATCCATTTAATTTTTCTTTGAAATCGCGCTGCTCACTAGTTAAAATACGACGATGTGAAAAGAGGCAGGATCTCTTCCGTTCCGGCGACATGCTATTCCGGATTAGATAGAATCAAATCAGAATTAGCAAAAATGAAAAGCCGAGATAGTTGGAATTAATTCCATCCAATCATTGTTCGGCACCTTGTCGAGGATGTTTCGATGCGTTCTAGCTGGCATATCATACTGATGCTTGCGATTCTTTTCCTGCTCGCAGCGGCACCGACTGTTTTTGCCAACAGCATTGCGCCGACGGCGTATTTTATGCCCGGTGTGCTTCCAATGATGCTTGGGATGGCGGTTCCCGCATCGGTGTTGGCAGCCTTCCTTGAGCGTCCCTTTGTCAAATGGGCTGGCGTCCGTGAGCGTACCCTCTGGTATTCACTACAGGCTAACCTCGTCAGCCTGGTAATCGGCTATATCACAATGCCCGTCGGAATTTATGCGATTTACACGATTGGCCCTCTGTGGTCGATCATCGCGGTTGCAATGTCAGTTATCTCTGAGGGGTGCTATTATCAACGGCGATGTGCCGAGGGCACGAACATCCGGTGGCTTCCCGTTGTCGCGGGGAATGTATTTAGCAGTTTTGTGCTCGTGTTTCTTCCCGGGGTCACCCTACTGATCAAGAAAGAAATTCCAAGCCTAGAAATGAACCTTGCTCCCTACCAAGGGCATTACTCTGGGGAAGCGTCGGTGTTTGCGGCCTATTATTTGTCGCAAGCTTCTTCGTGCCGAGGCTGCTTCGTTGGGCGAAAGCCGGGCAGGTAGTCAATCATTTCTTGGGCAAGTAGATCGAACCCAGGGCAAACTTGCCTGTGTAATTATTGAGGTTGTGCATTCAAAGGTACAAATGCCCAGCCCTTAAAGGTCGATCAAAGGTAGGCTGGGTTCCCCCTAGATGCTTTTCTTATAACCCTTTTATAAGGTTATTACGGGGTTAAAGGTTGGTTCTTTTTCTTAGCTTGTTTTGGTTAAGCCTTGCCCGGTTCTGGCCCATCACCTGCACCCCTTCTGATGTGAAACAATCCATAAAACAAACATTAAAATTCAACACCATTCCGATGCTTTGTTTTCTCGCCTTCTTGTTGGTATTGCTCAATTCCGATAATATTTTTCGAATGACCGATGAACACAATGGCTAACTCAAGGCCCAGACCGAAGCCTTCAACGCAGAGCTTATCGCGCAAACCGAACGACACAATGCTAAATTCATTATCTAGACCGAAGTCTTCAACGCACAGCTTATTGCGCAGACCGATCGCCACAATGCCGCCCCACTAAAAAGGGGACAGGCACGTTTATGAAACTTGGAATTAAAAAGGAATATCTATTTTCCGAGGGATTATCAAATAAATCTATTTAAAAGGTGCCTGTCCCCTTTTTGGCCTCCATCTTTTCAATCATAAAATTGCAATAGTCGTAATTAGCTTATTGTTATCAATCGCTTGTTTGGCTAAAGTGCTATTCTAATTTTATATGCTTCAAACAGTTTTCATCAAGGCACCATTATGGCAAGTTATTTAAGGCACTTTTTCGGATTATTCTTGGTTGTCGTTACCCTACTTGCAACCATAATTTCCCCGGGATGGTGCACCACCACGGTGGAAAAATACGACTTTAGCCGTGGCCTGCAGGGCTGGATTCCCAACGAGATGGTGACCAGCGCAAAAATCAGTACAGATGGTTTGCTAATGCGATTAAAAACTCCCGATCCGTTTTTGGTCGGGCCAGTGCTGAATTTACCTGCTGGCGAGTTTGTTACTGTTACCCTCCGTATGCGCAGCATGGGTGAACCACTGGCCCAGCTTTATTTTGGATCGGTTTTTTCGGAAACGAATTGTCGTAATTTTGTTGTTAATAATGATGGCCTCTGGCACGACTACTCGGTTCGCCTCCCGCCCATGGGGCCTGGTTGTCGGCTGCGGTTTGATCCTCCCTGCGGTGATGGAGAGGTGGGTTTGGCATGGATCCGTTTGGAAACAAGCTCTTTACCCTTTCAAGATTTATGGGCTACATCAGCCGAATTGCGCAACAAGAAATTTATCTGCGGCGGCCAATTTGGTACCAATGGTGGTAATACTGCAGTAACTTCACGCTACCTAGCCAAACACCCCGAATTCACTGCTTTGTTCCCCTATGATGGTTATATTGTTCCCGCCTTGCTCGATGCCGCCTGGGGACAAAAGATGGGTCTAAAGCCAAAAATTGGTGACCAACCACATGACTACTTCCTCCATGAGTTGATCTGGAATCGCACCAAAATCCCAGATGGTGCAATCGATGATATTATTAAAGACCTTAAATTAATTAATTGGCGCGGTGTTACAGATAATTTTCTCAACTTCACCTTGATTGATGGTGCCCGTGGCCGCTTCACTCCCGATCTGACCAATGATCAGGACTGGGCGATACTGGAGCATAATGCACGCATGGCGGCGCGCCTATGTCGTGAATCCAACCTGAAGGGTTTTTGGCTCGACACCGAACAGTACGGCAACTATCGCTGGCGCACCGAATCGGGGGTACCCGAATTCGATCCCAAAAGGCCAACCGAATTGAAATTCCCGTTGGGTAAGGATAAGCCCGAGGTTCTGAGACGCAGAGGTGCCCAGTGGATCAAGGCAGTGCAGGCCGAGTTGCCCGCTGTGAAAATCATCATCACCTTTGCCTGGTCACCCGATGCCAATGAATACGGCCCTATTAAAGGCGTAAATGGATTTCTCAACGGGGTTTTGGATGGCATTGAGGCACCCGGCCAGCTAATTCATGGCTATGAAAACACTTTTTATTTTGGGCAAGGCCCCGGCACCACCCACACCCGGGAAGGCTTTCCAGGAGACCGAAGCCGGTTCGATACCGCCCGAGCACAAATGCGTCAGTGGCGAGCATTCAGTACCAATCCACCCAAATACGATAAATTTCTAAAAGTCGGGATGGCTGCCTGGGTAGAAGACGACCCTTGGAACCGCTGGGATAACTCTTGGCCAAGTGGTGACAAGTCTTCGTTCTGGTCCAACCTGCCTTTAGCGCTGGCCAGCAGTGATGAATATGTCTGGGTTTGGTCAGAACACACCAAATACGGCTGGAACACTCAGGGGCCCATCAACCCGTTCCTAGCATCCCTGCGCAACCGAACCTTCAACACCGGCACAGAGCAAGTAAATTTTTTCGCCGAGGATTTTGCTAAAGACCCTCTCCAGAATGGTTGGTTTTTTGATTTCGATATGCTGGCCATTGCTGGCAAAAAGAAAGAAGGCCAATCCGTGCCTATCATGACTCTGGATGGAGTGCCGTATGTCTGGGAGAAAACGCCCGGTGCACTTAGCGTTCGTGGGGAAACCGCAACCAGCCAGCGTCGCCGGTTTGCTCGCCCGGTCGAGCCTGTCCACCGGGATGCCGGTTTCTATGCAAGCATTGACTTTCAGGTTGAACAATTTGGCACCGACCCTGAAAACCCAATCGTTATGGGTTTTTTTACCAGTGACCACCCTGTTCATCAAAGTTCCTTAACTCTGCGCATTGCATCACAAAACCGGGTGAATTTGGTATTAAATGAGGCCGGGAAATCTTTCGACTTTTCCCTAGTTGTGAGCGGTGGCCTTCAAGCCGGTAAAACCTACCGCCTAAGTCTTGACCAAAAGAAAGGCGTGGGTGTTTGTCAGGCGGCCTTCACGGATACATCTTGGCCCGATAAGCCTTTAGCGCAGGTAAAAATACCCATCTCAGAAGCTAAAAAAAGCAGCGGCTGGGATGAATTGGGAATTGCTATGTGGGAATCCACTTCTGGGGCAGCCAAACCGGTTGGAGTGCCTGTACCCTACCGCTATCAAGTAAAAAAGGTCGTGCTCAAACCCTGACCTGCCCGGTGCTGGACTGGCACTGGCATAAAGCTAGTTGACGGGCTTCAAAAGAAGCCCGACACTATGGTGCCGTCGCAAGAGATGGTTGCCTTACTCGACACCGAGGTTGGGAGAGTTATCAGCCTACCCTGATCAAAGCTTTATGCAGGTGCCATTCATAACAATCCAAAAAGGAGTGAAGAGGTTGTATGTGCGTTACATAAATAACATCACCCGAGGAAGTTTAAGCACGCAGAGTTTGACGAAGGAATCCGAGGCTATATCCGGTAGATGCTCGCAGCGCTCGCCAAACCCCGCTCGCTGTCTTTCGAGGAGAGGGAGTAGGGGCTCCGCCGTGATGCCAATCCCGAGCGTAAAATCGCTTTCTAGTTGTATGCTACTGGTATCGAAACGGCCTTTACTTGAAACGAATCGATTATTCCTGGCATGTCGATATGTACAGGTGCATCGTAACTTGCATGACCATTGGCCCCGATACAATCTGGCAAATACTTGAGCTAAATGTGCTGAGCCAGTCGGAAAGCCAGGCAAGTAGTCAATCATTTCTTGGGCAAGTAGATCGAACTCAGGGCAAACTTGCCTGTGTAATTATTGAGGTTGTGCATTCAAAGGTACAAATGCCCAGCCCTTAAAGGTCGACCAAAGGTAGGCTGGGTTCCCCCTAGATGCTTTTCTTATAACCCTTTTATAAGGTTATTACGGGGTTAAAGGTTGGTTCTTTTTCTTAGCTTGTTTTGGTTGAGCCTTGCCCGGTTCTGGCCCATCACCCGCGCCTCCACCCCACAATGGTTTTACCAGTGTTGCGTTCCATTGATCCCACTCGGCTTGAAGTTCCTTAACTTTCTCAGGCATTGTCGTGCTAAGGTCTTTGCTTTCTCCAATATCATTATTTAGGTTATAAAGTTTTGAAGCTTGGGCAGTTGTTTGGCGAACCCCTTTTTGCATATCTGCATTGGCATCGTAACGGACCAACTTGAAATCACCATTACGGATTGCCATCTGGTTTCCAAAACGCCAAAAGAGAGATTTATGTGGTGCTGCAGATTTTTCTCCTGAAAGGAATGGCAGCAAGTTGACGCCGTCCAATTTCCAGTCAGGATTTATTGGCACCCCCGCAACTTCAAGTGCGGTTGCAGTGAGGTCAAGTTGAATAACAGGTTGTTCAAAGACTGCTGGTTTAATATAACCAGGCCAAGAGATAAGAAACGGAACACGAATCCCTCCCTCGAGGGTGGTGCGTTTGCTACCGCGAAGAGGTAAATTTGAAGAACCATTAACGGTTACGCCTTTCATAGTGGGTCCGCCATTATCGCTAATAAAAATAACCAGAGTGTTTTTCTCAAGTCCAGTATCCGCAAGTTTTTTTCTTACAACTCCAATCGCATCATCCATAGCAAGCATCATAGCGGCATAAGTTCGCCGTTGCTTATCGGTGATGGCGGATAGTTTTGCCAACCTATCTTCGGTGGCGTGCATTGGAGTATGCACCGCATTAAAGGCAAGATAAAGAAACCAAGGTTGAGATTTGTGTGAATCAATGAATTTGGCAGCTTCGCGCCCGAAAGCATCGGTGGTGTAGTCAAGTTCTTTGATCGGTTCCTTACCACGAAGGATAGAATCAGATTTGAAATAACTGTGTGCGCCACCAAGGAAACCAAAGAAATCGTCGAAACCTCTTTGCTGTGGATGCATAGAAGGCAGGGAACCTAGGTGCCATTTACCTACAAGGCCGGTGGCATAGCCATTAGATTTGAGATGATTTGCGATAGTCTTTTCAGAAAGAGGCAACCCCTGTGCCCCTCCGCTTGGGTTAAATTCGTGTCCGAAGCGATTTTGGTATTTGCCAGTAAGAAGCCCAGCGCGTGTGGGTGAGCAATACGGCCCCGTAACATACCCATTAGTGCAGCGAACTCCAGAAGAAGCTAAGGCATTGAGGTTGGGAGTGGGGATATCTTTACAGCCGTGAAATCCAACATCTGCGTAGCCCATATCATCCCCGACGATGAAAAGAATGTTTGGTTTTTCCGCAGCGTGAAGTGTAAAAGAATTAAGAAGCAAATAGAAAAAAAGAGAGAGAGAAAATTTCATAGTGCAAAGCCTTTCTTGTTAATCATATAATAAAGATCTTGTTTATTTTTCCCATCTGAATTCTGAAAAAATTACTTTAGTTATGTCTGACCCTTCCTGAGATGTAAAGTGAAGTTTTCCAACTTTGGTCCAATCTTTCATTGGCAGTTTATTCGATCGGTTAATCAGGTTTTTTGAAGGAATAACCATTTCTTGCCAAGTGTCCGAGGCAGGAATTTTAATTTGAACAACCTCGTGGTTATTGGCGGTTAAAACAATAGTTTGTGGCTGGGTACAATAGAACTTAAATGCAAGTTGGCCATTTGTGGGTGCCCTCCATTTAGGGTCGTAAAGCTGTTCATTGATGGTACCAGCCTTATTATTGGTACACCGGAATCCTTTGACACCCATCGGCCCTTCCACCAAGGAAGTTTGAGTCCAAGCCTCGACACCTTCGCCACCATTATAAATAGTATTCGATTTAGTGTCTGTAGCTTTGGCATTACCAATCTTTGCAGGAATCGCTGCATTAAAAAAAGAAGAAAGGGTAAGGTTTGTGTCATAGGTGACATTAGCATAGGCAAAAAGATAATCGTTAACATCCAGCACAGGTAATTTTCCAGACCAAAAATTACCTTGCATTATGCTAGTAACATCACGCCAGGAACGATTAAAGCTACAGGGTTCCTTAAGCGCATAAAAGATTTCGACTTTTTTAACCTTGTTGGGGAATGAAGGTTTAACTATCAATTCCGGAATACCTTCCGCTGAGAGTTTAATTTCAGCCTTTGGTTGTTCAGTCCAAAAGATGTCTTTATTAAGAACATATTTATCAAGCCAAGTAATGGCATTTTGATCAATTTTTTCGGTGTTGTGATGGCCCCGAGCTTGAATGGCAAAAGCCCAAGGCACACCATTCTTAAAAAGCTTAAAGCTTTCCAACCCGCGTTCGTGCCCACCGTGGTGATCATTGCTACCGTTTAAAAAAAGCGTTGCAGCACTAATGAAGGGAGGGTGAGCTTCAGGCGCCAAGCTGGCAAGATAAATTTGTTCCCCAGTAGATTTAGCAGGTTCGACATAAGGGTTGTTATACATCCAAACTTGTTTGTTACGGTAATAATCGGTCCACCCAATGCCGAAGTAAGCAACGACCGCCTTGATCCTAGGATCTGTGGCAAGGTTCCACATAATGGTGCCGCCGTAGGAATATCCAACAGCCCCGAGGCGTGTATTATCAACTTCTTGTTGTTGCTCTAGGTAGCTAAGAACGCGCCTTTGGATTGCGTACCAAATGTAGTCGGAAGATTGTTTAGGATCAGAGATTGATTTATGATCAGGAGTTTCCGACCAAATCGGAGAAGTAATTTCGCGATCCATATTACCGTGTTGAAGCTTAGCAGGATATTTGGTGAAGTGCTTGCGGTCGCGTGTTTTTCCACAATAATCATGTGCCATAACAGCCCAACCGTTATCAATAAAAGATTTTGGCAAATTAGGAGAGCCCATCCAGCCGTGTACATTCATAAGCCCGGGTGCTTTACTTGCACCGACCTTAACTCCGTATTTGCAATAAACCCTAATTTCTTGATTTAAAACATAGGCACTGATGTAAGATTCTTTGTTTAAGATGCCATCCTTAGTTTCTTGTTTGATAATTTCTTCTTTGAAATCGCCTTGATGAGGGTTGTAATCTTTCCAAAGTTCAGGTGGAGTAGGTTGTGGTGCAGCTACCAAAGATTGAAAGGCAAAAAGAATAGAAAATAATGTCCCGAAAAAAAACACTTTATTGCTCATTTCAAATCTCTAAATTAAAATGTGATTTAATTATAAAAATAACATAAAAGGATTGATAAATAAAGTAAATTGAACTCCTTCTAAACTAAACAAGAAAAAAGAACAAAAAACTTAATCCAAAACAAGACTAAGACACTTCAACTTTTATAAGATTTAAGTTTTATGGTCTAATTATTGAAAATGATTGTTTTATTCCAGTTACTGACTAAAACTCAATAATTATTATCAAAAAAATCTTTTTCGAAATTTCATTTTTGTGCTATAAATTAATTAGTTTGCTTTCCTTATGATTCAGATAATTTTGCTTGCAAAGAAATAGCTATGAACAAATCACGCAGAATGTTTCTTAAAGCTCAAGGTGCGGTTCTGACCTTGCCTTTCTTGCCCTCGATTGCTGTTGCCAAGGATGTTGTAACCAAGGCATTAAAACCAAGTAAAAAATTAGTTATAATGTATGTTCCAAATGGTCTGGTGCGCCGTTGTTTCTTTCCCGGTGAAGAAAATGGCGAACTGCCTCGGTTCGTAGGTGGGTTTGATGCCGATAAGGTCAAAGATAAAAAAAGAGTCCCCACCAAGCCAGGTGTCTATCCATTAGAACTTACTTCAACTATGCAACCCCTGGCTAGCCATATAAAGGATATAACGCTTGCCACTGGCTTAGATCGTACTTTCAAAAATGGTCAAGATGTCCATGCTCAGGGGGCATCTTGTTATCTTACAAGTTTATCTCCCATCCAAGCAGAATCAAAAGGTATTAGACATCCTAATGGTAGAAGTTTAGATCAGGTGATTGGGGATAAAGTTGGTCAAACAACCCCGTTTAATACATTGGAAATTAGTTGCAACGGTTACACTGCTGGTAAAGAAGATATCTACTTTGATAATATATCATGGTATGGCCCTGATAAGATTGCCCCTTCAATTAAAGACCCTAAAAAACTTTATGACCGCCTTTTTCTTACCGATAGCTATAGAACTCATATTGCCGATGTCACTGATCTTGTGCTTGCCGATGTAAAATCTTTGTCGAAAAACCTAGGCCGTGAGGACCGCGAAACTTTAGGCGAGTTCGTCGAGATGATTCGAAATATTGAAATTAGAATAGCCAAAATGCATAAGATGATTATTGCCTCAGATATTAAAATCCCAAAAAATGAAATTGTGCCCAGGGGTGAGTATATAAAATTACAAGCCGATCTTATGCTGATGGCATTGCAAATGGGAATTACGAATGTCTGTACTTTTATGGTTGGGCCCGAACGGTGGGATGCATCTCTTCTTTATGAAGGGGTTTTTGATAAACCTGTTCAGCATCACAACATGACCCACAATCAGCAGGGTCAAGGTTACAAAGAATTACAGAAAATTGATATTTTTAATATGCAGCAATATGCCTACATTCTTTCTCGGATGAAAACAATTAAGGAATCTGATGGATCTTCGCTGCTAGACAATTCGATTGTAACTTATGGTGCAGGTTTGGGAGACGGGGCTACGCATCAATATTTTGATTTACCTTTGATCGTTGCTGGTAAAGCTCAAGGACAGATAAAACAAGGCCGTTTTATCCAATGCAAAAGCGGTACCCTTAATTCTAATATGTGGTTAACCATTGCTAATTTGATGGGGTTGAATTTGAATTCATATGCGGACAGTAATGGTGTGATTTCTGATTTGTGGCACTAAGGGCGATTTGTTTATGTCATTAAAGAAAACTTTTAATCTAAGTTGTTTTCTTCTGTTTTGTTTATTTGGTTTTGTTACCAAAGTTCAAGCCGCAGAAGACTTTGAAAACTTAATTAAACCCCTACTTGTCAAAAGTTGCAATAAGTGTCACGGTGAAAAAAAAGTCAGTGGCAAAATCAATTTGCAAATCGTTTCTTCTGCAAAACATCTCCTCGAAAAGCCTGCTCTTATCAAAGATATAATTAAGGTGGTTGAAGCTAGTGATATGCCGCCTTTGGGTGAACCCGAATTAAAAGAAATTGATCGTTTAAAACTTTTGGTAAGTTTGAAAACGATGCTTCGCAGCACAACTAATTCAAACGAACTTACGCAAAATCAGATACGAAGGTTAAATCGATTCCAATATAACAATGCAGTGAAAGACCTTTTGCAGTTGAAATTTGATCTATTCGAGTTGCCTGAAAAATTGATGACAAGGCACGATAACTACTTAATGCGCCCGATCTTAAAAATGCCAGACAAAGTGCAGGTAGAATCTTATGCTTTAAACCCAAAATCTGGTTTGCGTGGTGTTAAATCTTTTCCTAAAGATTTGCGTGCTGCTCACGGTTTCGATAATCAAGCCAATCAGCTTTCTCTATCCCCACTTCTTTTAGATTCGTTTTTAAGGCTAAGTGTTTCAATTGTTGAAAGCCCAGATTTTATTGAAGCAAATGTAGGTATTTGGAATAACTTCTTTAAGGAACCCGTATCCAAAAATGATACTGAAGCCGAAGTTAAAACTAGGTTGACCCCTTTTCTTGAACTTGCATTCCGCGCTTCGGTTGATGTAGAAACTTTAGATCGGTACACAAGTTATATTGTTACAAAGATAAAAAAAGGGGGAACATTTACAGAGAGTATGAAGAAAGGTGTTTCTGCAGTTTTATCTTCTCCTAGGTTTTTATACCGATCGCAATTTGCAGTTGATAAAGATAATTCCTTCCACCTTGCATCTAACCTCTCTTTCTTTCTTTGGGCTAGTATCCCTGACCAAGAATTATTGCAATTAGCACGGACAAATGAACTTTCAAAACAAGAAGTTTTAAAAAAAACGATTGACCGGATGCTTGCAGATCCAAAAATTGAGAGGTTTCTTGATACTTTTCCTTCACAGTGGATGCAACTTGAAAATGTGCTTGCTGCAACTCCAGACCCCCAAATTTATCGCTATTTTAAACTTGACGAAAGTAATCTAGCAAGTTTGCAAATGGTTATGGAACCTCTTTTGCTTTTTGATGCAGTGTTTCTTGAGAATAGATCAATTACTGATTTTATATCTCCCGACTTTGGGTATCAAAGTGAATTTTTGAAAACTTGGTACACTTCAAATCTGAAACCACCTGTAATAGATTTAGCCAAAATCAACTTGGAAAACAATGAAATTGAGAATCAGCGCACTAAACTAGATTCTATAATCAAAATTACCCAAGCAGAACTTGACAATTTAATTGAACCCGTGAAAGCTAAACTCTACGCAAATCAAGAAACTAGTAATGGGAAAAAAATTCCACCCAACCTTAAACCTTTCGCTGCTTGGGAATTTAATGGCGACCTAAATGACTCTATCGGTTCACTCCATTTAGAATCTGTTGGACCTGTGCAATTTCAGAACGGCTTTGTCGTTCTGGATAAGGCTTACCTCTTAAGTAAAAAGTTACCCATTACACTCAAGGCCAAAACTTTTGAAGTCTGGTGTAAAATTCATAACCTTGAACAAAGTGGTGGCGGCCTTATGGGTATTCAAGGAGATGGCGATATTTTTGACACCATTGTCTTGGGGGAGCGAAAGCAATACCATTGGATTTCAGGCAGTAATAACCATAAACGCACTTTAGATTTTCCTGACTCTACTCCAGAAACTAAGCCAAATGAACTTTTACATTTTGCTATGGTTTATGAAGAAAATGGATCCACTACACTTTATCGTAATGGCAAACCGTATGGCAAACCTTACAGCAATGGTGCCATTTCTTTTCCTAAAAATAAGGGTTCTGTTATTTTTGGTATAAGACATTTACCAGCGGGAGGCAATAAATTTCTTTCCGTTAGTTTAGATAAAGCTAGGCTCTATGACCGTGCTTTATCTGCCAGCGAAGTTGCTTCTTCAGGTAGCGGGATTTTGGATGCAGAAATCCTACAGGGCCTTTCTGATGAACAAAAAGTAAAAAGATTAGTTCTTTTACAAACAATAAGCCAAGCAAAAGAATTGCGAAATAAAATTCCCCTTCCACGCGATTCCAAGAAAGAATTGCAGAATGTCCAGCGCAAGTTTGAAGACGAACTTCGCATTAAAATGAATTCACATATTTTTGAACGCATAAAGGCATCTGACCCTCGGTATGGAGGGGTGATTACTAATGCTGCCGTTTTAAGTATGACTTCTTCTCCAAAACGAACCTTGCCCATTGCGCGTGGCGCTTGGGTGGTGGAGGTAATATTTAATGACCCGCCACCTCCTCCGCCTAATGACATACCTCCATTGAACGAAGAGCAAACAGCGGGGAATTTAACAATCCGAGAAAAGTTCGCCAAGCACCGCGAAAATTTGACTTGTGCTGGGTGTCACGCACGAATTGATCCTCTGGGGTTTGCGCTCGAAAATTTTGACATTACAGGTCGGTGGCGTGATAAATATGAAAATGGCAGGGCAGTTGATGCTTCTGGTACCCTTACGCGAAAACAAGAATTTGATGGCATCGTGCAGTTCAAGGAATTGCTAATGAACGAGAAAAAGCGTTTCGCAAAAGCGTTTACAGCACATTTAATCCGCTTTGCATTATCACGAGAACTTAGCCCAATTGATTCGCTTGTTATCGAAGATATTGTTAATAAAACTGAGAATGATTCATTTAAGCTTAAAGATATTATTAAGGAAGTCATTCTTAGCGATAGATTTTTAGAAACAAAGTCAAATTAATAAAACTTGTCTATTTATAAACTTAAAGGTTACTGCTTACGACTTTTTGAACATTGTGTATTAATTTTAACTTATAGCTTTGCGATGAAACCAAATAAGAATACTAAAACCTTAGAAATTATAATCCTCATTTACTAATAAATAATGGCAACTCATTATTTATCTGAAAGTGAGATCAGCATTGCAGCGGTTGCCCAACCAGAAGCAGTAACCGAAATAAATTGATCTTTCTCGTGAGGGAAACCGCTTTCATAATAAGTTTGAAAAGGTTTGCTATGAGACTTTACAAGCCAAGATCCATCTTCTTTTCTTGTTTTAACTAAATAGTTAATACCTTCCTGAAAAACTTTATCATTTTTTAATACTTGACCAGTCATATGAAGCGCAACTAATGAGGTTGCTGTGGCATAAGGATCGGATTCCATCTTCTCAGTTTGAGCCCATCCGCCATCATTATTTTGTTTATCGATAAGTGCCTTTGCAGATTGTTTAAGAGTTTCGTTTACTATTTGTTTATCCGAAATAAAGCTGATCTCTTGCAGAGCTAAAATACGAAAGACTAAGTCTTCAGTAGTTTTCGGTAATGTTTTAATAACCCAATCTGATGCAGCCTTACGCCTTTTTTCAATCAGTTCCACTGGATTAGACTTACCCCAAACCCGTAATGCCCTTAAGGCTAAAAAATTTGTAGTGAAATGACTTGCTTCCGAAGGAGGTCGATTGGAAGTTACTTTCCAGTAGCCGTTATCAGCTTGATGTTTAAGTAAATAGGTCACAACTGCGTTGGTAGTTTGATTAGGTTTAACGCCTGCTAGTTCGAGAGTGAAAAGGGCATAACCTGCGGTATCTGCAGCTCCGCCAGTGCCTGCCCCTTCTAGGAATTTTTGTTCATTTATTTCAAGAAATTTCATAATGAAATTTGTTTGAGCTTCTATTTCTTCTTTTGGGATAGTGAAGTTTTTATCTTTAACTTTTGAAAATGCTAACATCGGGAATGCTTGATTATGGCAACCGAAACAGCTTTTCATTTCGATGTGACCTTTTGCTGCTTTCCTTAATAGTTCAAGTGATTTTGCAACTGCAACTTTATCTGGTTCTGTTGATGTTGCATTGTTAAAAGGCAGTAAGGCATAAAAAAAAATTACACAAGGGAGAAAGCGTTGATATGTTTGCATTTGATTTTCTTTGGTTATGCAAGAATGTCTTGGATTACGCTTCCGTGCACATTGGTTAATCTTCTTTGAATGCCATTGTGGTAGTAGGAAAGTTGCTCGTGGTTGATGCCAAGAAGGTGTAGTACAGTTGCGTGGAAGTCGTGCCATTGAGTGGGATTATGAGCAACTTTCCAGCCAATGGAATCTGATTCACCATAACTGAACCCGCTTTTTAAACCAGCACCAGCCATCCAGACTGAGAAAGCATATTTGTTGTGATCACGACCGGGGCCAATACTACTTGCACTGGATTGCGCAAAAGGAGTTCTGCCAAATTCTGTTGTAAATAAAACCAAAGTGTCATCTAGCATTCCGCGTTGCTTAAGGTCTAGGAGTAAAGCAGCAACAGGTTGATCAATTTTTTCAGCTTCAATGGAATGATTTTGAAAAACATTCTCGTGAGCGTCCCAACTCGCCCTGGGATTTCCTGCGATTGGTCCACCCGAATAAATTTGTACAAAGCGCACGCCCCGTTCCAGCAACCTTCGTGCGAGAATGCAGCGCTTAGCACAATCTGATGTATTGGGTGAATCTAGCCCGTATAGATTTTGAATATGTTTTGGCTCGTTCGCAATACTTGTAGCTTCGGGCACAGAAAGTTGTAACTTTGCCAGCATATCATAGGCTTTGATCCGAGCTGCAAGATTAGTATCCCCTTTGAATTGTTCAAGGTGATCTTGATTCATCTGGTCCAAAAATTGAAGAGAATCTTTTTCTTCCGCATTGCTACGATTTTTTGTCGGATATAGATTGTTAAGTGGCTTTTCGCCTGTTTGAAAAACCACTCCTTGATGACTGGCAGGCAAAAACCCATTCGACCAATTAGAGGCGCAACCATTTGGCTCTCCCCTTCCATCTGGTAGAACAACATAAATGGGAAGGTTTTGATTTTCGGAACCTAGGCCGTAAGAAAGCCAACTACCCATAGATGGAAAACCATTAGAACCAAAGCCACTGTTTTCAAAAAATAAAGCTGGAGTATGGTTGGCAGAGTCCGCAACCATAGAGCGAATGAGGGTAAGGTCGTCAGCACGGTTAGCAATATTAGGGAACAAGTTAGAGATAAAAAGGCCGGACTTCCCACGGGGCTTAAAATCCCAATCATTTTTTCGTATCAAGCCAACTTGGCCAAAGAAAGTATCTGGGGGCTTATCAGTTTTTAATGTCTTACCGTGAAAAGAAGCAAGTTCAGGTTTGTAATCAAAAGAATCGAGGTGAGAAAGTCCGCCAACTAAAGAAATTTGAACTACCCTTTTAGCTTTGCTTCGGATTGGAGAACCTTTAACTATGTTTGCTGCTAAATTATCTTGAGCAAAAAGCCCAGCCAATGCAGTTAAAGCAATACTTTGGCTAGAGTGATTTAAAAAGTTTCTACGGCTATTATTTATTTCAGTATTCATAATTACTTATTCTAGGGTTAAAAATTCATTGGTATTTAATAAGGATCGAATCAAAGTAGAAGCTCCATATTTTTCAACCAGCTTTATGGCCGGGGATAACTCTTTTTCCGTGGGATTTCGCTGAAGCAAGTTTATAAAAATATGTCTTACCTTAGAATCAGAAGCAGCAATGGCATTGAAATTTGCAAAGTTGCTGGGGTAAGAATCTGCAAGTGACTGGGTGAAGGAACCATTCCAAAAAGCAAGAGTTTGAGCCGGCGTAGTCGTCCTACTTCTTTTGGGTGCTGCCGATGAATTATCCGGGCAATCAAAACTATCCAGAAGGCCTTGATTTGCACCTCGAGGAGTAAAGCGATAAATACTTCTTTTACTTAAAGGGAAGTCGAGTTTTTCAATGGGGGTAAAATAGTTGGTCCCGTTGAAGAAAGCTGTTTTGTAATCTGAAAAACTTAAACCATACATCTCCTGATTTTGTAAACCACAAACCTTTAAAGCGGAATCGCGAATAACTTCTCCATCAAGTCTGCGGGGCGTCCAACGCCAAAGCAGACGATTGTCAAAATCCTTGGCTAAACCATTAGGGTTGGGGCTGGAAGATTGCTGGTAAGTTCGAGAAAGAAGGATGGTGCGATGGAGTTGCTTAAGCGAATATCCTGATCGTACAAACATTTCAGAAAGATAATCAAGTAATTCTGGATGCGATGGTTTTGAGCCATTAAAACCAAAGTCGCTTGGAGATTCAACGATTCCAGCACCGAAATGGTAATGCCAGATTCGGTTGACAATAACTCGAGAAAACAGGGGGTTATCGTTGTTAGTAATCCATTTTGCTAGAGCAAACCTTCGTTCTTTGTCCGAAGCTTTTTTCAAATCAAGTTGGTTCGATTTAATAAAAGATAGAGCTTGAAGGCTTCCGGGGAATACATCATCTCCTGGTTCTGTAACTTGCCCACGGTTTAGAAATTTGGTTGGAATGGGATTGGATGAAATAGCAGAGTAACTCAAATTATTTTTCTTGCTTTCAAGTATTTTTAATTCAGTGTTAATCTGTAAAAGAAATTTTGAATTTTCCTGATGGATTAAAAGTTGTTTTGGAGTAAGTTTTTCGAAGAATTCATTTTCTGAAATTCTGGTATCTAATTGGTCAAAAATTAACTTAACTTCTTTATCGTTAAGAGCTTTGTCGAAAACACGAGCTTTTATAATAGTCCCTGCAAAATGACGATTCCCCCCGGGTGGTTCATGGCGGATACCAAAAGCGATGATTGAATCGCCTACAGGAAAAAGGGCAGCGGCGTTCGACTTATAAGCATTACCATAAATCTTACCGTTACGATAAGCGGTAATTTTTCCATCAGCAGAATAAGTAATAGCAAGGTGAACTGGTTTTAAATGAGTTTCATTTTCTGTATCGCCGTTAAAGGGTTGGGTTCGACTAAAGAAATTACTTCCCGCCATCCATTTTCCTTGAACTTGTTCCGCAAATACAATTGAATCAAAAAGATTTCCGTTGCGAGTTTGTATCGTGAGAACTCCCCCGCCCTTTTGCTGAAGATTATTAATAAGAACTAAAGCTTCAAGCGTTTTTTCTTTAAGCTCTTTTTTTAACGGGGAAGAGCGGGCCACCGCAGTTTTGCCATCTAGTTCTAATCCCTGTGGTGTTAATTTAGCTTCCCCCTCTAGCTTAAGACTAAAATTGTTTTGTGAATCGGTAAGGTTTTTGCGGAAGTCCCATTGAGCAATTGGCTTGGAAACAACGGTCTCTGGCTTGATGCCAATTTTAGCTAAAACAGATTTTTCAAGTTCCGCTTGTACTTTTAATAGTTGATTGGCTTTTTCTTGAAGTGTAAGAATTTTCTTCGTGGCTTGGGCGTTGGGAATCTCAACCTCACCGTGCCTGATCCCCGAAAGACTTGCCACTACCTTGTAATAATCCTGCTGGCTAATCGGATCAAATTTGTGGTCGTGGCAACGGGCACAATTAACGGTAAGTCCCAAGAAAGTTTGTCCAATTGAACTTACTAAATCTTCCATTTCATCTTGACGAGCTTGTTCCCTAGCATCCGCATTAGATCCTAGCACCGTGTTATGAATTCCAGCAACTAAAAATCCCATTGCTTTTATGCTGTCTTCTGAACCCGTTGCTATTGAATCGCCCGCAATTTGCATTTGCACAAAATGGTTGTATGGCATATCTTGATTAAGGGCTTGGATGACCCAGTCACGGTAATGCCAAGAGTTAATTCTAGGGTTATTTCTTTCGAACCCATCGGATTCACCATACCGAACAATATCGAGCCAATGTCTTGCCCACTTCTCCCCATAATGTGGCGAGGCAAGTAGTTTTTCAACTAAAGCAGAATAAGCGTTTGGGGATTGATCGTTGGCAAAAGTAGATACTTCTAAAGGCGTTGGAGGTACGCCAATTAAATCTAGAAAAAGTCTTCTAATAAGAGTTCTGCGATCTGTATTGCCTGAACTTTTAAGCCCAGCTTTTTCCAGAGAATCTAAGATGAAATAATCCAAAGGTTCAATCGGTGATTCTTTTGCGCGAATGATAGGGATCAGTTGTTTTGTTAATGGGCTTAAGGCCCACCAATCGTTGCCGGCTCTTTTAGAAGTTGTGAGGCTAAAAATGTCAAGTTTAGCAGATGGATATTTTGCTCCGGCAATGACCCAGTTTTGTAAGATGGTTGTATCCGATTTATTAAGGTTTTTTTTTGGGGGCATTCTGCCTTCTTTTAAAACCTGCCAAAGTTGGCCATTCTGATATTTGGCAACCCCTAACCCAGCACCATTGTCTCCACCTGTATTTAATTTGTCTCGAGTTGAGAGATCTAATCCACCCTTAGGTTTAACACCCGAATGGCAAGAAACGCAATTTTCAACAAGAATTCGAGTTCCTAAATCAGCTTGAGTTTGCCCAATCGCAATTTCAGTTCCTGTGATTAAGATTAGCATCACAAAAAGTAAATAGAAGGTTCTCATAGTTTAGATTAATCCAGAAACTGGTGTGCCTACGCTAGCAGGGGTAGTAAATCCATCGGGGCTTAATCTAGTATCGGGATTTATTCCCATTATATGTAATAATGTAGCAGAAAAATCTTCCGGTGAAACTGGATTATCTTTTACATAAGCTGCGGTTGAATCGGATGCGCCATAGATTAACCCTTTTTTTGCACCACCACCTGCAATCATTGCGCTATAGCATTTTGGCCAATGATCTCGACCAATGGCTGACCCGCCCTTGCTGATTTTTGGAGTTCTACCAAATTCTCCTACTAAAACGACTAAAGTCGATTCAAGTAGTCCCCTAGATTCAAGATCATCTAGCAGCGCGCTCACCGCTTCATCGCAGCGAGGCAGGGCCCAACCAAGCCCATTCCAGCCATTATCAAAAATGCTGATCCCTGCATTACCGTGCATATCCCATGTTTCTAAGCTGACAAATTTATCTTTGGGTGCAAGCCCGGTCCAAGCAACAACGCCTACCATACGGGTACCGGCTTCAATTAGCCTTCGTGCAAGTAAAAGGTTTTGCCCCAAGGGGTGCATACCATAAAGCTCACGAATGTTTAAAGGTTCATTATCAATTTCAAATGCGTTTTTCGCTTTTGTTCCTGTAAGAAGATCAAAAGCTTTCTCGCGGAAGTGATCCATTGAATTATTTTTTAAATTTGTTTGTTTTGTCTGTGGAATATCAATCGAAGCAAGCAAATGCTTGCGCTTAATAAGTTGATCGTGGGAAAGGCCCGAAGATTCAAAAGCTTTAATTTTGTATCCAGGAATAGAAGGATTTTCTAGATGCGTAGTACCGATAAGAAGTGGGCTATAACCCATACCAAGAAATCCGCCATTGAGATAAGTGTTATCTGGGGGGGCAGCACCCCCACCAAATTTTTGAAGCCAAACATAGTTGGGCATATTTTCAGAACTGGGGATTAGCTTTGAAACGATTGACCCAAATGAAGGAGCGTTTAAAGGTGGGTTTGATTGCCCCGCAAGCAACATTCTGTTTGCAATATCGTGTACGGGAATGGTATGGGCCATCGAACGAATTACTGTGTATTTATTGGCACGAGAGGCCAACTTTGGCATCAGGTCGCCAACTCTAAAACCTGGAATTGAAGTTGCAATTGGTTTATAAGGGCCACGAATGCCTTCGGGGGCATCAGGTTTTGGGTCCCAAGAATCAAGCTGGCTAAGCCCACCATATTGATAAATAAAAATACAAGACTTAGCCTTGCTTTGGTTTTTAGATTGATCCGCAAACAACAATTCTGGAATGCCAATTCCCAAGGCAGAGAGTGAACCGATCTCAAGCAATTTTCTTCTGCTAATATGAGTTTTGCTTTGAGTTACGGCCTTGACACTCATAAAAGAGCTTTCATATTAATTACTACTTGAAAGAGTTTTTTCTGGATGTGTTCCATCAAGGTAGTAAAAATCGATATAACCAATCATCATTTCTTCCCAAGTTTGTTCGCCCCAGAAAACTGGTTTCCAAGGAGCAGGGTTGGCTGGGTTCAATTTCGAGTTATCGAAATGTGCAATACACTTTATTTTGCTTCCCTTGGGAACAGAAAGCGGTTCCTTAAGCCGGTAAGTGGCTTGCCAGTTGAAATCAAACTGAGGCACTGAAAGTATGGTTTGAACTTTCCCGTCAGGATAGTGTACCTGATACTCGAAGTCTTTGCCTCTTAAATGCATATGGGGAAAGAATGCGAGAATTACGGCATCATTTTTGGTAGTAAAAGAAGATAACACTTCGTGCTTAATTGCAAGAGGCGGAATCATAAACATCGAGTTTGCAACCCCGTGTGTCTGAACAAATTGCTTAGGTTTTTCTTTGCAGAAAGTAAAAGCTATTTCTGAGCGATCTTTTTCTTCTTTACCCGTGGGGGTGTAATGAATCTGCCAAATTATGTCGGAACCCGCGGGGATCTTTCGCCCCATTCCTATCGGATGAATTACTGGCTCTGCACCGGGTGCAGTCGCTGCTATCCACATTGGCCTTTTTCCCTTACCTGGCTCTCGATAGAAAACAATAATATGGTGAACCACAGCCCTGTTGCTCGGCCTTGCTTCTGCAGCTTGGAGGTACATATCTTCGGTAAAATTTGTTTTGACACTGAAATACTTGTAGCCAACCGTTCCTTTAGCAGGAATGGTTTGCTCTTCAGGGATTTTGAAAACAATATCGGGTTTTCCCAAACGCCAACCTTCTTCAAAAGAAGGTGCTTTAGGAGCTTTTGGAAGATCGCCCGAAGGCATCCCGCTATCGACCCAAGCCCCAATTTGATGGATTTCTTCTACAGATAATTTTCGTTCGTTTGCGAAATGGCCAAAGCGTGTATCGGCGTGCCAAGGTGGCATCGTATGCAAGCTTGTAACTTCTTTAATCATCGATGCGTTATTTTTGGCATCTTCATAGGTAAGCAACGAAAAAGGTGCCGCAGTTCCTGGGTGATGGCAATCTGCACAGTGTTTATAAAAAATTAATGCAATATGAGATGAATAAGTGATTCCCTTGAGTGAGGTCTTTTCTATTTTTGTAATTAAACAACCAGGGGACTCAGTAAAAGGAGAATCAATTTTTTTGAGCGAAATTACTTGGCCAATTGCGTTCACTAATTCATTACTACTTGGTTTATCCTTCCTAGCGGTATTGGTTATTTGGTCGTCGATACGGCCTTGGTATTGGATTACCCGCCTTTGATCTAAAACAAAAGACTCACTTGACCTCCGCGCACCTAACAATCGAATTGTAATTTGATCATCATCGATGAATACTGGGAAGTTGATTTTAAAATCTTTAATATGCTGAAGCACCGCCTCTTTGCTTTCTCCAGCATTTGCATAAATACCAATTAACTGAGCTTCATTTTTAGAAAATTTAAGGCTAATTTCATTAAGGGTTGGAATGTAAGCATTTGCAACCGGGCAAGAAGTTCCTAAGAGGACAAAAGCGACGCTTTTGCTTTCGTGGAAATCTGACAGGGCAGTTTTTTTGCCGTTAGGAAGCGTGAAAACAAAGTTAGGTATAATCCTACCAACAGAACCCGAGTTCGCATCTTTTGGCCCCTGATTGATTTTAGGACCATAAGATTGGCTTAATAAAAGCGAAGTAATTATAACAAGAATATTCATACTGAGTAAACTCCTAGAAAGTCTTGAACTCTACTTTAAAATACTAATAGCCCAAAGATGCTGATAAGTCCTAATAAAAATTTCTTGGTCAGCAATAGCAATGGTTGAATCTGTATGTTCCTTAAGCGAATTTTTAGCAAGAAGCTTAAAGACAGGGCTAGCTTCAAGAATAAAAGTTTCGCCAGTTTGATCGGTTGCGTGAATTTTGCCATCTGCATAAATCAAGCTGCCCCAATGATTGGCCCCAAGTCGCTGGTTTTCCCAAAGATCTTTACCAGTTTTAATGTCAATGCATTGAATATTACCCGGGCCTGCATTTGCCATAAAGAGATATTTATCATGAATAACCCCAGTGCCAATGCGTTGTGGGTTTTTAGAACTATTGTTCCAAACTTGATGTGATGCAGTCACTTCACCTTTGCCATCGGTTTTTACTGCAACCGCACTGCCGTGAAATCCACTCATAGCTATAACAAGATCAGAAGTCGTAATGGGCGAGGTGTAAACAAGCTTAGTAAGTTCTTTAGAAGTCCAGAGCACTTCGCCGTTATCGGGGTTATAAGATTTTAAATAATTGGGCCAGCTCATTATAAGTTGGTTCGTATTTTGGTTCGTATAAATAATGGGAGTACTCCAAGAGCCAAGCCAATCTTTTATTTCACCTAATCCCGATACCCCACCTGGTTCATTGGCACGCCAAATCTCTTTTCCAGTGGTTTTATCCAAAGCCAAAAGGAAAGTTTTTTCACCCGGTCCGCAATTGAGAATCATTAAATTCTTATAAAGAATCGGAGAGGCTGCATTGCCCCAAATATGAATGCTAGGCCCAGGGTTAAAGTTCCATAAAACAGTCCCTTCGAAGTCGTAGCAATAAATACCCGCAGAACCAAAAGAGACAATTACTCTTTTCCCATCGGTTACTGGCGTAGCCGAGCAATAGGGGTTGGTTGAATGAGTAGGTTCTTTGTCATTGAAGGAGACTGATTTTTGCCAAAGGACTTTTCCATCCTTACGGTCAATGCAAAGGAGCGCCCTTTGTTTGCCAAGCGTATCTATAGATTGTGAGAGGAAGATTTTATCTTCCCAAATGATAGGGCTAGAACTCCCCGAGCTAGGCAATTTTAATTTCCACTTAATGTTCTTACTGGGAGACCATTCCGAAGGAAGGTCTTTACCCAAGCTTTTTCCATCCCCCGAAGGACCTCGGAAGGCAGGCCAGTTGCCCGCTTCTAAACAGGCAGAAAAACTGATTAAAACAATTAAAGTAGTAATTCGTAAATGCATCATTTTCCTTAAACTTACTAACACGGGGCTACGACTATTATTACAACAAATTTTAGTGATTATTGTCTGTTTTCATTTCTTTTGAGTAAAAAGCCACTTTAGCATTTCGGCATCAGAATAAGCATTAACCCAAGAATTATGGCCAACTTCGGGGTAAAGCGTGTATTTGGGTGACCCACCTGCTTTTTTTAGTGCATCTACCATATTGCCCGACCTTGCTGGTTTAACTACGGTGTCTTTTGCACCATGAAAAACCCAGATGGGTATCCCACTAATTTTCTTTGCTTCTTTTTCATCTCCACCACCACATACTGGTACCGCTGCTGCAAAAATATCTGGCTTTCTACTAATCAAATCCCATGCCCCATATCCGCCCATCGATAGCCCAGTAACATAAATCCGTCGCTTATCAATGGGTTGACCGCTGCAAAGACTGTCTATCAGTTTGATTAAAGCTTCCATAGGTTCACTTGGTTTAATCGGTGTTTGGTGAGAAGTTGCAGACCAATCAACATCAACCCATTTCTTGTCAAGTGGGCACTGGGGTGCGATTAAAAAGCAAGGGTATGATTTTCGAGATTGAGGCTTTGCAAAATCTTTTACCCCGTGCACTAACTGTATATCGTTATCAGTTCCCCGTTCCCCAGCACCGTGCAGAAAAATCACAAGTGGGTATTGGTTATCCTTTTCAATCTTTTCTGGAACCATAAACCGATAAGGAAGCTTTGAACTCCCCGAATCAAAAACTTCCTTTTTAAGCACTGAACGCCATTCCATATCCGGTTTTCCTTGGTTGGTCGGTTGAGATAGAAACATAGTGATAATGAATGATGCTGTTGCCAGGCTCATATGCATTTCCTTAAAAGTTGCTAACAGATGATTTCTTTGACAACGCGAGCAGGCTTACCCGCAGTAAGAACCTGAGATTGTCCGTTATGAAAGTAAACAAGTTTGGAATGATCAAGGCCAAAAAGATGAAGGATAGTGGCTTGAAAATCATTTGGATTAACAATGTTTTCAGCAGCTTTGTGTCCAACCTCATCAGTTGCACCGTAGGTGATACCTGGTTTTATACCACCCCCTGCTAGCCAGATAGAAAACCCTTGCCCATTATGATCGCGACCCGCACGGTCATCAAGTTCGCCTTCCACCACAGGAAGCCTGCCGATCTCTCCTCCAAAGTGTACAAGCGTAGAATCAAGAAGGCCGCGTTGTTTGAGATCCATCACTAATGCAGCAGCAGGTTTGTCGGTCCTATTGCAAATCGATGGAAGCCCTTGTTTGATAGAGCTGTGATTATCCCAAGGTTGGCCACTAAGAAAAAGTTGTACAAATCGTACGCCGCGTTCGACTAACCGTCGTGCAATCAAGCATCGTGTACCATAAGAGCGCGTATCTTTTTTATCGATACCATAAAGGCTAAGAATATGCTTTGGCTCGTGAGAAATATCGAAAGCTTCCCGGGCAGAATCCTGCATAGCAGCAGCAAGTTCATAACTAGAAATTCTACTTTCTAATTCAGTTTCCCCAGGGCGAGTCAGGCTATAGTTTGTATTTAACTGTTTAAGAAGTGCAAGGTTTCGTTGTTGAGAAAGGCCAGCAACTTCTTTCGGAGGCTCGAGGTTGAGAATTCTGGGTTCTCTGGGGCGTAGTACCGTTCCCTGATAATAGGCAGGCATGAAACCACTCGCCCAGTTGTGAGTACCATCAACAGGCAAGCCACCTTCATCTGAAAGCACCATGTAAGAAGGCAGGTTGCTGGATTCATTGCCCAAGGCGTAGGTGAGCCAACTGCCCATGGTTGGCCTGCCAAGAATACCAGCGATGCCGCCATGAAAAAAGCGGATGGAAACTTCATGCCCATTATGCCCAGTATGCATCGACTTAATAACACAAATATCGTCAGCGATCATGGAAGTGTGCGGAAGAAGTTCGGAAAGTTCGGTACCACTTTGCCCATGTTTCGAAAACTTGAAAGGACTGCCCATGAGTTTTTTGCTGGCCCTGCCAACAAAGCTGTAGGCAACATCCCCTGAATATTCTTTACCATGGTTTTTTTGAAGCTCTGGCTTGTAATCAAATAGATCAACATGGGAAGGCCCACCATGCATGAACATAGAGATCATGGCTTTTGCGCGTGGTTGAAAATGCGGCTCTTTCGTAGTCATATTAAGAGGAAGATTTTCGCCTGGTTTTGATGGACCATCAGCAGCAAGTAATCCCTCGCGGAAAAGCATATCAGAAAGGGCAACTCCCCCAATTCCGCCTGCTAACCTGAACAAAGTCTCTCTGCGTGTTATCATTGTTTTATTCCTGATAAATAAATTCGTTGGAAGCAAGTAACTGCTGGCAAAGATCTGTCCATGCCATTTGTTTTGGATCCTTAGCTTTTGTTGCCAAGTAGGTTGCTTGACTCTCTTCAAGAAAGATTGACGCAAATTTAATCTCTTCCATCGAGGGCAAACGCTGATAAACTGTTTCCCAAATATTTATGATAAGTTCTTTTTCACTTGATGATTTCAATTTAAGAATAAGAGTTGCCAAATGCCCCGATTCTTTGCGGATAAAATCACTGTTCATTAGCGCAAGGGCTTGGGGTGTTCCAGCAGAGGGCGTTCGCTTATCACAATTGGGCGATAAGCTTGGGCCATCGAAGGTAAGTAAAAATGCGGAAGGCTTGTGCCTGCGAACCTGCATGTAAAGGGTTCGACGCGGTTGGTCATCGGGGTAATGCATCACGCCTGCAATATCTTCCTTCAATGCAATCGCTGGGCCAAACATCGTATTGTCCAGTCTTTTGTTTACCTTAAGAATAGAATCTCGAATACTTTCCGCTTCAAGCCTATGTAAGGGATACCTACCATAAAGACTGTTATTATTGTCCACCGCATCGTGGGCAGGGCGATGAGTCGAGCTTTGACGATAGACAAGGGAAGTCATAATAAGCTTGTGAAATGTTTTAATGCTCCAGTTATTTTTTGGAAGTTGAAGCGCAAGGAAATCGAGAAGCTCTGGGTGCGAAGGAAGTTGTCCTAATTTTCCAAAGTCGCCTGGGGTGTCGACAATTCCCTGTCCAAAGTGATGCATCCAAATTCGATTCGCCATCACTCGATTAAATTGAGGATGATTTCCTGCAGTAAGATGTTTTGCAAACGCCAATCTTCGACCCGAAGACTCAGCTTTGAGATCGGTTGGACAGTCCCAATTTTTACCCTCGTTGATGGTTGCAATTGTTAAATCACCTGGAATTACCTCCAGCATTGGTTGCCGATAATCACCCCGATGATGTAACTTAGTAACAGGGATTTTATTAGCCATCTCTGCCATAATCGCAATGAAATCTTCTTTAGGCTTTTCAGCTCGCTTTGCTTCTAACCCCGTTTGAAGCTTCTTTAATTCCTCAGAAGCTTTGGGGTCATATTGGTAAATGATTCCAGCGCTAACTTTAAGCTTGGGGTATTTAGCGAACAGTTTTTTATCCGCATCGGTGCGCTTTGCCTCTGGGGTTTCAAACACCTTTTTAAGTGAGGAATGTTGCTCAGAAGGAACCTTTTGCAGTTCATTCTCAAATATCGATTTGACCTTACTTGTAGTGATTTCTTGAATATTTTTCGCAAGAATTTGAGCTTCTTTTTCAACAAGATTGCTTTTCTCTCGGCCGGGTTTGTTAAGAAGTGCAGCAAGCCTTTCTGGTGGTTTTCGCCATTGCGTTGGGTTAAACGCTGGTTCAAATATCGCCCTTAATCGAAAGTAATCAATTTGGCTGATTGGGTCATAACGATGGTCGTGGCACTGGGCACAACCTACCGATAAACCAAGTAAGCCAGAACTAATAATTTTAAGTGCTTCGGTAAATGTTTGCTCTGCTTCTGCGATGCCACCACCGCCAGCAGTGATATCCGGGGCACAGCGTAAGAATCCGGTCGCCGCCAATAATTCTCGTTGCTCAGCATTTAAATCATCCCATGGTTTTGGTGCCAACTCATCCCCTGCTAGTTGTTCAATAATAAACTGGTTTAGGGGTTTGTCAGAATTAAAGGAACGAACCAAATAATCACGGTATTTATAAAGATAGGGGCGCAAAGTATCGTTTGGCGAATCACCCTCGGTGTCTGCGTAACCCGCAACATCAAGCCAATGGCGTGTCCATCTTTCTCCATAACTTGGCGATGCTAATAACGCATCAAGCAGGTTTTCATATGCAATTGGAGAGTTATCTTTTTCGAATCTTGCAACCTGTTCCCTATCAGGGGGTAATCCGGTCAGATCGAGATAAGCCCTGCGAATCAGAGTTCGCTTATCCGCTTGGGCATTAAAACTCAATTTGTTCTCTTTAAGCTTCTTTAAAACAAAACCATCGATTGGATTGGTTATCTTTTCTTCTGCACTAAAAATAGGAGTAGTCGAGTTTGATAAAGGTTTAAAAAACCAGTAGTTGCGTTCGTCTTCGGTTATGCCTATACCTGCTGGGATGGTATCGGGTTCTGGTCTAAGTGTTGGTGCCCCAAGGCGAATCCATTTTTCAATAAGGGCAATTTTTTCTGGGGGTACTTTCTTTTCACTTGGGGGCATCTCACCCGCTTTTATTCGTACTAACAGATGGCTTTCCTCGGGGAAATTTTCTTTGAACCCCGCTCCTGTTTTTCCACCCCGTAATGCAAACTTCTTTAACCTAAGGTCTAGATTGCCCTTGAGCTTTTCGGTCGCCCCATGGCAATCCAAACAATAAGCCTTGAAGATAGGGCGTATATCTTTTTCAAAGCTGATGGCTTGGGTTGGTTCCGTTCCAAAATTCATCATTATAATAAATATCTGAAAGGGGAAAATCATCGTAGAGTTTTCTTTAGGTAGGATTTATTACATCATTATTATCGCTTTTCTTTTGCTGAAATGCAAACTTTAACCCTCACTTTTGCTGGTTTCTTTGCAAACATTCGGTTAATATCTATCTTGCTACCCTCTTGAGGCCTACCTTATTTTATTTTCCTAGAGGTTTTGATGTTAAACTTTTCTTTGTTAGCGATGCTTGCCCTTGTTTCTGTAGGCTTTGAGTCTCCTAAAGTTTCTGGTCCTTGGGATGTTCCCGCCCTTCAAAAGTTAAAAATTGAACCTACTTGGGTAGAGGATGATAAGAATTTTCGTTCACTTTATTACCCCGGGGAACCCTTTAAAGGGAAGCCTACCAAAGTATTTGCCTACTATGGCAAACCTCAAGGTGATGGACCTTTTCCTGCGGTTCTCTTAGTTCACGGTGGCGGGGGCAAGGCTTTTCCTGATTGGGTTAAACATTGGAATAAGCGTGGGTATTGCGCCTTAGCAATGGATCTTGCGGGAAATGGCCCCAATGGCAGATTGCCCGAAGGTGGCCCTAATCAAGGTGATGAAGAAAAATTCCAAGATTTTAAAGAGGACAACCTTAAAGATATGTGGACTTACCATGCCGTTGCTGCTGTTCTTCGTGGGCATTCTATAATTGCTACCTTCCCCGAAGTAGATCGTAATAAAATTGCAGTTACTGGTATTAGTTGGGGCGGTTATTTAACTTGTATTATCGCTGCACTTGACGACCGATTAAAAGCTGCGGTTCCAGTTTATGGCTGCGGATACTTGCACGAAAATAGCGTCTGGAAGGAAAATCGATTAGATAAAATGGATGCAATAAGAAGGGAAAAATGGGTTCGTAATTTTGATCCTTCCTCTTACTTGCCCGGTGTGACTTGCCCCATAATGTTCATTAATGGAACCAATGATTTTGCTTATCCTTTGGATAGTTACAAAAAGTGCTATGATCTTGTGAAGCAGAACAAAACACTTTCTATTAAAGTTCGAATGCCACATGGCCATATTTGGACTTTTAAAGAAGTGGATGCTTTTATTGATAGCCATTTAAAGGGCACTAAGTCTCTCGCCAAAGTTGAGAGTTTAGAAACTAAAGATGGCACCGCTCGGGTCAAGTTTGATTCAAGCTTTCCTATTAAATCCGCTTCCCTCCATTTTGCTATTAACGAAGGCCCTTGGCAAAAAAAAGAATGGAAAAGCATTCCCGCAAATGTTACCAACAAAACCGCAGAAGCTAAATTGCCTAACGATAAATCCATCGTTTACTACATCAGCCTTATCGATGAGCGAGGATTTGAAGTCAGTTCAAACCATCTCATTCTTGACCAAGCAGGAAATAAGTAGTTGCGACTCTAAGAGTAATAGCGATTAAGTAAGCATTCCTGCTTGATTCTAGGTTTTTAGGTGGTATCGAAAG
>Ga0105051_10001674_pt1 | contig 29850 bp, 22 predicted proteins | sample FRY02_FD_78383 | JGI IMG/M metagenome (GOLD analysis project Ga0105051, IMG submission 78383) | Freshwater microbial communities from Lake Fryxell liftoff mats and glacier meltwater in Antarctica - FRY-02 (megahit assembly) | ecosystem: Environmental > Aquatic > Freshwater > Ice > Glacier... | reverse complement strand
TCAACGTCTGCTGCCAAATCATTGGACGCAGGTGCTGATGCCTTCAAAAATCCACCGCCCTGTTCCGAAGTCGAAAGACCGAAATCTAACCTCACCCTTGCCACTAAAATCCAAGAAGAACCTCGCGATGAAGTCTAGCAGTCCCAGTTTTCCAACATCGTTTGTCGCTTGCGCTATCCATCTAAGCGTCAAAGTCTGCCTGGATAAAGCGGCAGGTTTGTTTTTGGTATCTGCTCCGGTCTCGCTATGAATTCGCGAGCTATGGTTATCCGACGGAATGTGTAGCATCTCACGCTAATCGTTATGACCCTCGTTTTTCCTATAGTTCTTAAAAACCCACCAGCGAACTGCGATGAGCGTTTTTGCAACCGAAACCCACACAATCGAAGCCGGAATGTTTGGTGGGCTGTTCTCGGATGACAACTATTGGCCCACGCAGCCGCGTGACGTCAACGAAACGGGATTGTCGGATGTATTTATTGAATCACTGCTCGTAAAGACAACGCTCGTCACGGGAACCATCAGCGGACGTGCTCTTGGGGAAAAGACGGGATTGCCGTATCGCGTCATCGACCCCCTCCTGGATGCGTTAAGGGTTCGAAAGCTGATTACCCATGTCCGACCGGCCGCATTTAACGATTACTACTATTCATTGACCGAGGCGGGAATGCGTCGTGGCCATGAGTGTATGAAGCAATGTCAGTATGTCGGCCCCGCACCGGTGCCTCTTTCCGATTACACGCTGAGCGTCGAGGCACAAGCTGCGGGGCTGGAGCCCATTGATCGAGAGCAGCTTCGCGATGCGATGTCAAAAATTTCTTACCAAGACGAATTGTTGGACCAACTTGGGCCGGCAGTGAATAGCAATTCCGGCCTTTTTCTTTTCGGTCCTCCTGGAAATGGAAAGACAACCATTGCCAAAACCCCGACCAAATGTTTAGGTCAGGAGATTTGGATTCCCTATGCCATTTATGATGATGGGAATCTGATAAAACTTCACGATGAAGCATTTCATATGCCCGTTCCCGTTCCTGAAACCAACGGGAATATGCTAAAGGACCAGGAATGGGACAAGCGGTGGCAACGGATTCAACGTCCCACGGTGATCGTCGGGGGCGAATTGGTAATGGAAAATCTTGAAGTTCGTCACGATCAACGATCCAATGTTTGCGAAGCTCCCCTGCAGATGAAGAGCAACTGTGGTTGCTTGCTCATTGATGACTTTGGACGCCAGCGAATAGCGCCGGAAGAATTGCTGAATCGTTGGATCATTCCCCTCGAGAATCGAATCGATTATCTGACGCTTCCGACTGGGAAGAAAATCCAAATTCCATTCGAGCAATTGATCATCTTCTCCACCAATATTAGTCCCGATGAAATTGTTGATGAAGCATTCTTAAGACGGGTTCCATATAAAATATTCGTCGAAGATCCCGATCAAGATGAATTTCGGCGATTGATGAAGTCAGTTTCAATCCAACTTGGCTTTGCTCATGTTCCAGAAGCCGCCGAACACTTGCTCGCCTATTACCAACGAACCGGGAAAAAAATGCGACGATGCCACCCGCGGGACTTATTGTTACAGGTGAAAAGCTTCTGCACCTATAGGAAGATTGAGCCGACGTTAAGGCCGGAATTTCTTGATCAAGCGTGTCGGAGTTATTTTTCAAAGCTTTGAGGACGCTGGACAACCTTACGTATCTTGGCGAAAATAAAAGATCATAAAATGAAGCCAAATAAGAAAAAGAGTTGCCTCAGAGAGAATCTGTTTTCAGGGTTGATGCATTCCGGAAAGAGTGCGGCCTCCTATCGGGCATGTTCTAAGCCAAATATTAACAGAAAGCGTTTGGATCAATGAATCCGATCAATACGGACACGACTGCTCCATCGACGAAAAGTATTATTTGTCGTGGGTATGAGCCAATTGCAGGCTATAAGCTAGAGATGCTCATTGGTCGAGGCGGATTTGGCGAAGTCTGGAGAAGCGAAGCTCCTGGAGGGCTCCATAAAGCCGTAAAGTTTGTTTACGGTTCAACCCACGAACAACGAGCCGTAAGAGAATTGAGATCGCTCGAACGTATTAAAGGTGTGCACCATCCCTTTTTGTTGACCCTTGAACGCTTTGGTGTCGTTGACGATCGTTTGGTCATTGTGACCGAGCTTGCCGGTGGTTCGCTCGAAGACGTTTACAATCGCCATCTCGAGCGCGGGTCATGTGGTATCCCTCGCGTTTCGCTTTTGTCATATCTGCACGACGCAGCCGATGCACTTGATTACTTGCACACGAATTATCAATTGCAACATTTGGATATAAAGCCTGGAAATCTTTTGCTGATCGGCGGACACGCAAAGGTGGGTGACTTTGGGTTGCTTAAAGACCTTCATGAAGCCGAGTGTTCGATGGTGGGCGGTTTATCGCCTGTCTATGCACCACCCGAATTGTTCGATGGTCGCCCAAGCCTTCACAGTGACCAGTACAGCCTTGCGGTGATGTATCAAGAGTTACTTACCGGTACCCGGCCATTCGGAGGAAGAACGATCGCCCAGTTGGCGACGCAGCATGTTCATTGTGCTCCCAATCTTGCCCCGCTACCGGCTGCGGATCGTCCTGTTCTTGCGCGAGCGTTAGAGAAGGATCCGCAAAGACGCTTTTCTAACTGCTGCGAGTTTATCGATGCCCTGCGAGCTGCCGGAAGCCGCTTGACGCGTCCGATGGTCGGAGCCGGTGGGTCGGATCGATCTGATACGTTAACAGGAGTGCTTAGAAAATCGATTGGGGTGCCGGTTCCTGCCGTCAGGGATCTTCCGCAGTCAAAGGTTTCATCCAATGATAGAGGCGTTCGAGTCACCAGTCATGCATTGGTTATTGCAGTGGGCGGCGCCGGTGCTCAGGTACTTCATCTGTTACGAGACCGCGTGGCGACACATCGAGCCGCTTGTCCTTTAGATCTTCATTCAATATTGATCGATACGGATTCATCAACCATTCAAGCGGCGCGATTAGCGGAGGTGTCCGATCGTGTCCCGGTGTGTCAATCGCTTCATACGCCACTGAAAAGTCCGCAGGAATACAGAAGTTACAAGGGACAGAAATACAAAAGCATCAGCCGACGGTGGCTATGCAATATTCCTCGAAGCTGCAGAACGGAGGCGATGCGGCCACTGGGGCGTTTGGCGTTAGTCGACCACGGCGATGCGGTGATGCGTCAGTTAAAGGAGTCGGTCGGACACCTTTTCGCCGTGTCTGGGAACGCGATCCCACATGTTTATCTTGTGGGTTCTATGGATGGTGGTACCGGGAGCGAGATGCTATTGGACCTGGTGCATCTCGTGCGTCATGTCCTTGATGAACATCAAATGGCGGAGGTGCCTCTCATGCCATTATTTCTTACCGGTCCGATGCATCGAGACAACAGCAGAGCACTTGCGAGTTCGGATGCTGCGGCGATGCTGACGGAGATGAATTTCTACTTGAATCCGGGCAACGGTTATCCTGGTGATTCGGCGGCTGATTGGCCATCTGTGCCATGGGCGCGAACGCCGCTGGTTGATGCTTATATGATTGCATCAGGGTTGCCTAATCAAGCCATATCAGATCCCGTCGATACCGCATGTGAATACATTTGGGTTAACAGTTCTCCGGCCAGTGATTTTTTGGCTGCAGCTCGGCAAGACGCAGGAGATGACTCGGCGGTTTCGGCTGCGAGTTCCGCGAAAATAAGGTCGATTGGTATCGTGCGTTTAAGGACGCCAAAACTTTTGGAGGAGAATCTGCTGGCGCCATCCATCGTCCGCCAACTACTCTTTAATTGGCTGGGCGATCCCGCAGAGGCGAAGGAATTAGCCTCAGATCTCGCGTCGCAGATGGTTAAACGATGTGGTTTGTCGGTCGAAGCGATTAAAAAACATTGCTGCGGTGATTGGGCCCAGGACCGGCAGGCTCGCGTCGAAAGGTTGCGGGAAGCCATTGGTTTGCTCCCTTGGGAGGTGCGCAATAACAGTGACGAGCTTCAGGAATCTCTCCAGTGGTTGGCCGAACAAACGCACGGTGATTCGGGTGAGGAACTCGTCCTGAATTGCATGGCAACTCTTAGGCGAGAATTATCTGTGCGGCTTTCCGATACCCGCTGTGATCTTGCGCTGGCGATCGAGTTCTTGGAGCGTTTGACGAAAGCAATAAAGCAAACGGCTGAAGAGGCACGTACTGGGAACATTGAGCATGTTTCGTTCAGCGTCGAAGCGACTGGGCCAGACGCTTACTCTGTCGCCGGACTTGCCGAGCGTTGGCTTGCAAGAGTCATCTGCTGCAAAATTGCGGATGTGTTCGATCGTGTGGCGTGTTCGACGGCAGAATTGCTAGAGGGTATCCATGATCGTGCTGCCGTCTTGGCTCAGTGTGTTCAACTGATTTCTCTTCGGCTCAATGGGGATGATGAAGAGGTATGGCGTTACGTTGATGAAGGTATTCGAGGGCAAGTTGAATCCGTGCTTGGAACGCTTCGGAATAAGGTTTCGCCGTCGGTCGTTGGAATTCCTTCGATCGTTCATGATGTTGGGCAAGTCGACTGCAAGGAACTTTTACAATCATTGCTGGACCACGCATTACCGTTGATCAGTAACGCATTGACGTGGGGAGATGACGTCGATCGCAACGACGCAGTCGTCTCATCGGAGAGGCAAACTACTGGTGCTTTCGATGCACCAACCGTAAACGGTTTGGAGAGAAGCGTTGCGTTGAACCAGGGAGTGTCGCTGGTCCAAGAGTATGCGACCACGACTGAGTTCAACACCATCGGAGCCAACGCTGTTGGCTCGAATGATGATTCGCGTCCCATGAAGAAAAGGGGGTTGCGATGGGATGACCCTCAGATAATTGCCGAGGCAATTCGGTCTGTCAGGCCGGCGCTCTTGGGATGTGGCGGTAGCCAACGCATGCTTTTGATCGTTGGTAGCGAAGCAGAGCGTCTGGGATTGGAGCCAAAAATTCGCGTGGTTCACAACGGGCCATTAACATCAACGGTACTGCCCGGGGCGGCGGCGATGCTCCTTTGTGAGGCTCAGCAGATTCGTTTGACGGATGTTCATTCGCGACTGGTATCGATCGCGGGCAACAGCGAGTGTGTGATGGGGCGGCTCGCAGCCAGAAATGACATTGATTGGAAAACGCGAACCATTCCCAACCCATAAACGTGGTTGGCTGCGCCGACCCTTTTCAGAATCGGAATGGCATTGAATCGAGCGGGAAAAAACATTCAATTCCCGCTCATTGCTTCGCCTCGATCGGAGACACGCGATATCGTCATTTCGATCGCCGTGATCAATGCTTTTGCCTTGCTGACGGTTTCCTCAAATTCAGAATCGGGATTGCTGTCTGCCACAACGCCGCATCCCGCTTGAACGTGGACGACGCCATCTTTGACCACCATCGTCCGCAGGGCGATGCAGGTATCCATGTTGCCTCGGTAGTCGATATAACCGACCGCGCCTCCATAGGGCCCTCGTTTATGCGGTTCGATCTCATTGATGATTTCCATGGCGCGAACCTTCGGTGCTCCTGACACGGTTCCGGCAGGCAGACAAGCCTTGAGCGCATCAAAGCAGTCGAGTCCCGGTCGCAACGTCCCTTGGACTTCGCTGCTGATGTGCATGACGTGACTGTACCTTTCCACCGCCATGACTTCCGTCAATTCGACGCTGCCGAATTGAGCGACGCGTCCCACATCATTTCTTCCTAAATCGACAAGCATCACATGTTCTGCGAGCTCTTTAGGATCTTGCAATAACTGCTCTTCGAGTTGTCGATCTTCACGATCGTCTTTTCCCCGGCGACGGGTTCCCGCAAGGGGTCTCACGGTGACGGTTCGATCGGCGACACGGCACATGATTTCCGGAGAACAACCGATCAAATCGGCATCGCCGGTACGGACAAAGAACATGAAGGGACTAGGGTTCACGACACGCAAGCTGCGGTAAATTTCGATCGAGGGGACGGTCGTTCGGATGGAGAAACGTTGGCTCGGAACGACTTGAAAAATGTCTCCGGCGTGGATGTATTGGATGCACTTTTTTACTGCCTCACAAAAACCTTTGCGAGTGAAGTTTGATCCGACCGCTAACTCTTTGATCGCATTTGAAGGCGGCAATTCCGTTGATGACATTTGCGGCGGAGTGGAGAGGCGTGCCACAAAGTCATCAAGCCTTGCGGTCGCTGATTCGTAGTTGACTTGTGAAGCGTCTGCTTTGCCTTTGGCAAGTGTCACCAGGGTGATCGTTTTCTTCACATTGTCGAAGATCAGCATTGTCTGATAGAACGAAAAATCGAGGTCTGGTAATCCGCGGTCATCTTCCGGAGCGGCGGGAAGTTTTTCGACATAACGAACGACGTCGTAGCCCGCGTAGCCGATCGCTCCACCGATGAAGGGCGGCAGGCCCTCGATTGGCGCCACCGTCGGAGACAACTGTTTCCGCAGCTCGTCCAGGGGATCGGTGCTTTCAAAGGTTTGCGACTGACCACCAACGGCGGAAAGCGTGACCGCGGTTCCGGTGGCCGAAAATCGTCGGACCGGTTCGGTCCCCAGAAAACTATAACGACCGACCTTTTCGCCGCCGATCACACTCTCAAACAAACAACCGGGGCCGCCTCGGTCGAGGCAGCGAAATGCAGAGACGGGCGTGTGCGTATCGCTCAACATCCGGCGATATACCGGGACGTAGTCGTACTGCGGCGCTAATTGCAGATAAGCGTTGAGATTAGGGTCGTGCATGGAGAACGTACGAGGCTCTGTTTAAAAAGGGGTCTGACCCTCTTCTTGCGAGGCAAAAACACGGGCGAAACAACTCGCCCTCCAAAGGGTCAGACCCCTTTTTAAACCGAGCCTAGTCCAACTTAAATTCGTCACGCGGCTGGTAGAGTGGAAGGTAGCGGTAATAGACCTCCAAAATCATAGCTGCCATCGCCGTCGTATAAAGCCGACCACCAACGTCTCCGTGTCGATCCGCAAAATGCCAGCTTCCCGCTTCGTGGCCTTCGGTCGCCTGGGTTTTGACGAGGTGGTCTCGCAGCGGAACGTGCCAGGACGCCCAATCGCGATGACGCGCGTGGTGCAGGGCAAGAGTCGCGTAGTAATCATGATAAACATCGGTGCGGCGCGGACCTCGCTTCATCATTCGGTCAAGCGAGTTTCCGAACAGCGTTTCCCGAGGTGATTGGCCAAGATAAAGCAGCAAGCAGAGACCAACCGCCGTCGTTGTGGGTTCGGGTGTCGTCGATTGATAGCCGAACTCAAACGCATTTTGTTTCGAAAGCCTCCGCACAAATGCTTCCGAACGAGAAAGTGTATTCGTCGGCAAGACCACTCCGGCATGCTGTGCAGAGATCAGCGACAGGACCTGCCAGGCTGTCACGGTCATGTCCCCTGGGCTCCCCGGAACATATCGCCAACCACCCTGCTGGTGCTGAGCGACGGTCGTAAAACTGGCGCCGCGTTGAGTGAGTGAAAATAAGTCGGAATCCGTTTTGCCTTGATAACGAGTCATCGCCATCGCTTCGCTGATGGCGAGCATCGCAATTCCGTGTCCGTACATGCTGCCGCTTTGCAAATCCAAGCCAAACTGTGACTCGCGGGAAGCTTCGCGAAGAAAATAAAGTCCGCGGCGGACGTTATCGGCATAGAGCCCTTCGTGGTGCGAGTATCCCGCTCCAAGAAATGCCAACAGCGCCAAGCCGGTCGCGGCGGTTGCAGGGCGCGAGGATTCCGCGAAGCTTTGCTGCGAATGGCTGCACCTGCCACCGCAAGGTGGTTGCGACAGATCAAAGCTCCACGACCCATCCGTTTTTTGGTGTGCGGCCAACCACTTCAATGCCCCCTCCACCGCGTCTTCGCTTTCGGGAGTGGCCCCGAATTTTGAGCCTAGTTCTGCGCGGCGGGTCGCGTCTCGACGATAAACGCCACCGGAGGGCAATTGCTGCAAACTGGTTTGGTTGCCATTGGATGAAACCAACGCGGAGATGGAATCCGAAAGATTGACCGCCGTCGACTCCGAAGTCCCAAGCGGCGAGCGAATGCTGATGGCCATCGGCGCAACCGGCTGACTTGTGGCGGCGTTCGAGGGATTATTGTGCAGGCTCGCCGATGACTCGCCACTGACCTCTATCGCGACCGGATTCGACGGCATTTGCATCAGCTCGACCACATCCGCGGGTGAGTCCGAGAGACTGATGAATAATGAGTTTTCAATCCCTGCTCCTGTGCCGACTTTTACGAGGACAAGGATGACAAGCAACAGCGTGTGAACGATGAGGCTGACCAGCCATGCCGGTACGCCGTTGCCCGATCGATGCGGTCCCTCATCATACTCAATCCCTTTCCTCGCATCGGCGGACGGCGAGTCTGTGGCCTTGGGTGCAGTAACGCTCTCAGGACGAGGCAATCGTTCCTGAATGGCCTCGAAATCACCTTTCCAGCGTTGTTTCGGCTCGCCGTCGAGTTCGGACGCCATGTCTCGGGCCGGAGCAACGTTCGGCACTGCCCGCGGCGCTGCAAAGCCACCGATCGGCGGCGGAATCGGGACCGTGGCGCGCGGAGGTAACGGTTGTGATCGCTCTAAAGACGAGTAACCCGCGTTTGACCTTGGATCAGCGGGGGGCGATGAATCGGACATCGGAGAGCAAACGCACGTCGAATGAACAAGCAGAATAAGTCTAACTATACTCCGCGTTCGGGCGATTCGCCCGCTGGATCAGCGTTCAATTCCGAACTGATTAAAGCGGGAAGTCGTCTTCGGCCGCATCATTCGCATACAGCGGCATGTGCCGATAATAGACTTCTAAAATCATCGTCGCGAATGCCGTCGAAGCAAGGCGTCCACCCTCGATCGGTCCTCGGTGCGACTTACTGTCCTGGAAGTGCCAACTGCCATTGGCTCCAGCCTTCGTTTCCTGAGCGGCGACAAGCCAATCACGCAGCTCCACATTGAACTTGTCCCAGTCGGGCCCACCATAATGACGAAGGACTTGGGCGGCGTAATAGTTGTAGTAAATATCTTTCTTATCGACGCCAATCTTCATCAGGTTCTTAACGCCCTGTTGGATTCCCGGGTGTGTTTTGTCCCACCCGGTGTACATCCGGCAAAGCAATCCGATCGCGGTACAACCGCCTCTACCGCTGATGGAAGTGATTTTGTCCGTATATCCATAAAGCGACCCGTTGTTGGAACCGACGCGATCAAGAAACTTAATCGATCCTTTCACGGCATCGGGCGGGACATTAAGGTGGCCCATGTAGCCACTCTTCATCGCCATCACGAGCCAACCAGTAACGGACGTGTCGCTTTGTTGGGCTGATCTTGGCGAGTATCGCCAACCGCCATCAGACGGGTTTTGTGCATAGTAGGTGAAATTGAGGGCCTGCTGTGCAGGAACCATGAGGGCAGGGTCTTCGGTCATCGCATACGCTTCGCAAAGCAAAATGGCGACCAAACCATGCGAGTAAAGCGTCCCACCGGGTTCGGTGAAGTCAAGCATCTGCATGCCGCCAAAATTTTTTGACTTGCCGTTTTGAGCCAAGAACAATAATCCACGCCGAACGGTTTCTTTGTATTCACCAGCAAGGTGTGTCTGCCCCGCACCGAGAAACGGAAGCAGAGCGAGTGCCGTTGCGGCATTCAATGTCTTCGCGTGTTTCGCATCCCCTGGATTACCGCATGCGCCTCGGCAAACCAATGTGTGCTGAAATGTCCAACCGCCATTGGGCATTTGATGCAAAGCGATCCATCTCAACGCCTTATTGACCGCTGATTCACTGCTTGAATTACCGCCATACTCGCGCAGCAATTTTTTCTTCATGTCCGAACTTCGGCTGCCGAACGACTGCGAAGTCATCGAAGAGAGCGACTGCAGTGCCTCCCCCGAGGGGGCCATCTCCGCTGCAAAATCAGAAACATTGACCGGCACCATCGCGACATCCATAGGAACATCGACCGCCATCGGTTCGATTGTGTCCATCGATTCGGGCATGTCGACCATCGGTTCGGTCATTTCCTCGCTTTCGGCGATTTCACCTGGATCGACTTCCTCGATCGTGAACTCTTCAATTTCTGGTCCCTCTTCACCGTTGCTCGAGGCGGACAGGACATTGACAATTTTGACCGGATCCGCGATCGAAACGAGCCCCAAAAGGACCAGAACTAGCATGTGTACAAGCATGCTCACCAACCAAGACGGTACGGCCTGGAAAAGTATGAAATGACGATGATGACTGGCCTCCGCCGTCGATTCGTCTTCATCGTTGGGAGTTGCAACGGGTTCAGGTGCCGAATCAACCATCTTGGGAGCTGTATCCGATCGCAGGCATTAGATGAGGGTTACGCACCGGATAAAACCTCCAAGCACGCGATAAGTGAACGAGCCTTTGATATTAAGGGTACTCATTGGGTGGTTGTAATTCCAGCATTTTGGCCAATCTACTGGCGGAGCGATATACTTGGCGTCTCTAGGAATCGTCGCGATCGCCGTAGCGAGCCTGTTGGGTGTTGCGTAACAGCGTCAAAAAGTGTCTTACGGCGGGTTGGGCTCGTTCAATCAACTGAACTCGCTTCGTTCCGTCGCTAGTGCCGACCCACCCGCTGTGCAATTCCAATCGAATCTTGGCCGTCGGAACCTTCACGGTCTCGTCCGTTCGCGGATCGGAAAATACCAGCGTGGCGAACTTAGCGTTGGGGGTTTCCAGAGAATTGACGGATGCTGCGGTTTCCGTTTCCCAAAGGTAATGGCGTTGTTCCAACAATGCGTGCCTCAAATGTCCCAAGCCGGGGGTTCCTGTTAAGTCGACCGGTTTCTTATCAAGATCAGAATCGAACTGGAGAAAAACGTAAGGAGCCAGTTGCAGCGACGTGACCGCATCGTCGCCCCAGAATTTTTTTGTCAGCTCAATCTGAGTCCGCCGAAAGTAAATGCTCGCTCCCGCCACCACGATGGCCGTCAAGAAAATTGCTAATCCTATCCAGGCCATGCGGCGAGTGAACGGGATTTGCGGATGATCAACCCAACCTTCGGGACGCGGGAATGGGGCCGAAACGACGCCATGATTCGGATTCGAAGTGGCCAAACTAATTCCAGAGGAAGTCATCGATACGTTCACCTCGGCCATCCTTCGAGATGGCCGTCCTTTGATACGGCCGACCTTTGATATGCTGGAGGGCCCACTTACAAACAACTATTTAACCACCGCAGTTTCGCTGATGGCTCAACCGACGGAAAGTCCGAACACAGTCGCTTCGGGCACAATTATTGAATCCGGTGAAGATCAGTCGATCCTGGTTGCGCTGGGCGAGAGAGGTTATCCCATCGTGGTAAGCAGCGGCAAATGGTCGGACGTCGTCAATCGAATCTTTGCCGCCATCCCCGACCTGTCCCACGCTCTGGTGATTGGCGATGAGGCGATCACGAAGTCTTGGACCGCTTCCGTCGTGCTTGGTCTTCGCCAAAAAATCCGTTGCGATTTGTTTGAGGTCGCGTCTGGTGAATCAAGCAAATCGCTCCATTGGATCGGCAGGATTTGGGAGTGGATGCATGCTTGCGGTACGGATCGAAAGAGTGTGGTGATTGCGGTTGGGGGGGGCGTGATTGGTGATTTGGCTGGTTTTGCCGCCGCTTCCTATGCCAGGGGTATCCGTCTGGTCCAATTGCCGACAACGCTTTTGGCACAGGTCGACAGCAGTGTGGGCGGCAAGACGGGAATCAATTTGACGACCGGCAAAAACATGGTCGGGGCGTTTTGGCAGCCCACGCTTGTGCTCATTGATATCGAAACGCTTTCAACGCTACCTCAGCGGACCTACGTCAGCGGTCTAGCGGAGGTGATCAAGTATGGTGTCATTGAAGACGAGTTGTTTTTTGGCTGGCTTGAATCCAATGCCGAGGTACTTGTTGCCCGCGAAGCCAAGGCGGTTCGACATGCGATTTCAAGATCATGCCAAATCAAAGCTGATGTTGTCGCCAATGATGAACGAGAAACCTCCGGTCGGCGTGCCATTTTGAACTATGGGCACACTTTTGCCCACGCAATCGAGGCGACTGCGGGATATGGCGTGTTCCTTCATGGTGAGGCCGTCGCGATCGGAATGCAAATGGCCGCGACACTGGCATACGACATGGGGCTGATTGACAAACCGTTCCTAGCTCGACAACGACAGTTAATTGAACGATGTGCGTTGCCGACCGTGTGGCCCGAAGCGAATGTTGACGCGATGATTTCCGCGATGCGAACGGATAAAAAAGTTACCCATGCTTCGCTGCGGTTTGTGCTTCCGGATCGCATCGGTCGCGTTGAATTGATCGCCTGCAACGAACCGACCGGGATCGGAAAGGCCATTATCGCTTGCACTTAAAATCTCCAGGAAACCGGTTGCTGCGACGTCAATCAGGCAACTTCAGCAAGGTTGTTAGAGTGCCGGTCGGTGAGAGTGGTCGGTGACAATGCGGTTTTACCGATCTCAAATGTGGTGATCCTTCGATACCCATAATGTTATCAAAGGGGTACTGTTCCCGCCTGCGGTGTCGCATCCGGCGGTAAGTTCGGTTTGAAATTACCTTTCTTGGATCCTAACATGCACTCAATTTAATCGAAGTCACGCGCCGAATTTGTCGGCACGTTTTGGTTGGTTTTTGGCGGTTGCGGAAACGCCGTGCGGGCCGTGCAGGTGATCACGCCTATCAAGGGAACGCCTATCAAGGGAACGCCGATCAATATTGGAATCGGGCTGGTTGGCGTCTCGCTCGCTTTTGGACTGACCGTACTGACAATGGCCTATGCAATTGGTCGGATTTCGGGTTGCCACTTGAATCCTGCGGTAAGCGTCGGATTGGCTGTGGGTGGACGGTTTAAAGCTTCGGAACTGGTGCCGTACATCATTGCGCAAACCCTGGGGGCAATTGCGGGAGCAGGTGTGTTGTACGTGATTGCATTGGGAAAAACAGGCTTTGCAATCGACAATACGCAGGCGGGAGCATTCGCAACAAACGGCTTCGGGGAGTTATCACCCGGAGGATTTTCGATGGTAGCGTGCTTGATCGCCGAGGTGGTGCTGACGGCATTTTTTCTGGTCATCATTTTAGTTCGACTTTCGCACTTTCCATCGCAGTTTGACCCCGTAAAGCGATGGGTTTTATCGTCTCGATGTATTTGTTGAGCAGCCTAGCTTTGCTTGGATGTTCATTTATTCATGAGAGGGCAGCGAAATACTGCGATATTCTGAATAGGTCCTGCGAAATACTGCGATATTCTGAATAGGTCCTGCGAAAAAGTGCGAAAGTCGAACTTAGGTTCGACGGGTAAACGAGCGCCCGCCGGTTTTGCGCCGCTCGCGCTTCGGTTTGACGTTGATCCACCTGAACGGAATTCCCGTAACCAACTTGTCAGTCAATCCCGCTCGCAGCACCGGGACGGCGTTGTTGGTTGGCGGTGTGCCCCTGACACAATTTTGGCTGTTTGGGCTGGCATCGATCATCGGGGCTGCGCTGGGCACCTTGATCTACAGGTCGTTTTCGAAAGAAACGACTTTCCACTTGGTGTGTGGTGGGGGTCGCTTCGAGTCGTCTTTTAAATTTTGAAGCGAGATCCCGATGTTCGCATGGGGTGAAATGGCGAATCACCGTAAACCCATTCGTTTTGTGCTTCGGACTGAGTTTTTGCATCCAGCTCGCGAGCGAGTCTCGCTGGCGTGGCGTTCGCAAATCAGGGCTGTGGAGAACGCGAGAGGCCGGAGATGCTGCGAAAGCAAATGAGTTTTATTGTCGGCATTGCGACCTGCGTCAGTTTTGGTACTCTGATGCCCCCTCAGTCCCGCGGTGATGTGGTCGTCGATCGCCGGATTCAGCTTGAGTCTGGGTGCGAAAAACGATGACAAGTGGGGTTGTCTGGTGATTTCCAACAACATTTATTGGTCGATGCCTTGCGCATTGACCGGGGTCAGATCGATCCCGAACAATCGGAGTAGCTCTTAGGTGGGAACGAAGAAAACTGGTAAAGGTCGACGAAAGGTCGGACGTAAGAAGCGACGGATGCGAGCCAGGATCCGACATCGTAAGAAGTGATTGATGTGTGGCTCGGGAACGTATTGTTTTCCGCAATCCACCTTCTCATGTGGTCGAGCCAAGCTTCAAAGAATCACATTCACTCAGCCAAGCCGAGCTTTGCAAGCCATCGGCGAGATTGATTTGGACCCGTGATTTCTTCTTGACGCAGCTCGCGTTTCAAATGCGCCAATTGTTCTTCCAACTCGACGTTTCGGCGTTCGAGCTGTTGACGGTCGCGCGCTAGACTTGCCCGTTCAATCGACGCGGCAATTTCAATTTGACGGAATTTGGTTTCCCATTCCGCTTGCAGTTCTTGAAGACGTTGACGCTCTTCCTTAATCAATTCATCACCATCCATCATCTGAGCTATTGCCGCTGCTCCGACGGCCATTCCTTCTTCGCAGTGGCTTGGTCGCTGTTCCAGTAAGTCGCGGAGTTGATTGATCTCGGCATCTCGCGTCTCGATTTCGCTGCGGAGCTTCTCAACGTTTTTCAACAATTCAACATTTGTTGATTCGTCGTGACCCTCGAGGTCAACGGGATCCAACTCTTGGGCAAACAGCATCGCTTTGCGTTGTTCCCAAGTCATCGTTGCATCCGCGCCACTCGAATTGCTGATCGAACGGCGGACGGCTGCTTGTGCGAGATTGCCTGCCAATTGCTCGTTTTGCATCTTCAGCGATTCGATCTGATCACGCAGCCACTGGGCCTCTGCCGTGAGTGCGTCTTGGATCTTGAGGGCTTTCGCGTCTTTCTCAAATTGTTGCGTTTCGGATTCGTGGGCAAGTCGAGCGTCTTCTTCTTGCGACACTTTTTTCTGGTGATAGGCGCTCGCCTGCTCGTGCAGTACTGAATTGCTTTGCAAAACCCCTTTGGCAAGTTCAGACATCAACGATTCGATTTCGGCCAATCGAGAATCGAGGCTGTTGGATTCGCGTCGCTGCCTGCGAATTTCTCGAGCGGCTTCACGACGGCGAGCCTGCAAATCCATTTCCCGCGCGGCAATCAATGCCTCGCGTTGGATTAGCGACGACTCGACGTTTATGTGCTCGGTCATGTTCGGCAAACCAAAAGGTGCCCGCAAATTCGTGAGAAGTTCTGGAAGGGTATCGACGTGGCTAAAACGATCTGGCTCATGCATATTCGGCATGAGTCCTTGACTACTCAGGGACGATGAGGAGAGGTATCCAACGGCGAAAATGTACCGTCACGCGAAACGGCCCCAGCGCCTTGATCGTTTGCCGGGAGCTGTCTTGCGGATGGTGCATTTCGGCATCCGGCATTGAGCCGTTCCACGCTTAACAATCTGCCGTAATATTGGTAAAACCGGATCTTGCGTTGTAATTGTATTGACTTAACCATCGCTGCCGTTCCATTGGCGATGAAAATGGTCATCGGTAATGGATTGATCGGTTAAGTATCATTTAGGTCAATAACCGGTGGTTGTCAAAAAGCGATTTTTGATTCGGGGGCTGTTTCCTAATGTCTGCAGGCACCGGCGATAGCCAAGATGAAAAGCAACGAGGAATCGTCCCGGAAGCGAGGGCATCATTGACTAATCCGAAGGCTCGTGTGCAGACAAAATCCAAGCGAACTTTTGAGCAAGCCGTTGCGGAGGTTGAGCAGATTGTTTCCAAACTTGAAAGCGGCAAACTTGAATTGGCGCAGTCGCTTGACGAGTACCAGCGAGGCGTGGGGACGCTCAATGAATGTTACAAGTTGCTGGAAAATGCTGAGCGACGAATCACGTTGCTATCGGGGTTTGATGCCGACGGTAATCCGGTCACCGAACCGTTTGAAGAAGCCTCGATGACGATTCAGGAAAAGCAAACCGCAAGATCGACTCGGCGAAGCATTCCAAAAACTCGGGTAACGACCGATTTGGAAAATTCATCGGCGACTGAGGGCGAAGATATCCCAGAGGGGCTCTTTTAGTTACGATGCCGACTTCCCAAAACGTCGCTACTCCCGCCTCGCAACCAACGCCAAACGCGATGGTGGACCTGATTCCACTCATTGAATCGGCCCTTGTGGATGCGTGTCGTTGGGGTTCGGATTGCCCACCCGTTCTCGCTGATGCCATGCGTTACTCGTTGCTCGCGCCAGGAAAACGGCTTCGTCCGGCGATGGTGTTGATGGCTTGCGAGGCCGTTGGGGGAAGTCTTCGGCAGGGAATGGCCGGGGCGGTCGCGGTCGAGATGATTCACGCCTATTCATTGGTCCATGACGATCTTCCGGCGATGGACGACGATGATTTGCGTCGAGGGCGACCGACGACCCACATCAAATTTGATGAGGCGACCGCGATTTTAGCTGGCGACGCGTTATTGGCTTCGGCGCTGGATCATCTTGCCAATGCGAATCAAGAGCCGTCGGTGACACTGGAATGTCTTCGAACTCTCGCTCACGCGTCGGGCCCCGAGGCTCTCGTGGGTGGACAGGCCGAGGATTTGGCAGCGGAAAAGGGTGGCGAACAATCTCGGGAACGTCTCGAAGCGATTCATCGGCGAAAGACCGGCGCGTTGTTTGATGCCTCGATCCGAATTGGTGGATTGCTTGGCGGAGGCAGTTCGGATTCGATCCAAACACTCGAACGGTATTCGCGACCGTTAGGATTGGCATTTCAGGTCGTCGATGACTGTTTGGATCATACCGCAACGGCTGAAGTCCTGGGAAAACGCGTTGGGAAAGATCAAGCTAGGGGCAAATTAACGTATCCAGGCCTCTTAGGCCTTGATTCGGCGAAACATTTGGCCGCTGAGCTCGTTGCGGAATCATTATCCGCAGTTGATGTTTTTGGAAACGCCGCTTGGCGGTTAAGATGGCTGGCAAGATTCGTGTTTGACCGGACACGATAGTGGCGATCGATCGTCGGAATGTGATTCAAGAGATGCCCCCTGAGTTAATGTCGATGAAGACTGGTAAGCACCCCCTCCTCGCCCAAATTGAAACGGCTGAAACTTTACGGAGTTTTACGCCTGATCAGCTTGTCGAATGTGCGGCGGAAATTCGTGACGTGTTATGTAATTTGCTGGCCGCGAGAACCGCACACTTCGCAAGTAACCTGGGTGTTGTTGAACTCTGCCTGGCGTTGCATTCGGAGTTCGATTTTCGGTGCGATCGTTTGATCTGGGACACCGGTCACCAAATCTATCCGCACAAGTTGGTGACGGGGCGTTACAGCCAATTCGATTCGATCCGCATTCAGGGTGGATTGATGGGCTATCCCAATCCGGCGGAAAGTGCATATGACCTGTTCATGACCGGCCACGCGGGATGCAGCGTCAGCACCGCGATGGGCTTGGCCAGCGGTGATTCGCTGAACGGAGAAAGCTCTCGCCACAGCATCGCGGTGATCGGCGATGGAGCTCTTCCCAGCGGTATCGTCTTTGAAGCGATGAACAACGCAGGCGCCGACGGCAGCAAGCTGACGATCATCCTCAATGACAACAAAATGTCGATCTGCCCACGGGTCGGATCGCTCGCCGCTTACCTGGATCGCTTGCGAAGCAACCCGTATTACACCGGATTGAAGCACGAGGTCGCCAAGGCCCTTGGCAAAGTGCCGATGTTTGGTGACCCCGCCGAGCGGTTGCTTGCGCAGATGAAAGAAGGCGTGAAAGCCGGCTGTTTGGGCGGAATGCTTTTTGAGGAACTTGGCATCCGTTATGTGGGGCCAATCGACGGTCACGACATCGGTTTGCTCCGCAAGTATCTGCGGATGGTTCGTGACATGGAGGGGCCTGTACTGTTGCATGTGGTGACCGAAAAGGGGCATGGTTACAAGCCCGCCGAACAGAATCCAGTCTACTTCCACACGCCGCCGGCCTTTCAGGATCACAACGGCAAGCCTGTGATGCAACGTAGTGAAGGAGGGCCTCCCTACACGAATTTTGTTCGGGACGCGATCGCCGTTGAACTGGAGCGTGATCCGCGAGTCACGGTTTTGACCGCGGCCATGTGCCAGGGCAACAAGCTGGAACCGATTCGAGAAAAATTCCCGAAGCAGTTTTTCGACGTTGGCATTTGCGAGTCGCACGCCGTCGCATTTGCTGCGGGGCAATGCAAAGCGGGCCTGCGTCCGATCGTCGATATTTACAGCACGTTTTTGCAGCGAAGCTTTGATCAAATTTTCCAAGAAGTCTGCCTGCAAAAATTGCCGGTCACTTTCTTGATGGACCGTGCTGGACTCGCGGGACCCGATGGTCCTACGCACCACGGCGTCTTCGACATCGCTTACCTGCGATCCCTTCCCAACATTGTCCTGGCCGCACCTGGTTACGGTGCCGAAGTCGGGCCCATGCTTAACTTCGCGCTCAACCACGACATGTCGGTTGCAATCCGCTATCCGAAGGCATCGGTGCTGAACTTGCCAAGAGTTTCAAGCGAGATTCGACTTGGGGAAAGTGAACTGATTCGCGAAGGAACCGATGGGACCATTCTTGCCTACGGGGCGATTCTCGACGAAGCGTTGACCGCGGCCGAAATGCTTGAGGGTGAACTTAGTATCGCGGTCGTCAACGCTAGATTTGCGAAGCCCATTGATCAATCCATGGTGAAACGAGCCTTTAACGGCGGATCGTTTGTGCTCACGGTTGAAGAAGCCGCTGTCATGGGCGGATTTGGCTCAGCGGTATTGGAATCAGCCTGCGATCAAAGCTTGGACACTCGCAAACTGCGACGACTTGGAATTCCCGATGAATTCATAGAGCATGGCAATCGCGACGCACTTCTAGCACAATGCGGCTTGGGCCCAAACCAAATCGCAAACGCCTGCCGTCAAGCGATGGGCGTCCAAACGATCCCGATCTAGTCTCATTGCCAAACGAATCGATGACGTGAATCCCATTCTTAACACGCACGTCTCCTCCGTAAAACCATCAACAGCCTCGGTTCCTGCTTGGATTACCGAGCAACGCCGACCCAAGGTTGCGATCCTTGGAGCTCCCAATCGACCGCGAGTTCTTAGTGCGCTGGAACATCTTCGCCCAGCGATCAGCATTCACGGCGACATCGTTATCGAAGATTTGGAGTTTGCTTATGACTTCTCTGACTCCGAAGCGGATCTTGTGATTGTTCTCGGTGGTGACGGTTCCATCTTGCAGTCCGCCAGGCAACTTGCTGGCCGGCAGATACCGGTTCTCGGAGTCAACTGCGGCACGCTTGGATTTCTTGCCGCCCTTTCGCCGGATGACTTCCTTGGAGTCTGGCCCGAGGTCAGTTGCGGTGGTTTTTCGATTGTCGATTACCTCATGCTTTGCGTCGCGCACATTCGCGGTGGCAAAGAACTGGTTCATCAACTCGCACTCAACGAAGTCGCAATCTTGGGTGGGCCGCCTTATCAAATCATGGAAATCGATTTGTACGCGGACCAGACATTAGCGACGACTTATCGCTGTGATGGCTTGATCGTCAGCACACCGGTCGGTTCAACCGCGTACAACCTTTCCGCTGGCGGTCCGATTGTGAGAAAGCATCTTCGCGCCATGATCATCCAGCCCATCAGTCCCCACACGTTGACTTACCGGCCGCTGGTCGATTCTGCGGAAACGCATTTGGAATTGGTCGTCGCAAGGCCGACGCCATCGACCAGTGTCGTCGCGGACGGTCGCGTCCTTGGTCAAATCATGCGTGGTGATCGGATCAGCATTCGCGCGGCGGACCATTCGTTTCGCATGCTCAATGTTCCGGGCCAAAACGAGTATCGCACGCTTCGCGAGAAACTCGGTTGGGGTGGAAGCGTGTTGCAATAGGCTAACGCTTCTTCCGATACTTATTCGGATTGTCTGCCTTGCCGGTGATCTCATAAAGGAAACGGCTCGGGGTGGTGGGTCTTGGCTTGCCCCACTTCATGCGAGTTAATGCCATCGAGAAGGTGAGCGACTGCTGCGCTCGCGTGATACCGACGTAACAAAGCCTTCGCTCTTCGGCGATATCTTTTTCTTCGCCACTCTTCACGCTGCGGCTGTGAGGCAAAATGCCGTCTTCCATGCCGACCAAATAAACAATCGGAAATTCGAGGCCTTTCGCCGCGTGCATGGTCAACAACCAAACGGCATTCTTGGCAGCGGCTTTGTCCTTCTCGCTTCCCATTTCTTTTCCAGACAACGCGATCTCATCAAGAAAGCCGGACAGCGTTCCGTCAGGACTCTTTTCTTGATAAGCGGCAATCGCGTTGGAGACTTCGCTGATCGATGCCGTTCGCGATTCGCGTTCTTCAGGTTGATCGTAAAGGCGTGCGATTTCATCGACGTAACGAGTTCTCACGAGCAACTGCTGCACCGAATCGGCCATCGCTCCGGAAGAGATCGAGGTGCGAATGTCATTGGCCACCGCACGAAGTTCCTCGATGCCGCGTCTGGCCGGTGTCGATAAGTCCGCGATCGCGGACGCATCATTCATCACTCGCCACACCGATTCACCGCGCTGAACCGCGCGCGAAACGAGCAGACTCATCGTTTGCGTCCCGAGCCCTCGTGGCGGCGTGTTTGCGATTCGCAGTAAAGATACTTCATCGTCGGGTTGATCGATCCACTTCAAGTAAGCCAGCACATCTCGAATCTCACGGCGATCAAAGAACGATTGGCTTCCCAGAAGTACGTAGGGAACCTTCGCCTTTCGCAATTCAACTTCGAACAAGCGTGGTTGCTCGTTGGTACGAAACAAAATTGCGATGTCGCGGGGTTGCCGGTGGTCTTGTTCAATGTGCCTGGCGATTTCGGCAACCACCGTCTTGCCTTCTTCGATTTCATTCTTGAATTGAAGGATTCTCGGACGCTGGCCATCGGGAAGGTGTGGCTTGAGTGTCTTGCCATAGCGATCCGAGTTGTACTCGATCAACTGGTTGGCCATCTTTAGAATCGCACCGGTGCTGCGGTAGTTCGCGTCAAGTTGGACGACCTTGGCATCGGGCCAGTCTTGTTTGAAATTCAAGATGTGCGTGACATCGGCACCGCGCCAACCGTAGATCGATTGATCATCGTCACCGACGACACAAAGGTTGCGATGAGGGGTCGCCAGGTTGCGAATGATTCGGTATTGACTGCCGTTCGTATCTTGATACTCATCAACCAATACATGATCAAAGAGATCCGATTCCAGTTTCAATATTTCTGGCTGCATTGTTAGAAGCGTTTCGGTGTTGAGCAGCAAGTCGTCAAAATCCATCGCGCCACGAATGAACAAGCCTTCCTGATAACGACGATAAGCCGAAGCGGCAAGATGTTCTTTATCGGTTCGAGCCGCGCCCGATGCTTCCTCCGGTTTGATCGATGCGTTCTTCCAATTGCCAAGGATCGAAAGCAAGTCGTTTGGATTCAGGGCCGTTCCCGGCAATCGCAAATCACGAAGCACGGCGCGTGCGAGTGATTCTTGATCACCGCGATCATAGATCGTGAATTTTTGTGAGTAACCGATCGCACGAGCATGCCTGCGAAGCACGCCAACGCAGTGCGAGTGAAAGGTGCCGATTACCGGACGCGGCGGATCCTTTTTATCGCGAGATGGTTTCTTGGTTTTGTAACCAAGCAGATGCCCGATTCGCTCACGCATCTCTCCGGCGGCTTTGTTGGTGAACGTGACGGCGAGGATTCGCTGCGGGAGCGTTCCGTGACGAATCAAGTTGGCGATGCGAAACGTCACCACGCGAGTCTTGCCCGTGCCAGCGCCGGCAAGCACCAGTAACGGTCCGCGCAGCGTCGCAACGGCATCACGCTGAGCAGAGTTCAGTCCGTCGCCCGCCGGCTTTTCACTTGTTGTCATGGCAGATTGCAAAGATAAATCCGTTATCGACTCTCGATCACTCGACCACCCACGCGGTCAATCGCCTTCGAAACGTCAGCATCAATATTGACGTTTGAAAGTTCGAGCAAGCTCTGCCCTTCGGCTCTTGCTTGAGAGTCGCCGTTGCCCGCCAGCCTGGAATTGGCAAGGACAACCCTGGATGCGCCACCGACGCTGATGCCGCTCCGCCCATTATCTGCCGAGACGACATTTTCAAAGCGAACATTGACGACCAAGTCGTGGCAATTGATTCCGTCCAAACGATAACCGACGACGTTCAGATTCCGGATGACAATGTCGCTCACGTCGTAAAGCGTCAAGCCCGTTTGCTCTGCACTGACTCGCAATCCATAAGCTCGCGGAACATCGCCGCGCCGAGTCTTGAAGTAGACCGAACCGCTGTTGCGAGCATACTGAAATGGCTCTAGCGTTGACAATTCGGTCAGGTGCCCGAGATTTTCAGGAGTCGGTTGATCCGATGCGGCAAGAATCTTTACGTATCCAGGCGAACGAAATTTCAGCTCAAACAGATCGCCGCCGACCGCTCTCCAGTCCAGCACTCCCAGCGGTTTCGTACCGTCAAGCGTCGCTCCATTGCCATCGATGATTAACGGGAAATCGCGTGCGCCAAAATCGTTTCGGGTATTGATGGACACACACTCGCGGTATGGCTCACCCGTAACTCGCAGCTTGATCGTGTCGCCGACGATGGCGTGATCGATTGCGCGTTGAAGCGTGCGATACGGTGCCTGCAATCGTTGCCCACCTGTATTCGCCTGAAGATCGCTGCCCCTCAGGTTATCGACTTCCAATTCGGTGGCCATCACCGGACGTTCGAGAATAACCAAAGCGAAAAGCAGCCCCGAGGCCAACCAGTGGATGAAGCAAATCAAGGCGGCGACGGGAAAACCGCGAAACGGAGCGTGCATGGCAGTGGGGCGGTTTCGGGATGAGGTAAATTCGTAGAAACTGTTGCGGTCGGGGCGGAATTGTAACATCTGATGATTGCGTCGGGATGAGCCGCCACGTCTTTCAGATCGCGGATCTTTTCCGAACCCAGGCTCTCGCCGCTGCGTAGCTTCGAAAACTGATTGAAACCTTTCGGAAAGAATCCAAATATGGCGGAATCGCGGAGCCGGTTGTGGCGGCTTTGTCGCAAGGAGCTTCGTGAGACCCTGCGTGATCGTCGCACGATCCTCACGCTCGTAATGATGCCTTTGATGCTCTACCCGCTGCTGGGGATGACGATGCAGCGGTTTCTGCTTTCGACGAATGTCGCGGCCGAACCTGTTTTTTTGGTGGGCGTGGCCACGGAACGCGAAGGGCAATTCATCCGCTCGCTAATTGAAGATCCACGCAGTTTGCCGCCACGAGAAATACGCGAGGCAAGTGATTCGGAGTTGGCAAAATTCGATGTTGTGGGACACGACACGCTCACGCCTGACGAAGCCCTCGAGCTGAATCTCGTCGATGTGGCCGCACGCGTGATTGACTTCGAATCACCTGCGGTCGAATTGACCGCGATCGTTGGCGATGGCGGCGGGCTGGATGCTCGGCGAATTCTTGTCGAGCGAATGCAGTGGCTAAAGATGGCCACCGCGGAAGACCGTGTTTCGCAGTTTGAATCGAAGCCTTATACGCCTCCGCTTTCCGTTCGTATTCGGACGATCGGAACCGAAGACAAACAATCGCTTTTGGCGACCGTGATTCCGCTTGTGCTTGTCCTGATGACGATTACCGGCGCCGTATATCCGGCGATCGACTTGACCGCCGGTGAACGTGAACGGGGAACGATTGAAGCACTCATGGCCTCACCGGTCTCGCGACGTCAAGTTCTGTTCGCGAAGTACATCGCTGTCGTTACCGTTGCGCTTCTGACTGCGATCGTCAATCTCGTGGCAATGATGACGACGTTATGGGCCAGTGGCTTATTATCGCGATTGACGAACGGCGCTGGTTTTCCCGCGACGGAACTGCTTCAAATCCTTGGGCTTTTGGTGCTGTTCAGCGGATTCTTTTCAGCGGTGTTGTTATCGCTGACCAGCTTCGCCAAATCCTTCAAAGAGGCGCAAGCTTATTTGATTCCTTTGATGCTTGTTGCCTTAACACCAGGCATTTTTTCATTGATGCCCGGCGTCGAGTTGACCAGAACTTTGGCGATTGTGCCCTTGGTCAATATTGTGCTTTTGGCGAGAGACCTTTTGTCGGGCGGCTTTGAGCCGGTGCCTGCTATCGCAGCGATCGTTTCGACCTGCGCGTATGCGCTCGCAGCCCTCGCGATCGCCGCAAGATTATTCGGTTCCGATGCGGTGCTGCGAGGGTCTGAGCTATCGATTTCATCCTTGTTTGAGCGGCCGGGAAAATCGCGAGCGGTACCGACCGCAGACGCCGCGGCGTTGACGCTCGCCATCTTGTTTCCTGTCTATTTTGTGGCATCCAACGTTGTCGCTCGAGTGAGCCCCGAAGACATTGCCTCGCGATTGATGGTCAATGCGTTCACGCTTGCGATTGTTTTTGGAGGCATTCCTTTGATCGCCGCGCTACTGGGGCGAGATCGTTTGGCGACGACTTTCCGATTGGTGAATTCGCAGACTCCCGGCCGTTTTGGGGTCTCGATGGTTGGCGCGATTGTGATGGGTTTCGGTTTATGGGCTGCGGCGCATGAAGTCTTTGTGATCGCCGAATATCTCGGATTTGGTGGACTTGAATTAGAGAAAATGCGTGGGGCCCAGGCGACGCTTGATTTGCTGAAACAGGCACCGACCGGCTTGGTCTTGTTTGCACTTGCGTTCACACCTGCGGTCATTGAAGAGTTGTGTTTTCGTGGTTATCTGTTTTCGGCTCTTCGCACGGTGATGTCGCCTTGGCGAGTGATCGTGCTCTCTTCATTTCTCTTCGGATTGTTTCACGTGCTCACGGGAAGCGTGCTACTGATCGAAAGATTTTTCCCAACCATGATGATGGGGATGTTTCTGGGGTGGATCGCTTGGCGAACAGGAAGCGTTTATCCCGGAATGGCGTTGCACGCGGTTCATAACGGGTTCTTAAACCTCGTTGCGATCAACAAAGACCGACTCGCATTCTTAGGCATTGCTGAAGATACATCCCACCTGCCCGCCAGTTGGATCGCGGGAGCAACCGCATTGGCACTTGTGGGAACGGCAATGATTTGGTGGGCAACGCGAAATGCAAAACCATCCCCGTCACCTCTTCCAGAAACGGGAGAAGTCTAATGCGATGGGCTTAAAGCTTGACTCTCAATACGCGGTGCTGATAGCTGTCGGCGATGTACAACCATCCAGCATGCACACAAATGCCGTGGGGACGACTTAGCTTGTATTTGCCAAGGTCGACGGTTGTCAGGGTCTTGTTCACCGGGGCATATTTGCGGACGGCATGATTGGCATCATCGGCGATGAAGATGTCTCCGTTCAATCCGAAGCAGAGATGCTTCGGACCGTTCATTTGTGCGGTGAGCGCGTCACCATTGCGTGGCCCGGCGGTCCCATCGCCAGCGATGGTTGTGATCATTCCGTTTGAGTCAATCTTGCGAAGCGAGTTTCCATTTCGTTCCAGGATGAAAATTTCACCCTCGGCATTTTGAATCGCGGCGCGAGGATCAAGCAGCGGCGACTCGCTGGCAACAGAGCCATCCGCTGGTTTTCCTTTTTGCCCGTTTCCTGCGACGGTGGAAACGACTCCCGACTCAAAATTGATTCTTCGAATCCGGCGGTTGCCAATGTCAGCAACCAGCAGCGACTTCTTGTCGGGCGTCAGCGCGACGCAAATCGGTAGATTGTAGGTCGCCGATGCAATTTCGACACCTTCAATCGCTGGGCCTGGCTTCCCCGTTCCGGAGTAGGTGGAAACTAACTTCGACGCGGGATCAAATTTTCGGACGGTGTGCGTGAGGTGATCGGAGAGCAGCATCGAGCCATCATTGAGAATGGCGAGATTGTGCAATTTGTTGAAAAGAGCTTCTTTCGGGGCCCCGTCTCGATAACCTGCCTCAGGCTTACCTGCCAAATGGCTCAGCCCGTTTTCTTGGGTCCAAGACAGAACGCGGCCCCCTTCATACTCCACAATCATCATCACTCCGTCCGCCGTGAACTCAATGGCGAAGGGGTTGTTGAGATCGCTGGCCGAATCCTTTTTTGGTGCAGGCTCTGCGGGGCCAATCAGCACTTCGACGATGGTTTCAGCGGCAAACGAGGGTTGGTTTCGCATTGAAACGGAGAGTGGGGCGACGATCGTGATGAGAATGATGAAACACTTGGCGTTCATAAAGGACAACTCTGATACAATGGGTATACGAAGTGGTTTTGCGTACCATTCCAAATTCTTTGCGCCGACTAAGAATAATCGCGGGCAATCAGCACTGCGACCGGCGTTTTCTCTCGCTATCCCTATTTACGCAAGTCACTGAAGAACCGAAAGAAAGCAATGTCACGCTGGACAGAACAAGGCGAACAACTGGTCAACAACGTCGCCAATCGGTACGGAGTAAGCCGCGAGGCCGTCTCGATGATGCTCGACTCAATCCTACGAGGAAACGGAACCATGGCTCAGTTCAATATCAACGAACTGGGCGGCGGCGGACAATGGATGCGGGGCGGCATGACGATGGTTGGCGATATGTTCAACTATTCCTTGAAGTCGAAAGTTGACGGAATCTGCAGCGAATTATCCTCCGCGATCATGGATCAACGGATGCAAGTGGTTCCTCCTCCGCCGCCCAGGCCCGCAGGTCAATCCGGTTCGGGACAATCGCAGTACGGTTGGAACCAGTGGTGGCCCGCAGGCTTGGGGTCACCAAGCACCAGCGGTGCTCAGAATCAATACAAGTACGCGTATTTTCCATCGACACGACGGCTTGCCTTATCCGACGGTCAAAATGTGACGGTTTACGACACGCTGGATCACAACATCGGTGGCGTGTCTCAACAGCAGGGCGGCGTGGCGGGCGTTAGCTTTACCAGTCAGTATGGCACGGTGGACTTGCGAACATTGCCGCTTGTCAGTGGGCCTGCACTCGGCTCGTCCATCCCCTCTGAATCTCAAGTGGCTTCACCGCAATCACCGCCTGCGCAGCCGTCACCGGCCTCAGCCGATTTGTCATCGAATTCGCCTGGACCAATCACAACGAACGCATCTTTCCATTCAAACAATGCTTCGCTGCCGTCTTCGAGCGACGACATCATCGCGTTGATCGAGCGACTGGCAAAACTTCGCGAGGCCGGTGCCATTAATGACGACGAATTCAATGCCAAGAAGACGGAACTGCTAAGTCGTCTTTAATCGGTGCGGCGGATCAGTTGAGATCGCTTGAAGTGCTGCTCCGAGCGTTTCCTACTCGTCGTTTTGGCCCATACGTTTGCTACTTCCCGTTTTGGCCCAAACGCTGAATAATTTCGGTGATCACTTGCGCCGACGCTTCGCTGCTTTCGTCACCGAATTCGTTGTGCGAAAAAGGGAGCGAAACGAAATCGGTCACGCCGTTCAGTTGAGCTGATTTAAGTGACACCACGCCATCGCCGCGACCGCGAGTCCATTCGTCAAGTTTGGCAAGCTGCGCGATGCGATCAAGCGATGCTTTGGTTTCGGGCTCGCCACCAAAGAGAAACCCGCCGACGAGCAATGACAACTCAATCAATTCGCCTTGGATGGGACCGCCAGTCCCTGCGATGACGCAGTAGCGAACGCCCACGGGAATCGATCGCGAATTCAATACCCGAAGGATTTCAGAGTCCGGGCGAAGTTCCTGCTTGGCGACTCCGAAAAAACCACCGACGGCATCATCGACTGCCGTCAAACCAGCCACTGCGATCTCTTCGGGCCAGGCAAACGTCTTCGCCAGCTCCGCCGCGGATAGTCCCGCAACCGCGGAACCGTGATTGGGTGGCGAGATCATGATCAATCGAGTGACGTTTCCAGGATTAGTGCTTTCATTTTCGAGACAAGCTCGCGCCACCAAGCCGCCCATCGAATGCGTCAACAAAACGACTTCGCGTTTCGGCTGTGTCTCGCGGATGTTTCGCAATTCGCTGGCAAGAAGAGTCGCGGCGCTCGTGATCCCTGCATGGCTCGAATATTGAAGCAGCGCGGTGCTGTAGGAATGCTGATCGAGAGCCGATCGAAGAGAGTTCATGGAGCCCTCTCGAGCGAGCCAACCTGGCACAAGTACGACAAGCGGTTTTGCCGCCATGCTGGCCACGGACGTCTCGCCGAATACGATTCCTGGTGCGCTCAAAATCATTTCGCCGCGCAACGCATTGGCCAGCCCCTCAATGAGCGGCGAAGTCAACGGCAACGCCGCAGGTTCCGTCGCCAAAACGCGGTGCGGAATCGCTGGTGCTATCCAAACGTTCAGCATCACGACCGACACGCAAATAAACACAACCTTGGTTAGCCCCGCGCAGTTAGCGGATAGGTTTTTCATGTTCCTTGACCGTTCATTCATGTTTTTTGGGAAGGCGTCTTTCGCTGCCAAATACAACCGAGCGATTCCGTGCGAAAACGCCCTCACGTGAGATTGATCTGTGCTGATCCGCACGTCTCGTGTTTGTTCTTTGCAACGATATGAATGCTCGGAGGCACGACAAGTCAATTCTGATCGGAAATTTCATCATGATTTACCGATGGAGTTGCCGGCATAACGGAAATCGCTGGAGCATCATCGACCACGGAACGGCGATTGCGATCTGTTAATTGCCGGACATCGCTTTTCTGCGGTTGCTTTTGGCTTTTACTGTTCTTTAATCGCCCCTTGTATACGACACCAGGAGTTTGCCATGAAAGTAATTCTTACGACGGACGGTTCCACGAATGCGGAACAGGCGATTCGGTGGTTCAGTCGGCTTCCGGTATGCCGCAAAAGCGAATTGACGGTCGTCACCGTTTCAGGGCAAGCAGCCACGAGTATCTATGCCGCTGAGCTTGACGAGGAGTTGGGGCGGCGGGAAAAAGAAAACGCGGACCAGGCTTTCAAACGAGTCAATGCGATTTTCGCTGATGTCGGGTGTCAAGCGATTCACTCCCCACGCATCGGTCACCCGGCCGATGAGATCGTCCGTGTGGCCCGCGAGGTAGCGGCAGATTTGATTGTGATTGGTGCCCGCGGTCACAGCATGCTGGCAAAAATATTGCTTGGAAGTACGAGCGATGCGGTCGCGACACACGCCTCGTGCTCCGTCTTTGTCGTGCGACATCCTGATGACGTTGCGAATGACGAATCCACGTTTCACATCGCCATCGCGCATGACGGTTCGGAGCAATCCAAGGAAGCACTTTTTCAAGTCTCGCAGATTGATTGGCCCGCACGTGCCGAAGCGAGCCTTGTCACGGTGATTCAACACCCGGCGTTACTTGACGAGGACGAGCCATACGATCTTTATCTGACGGCGTCGATGAGCGATTTGCTCGAGAAGGGTTGTGAGGATTTGAAAGGCCATTTTGCATCCGTATCGAAACACGTCTTGGAGGAAATGCATGTGGGAAATGCAATCCTTAACTTTGCCAACGAAAAAGAGACGAGGGTTATTGTGATTGGCGATACCGGTCAATCGGCGATAAGTCGATTTTTCATCGGAAGCGTTTCACGCTTTGTCTTGCATCACGCGGAATGTACTGTACTGCTGATCCGAAAGAAGGCATCTTCGTAGCGAGACTTGACGATGTCGATGCTGGGCGCTCCAAGTTCTCAGAGAGAGCAAATTGATCATGGTTACCCGGGCGGTCTTGAGAAAATTATTGTTCATTGTTCATTGTTTGCAAGCCATTTTCACTCGACTCTCGTTTACTGACAATTGTTTTTGGCGAGTTTACTTGACGGGTGAACACAGTCTGCCTTGCTGCCCCGAGTATTTGAAGAAAAATAGGTTCTTCTCGGATTTTAGTGGCATCTGTCCAGAATGGGGGATTTTTTGAGGCATCTACTCCTGCGTCCAATGGGAGTCCAAAAAGCAGTCTCGGCGGAGCAACGTTCGTCGAGACTG